>ENA-ORSL01002454-ORSL01002454.1-human-gut-metagenome-genome-assembly--contig:-NODE-2454-length-13385-cov-4.419430_pt1 | contig 13385 bp, 11 predicted proteins | sample MGYA00242190_ERZ509157 | MGnify/ENA primary metagenome ERZ509157 (study PRJEB26280, sample SAMEA2338664) | human gut metagenome | biome: human gut; feature: human-associated habitat; material: faeces...
CGTGCTCACTTCGCGCAACCCAAGTGACACGGCACTTACGCTGGGCGGCAGCGTCAGCATCACCGGCGGCAAGGCGCGCATTGACGCAACGCTCTGCACCGGCTGCGGCGTTTGCAGTCAGCTTTGTAAATTTGACGCGCTGCGGGAGGGCTGAGCCATGAAAACAAAGAATATCATGATCGTCGGCGTCGGCGGGCAGGGAAGTCTGCTTGCCAGTAAGCTGCTTGGAAAGCTCCTGCTGACCGAGGGCTATGATGTCAAGGTCTCCGAGGTCCACGGTATGAGTCAGCGCGGCGGCAGCGTCGTGACCTATGTCCGCTACGGCGAGCGTGTCTGCTCGCCCGTGATCGACGAGGGCGAGGCGGACGTGATCGTTTCCTTTGAGCTTTTGGAAGCCGCTCGATGGACGCGATTCCTCCGTTCCGGAGGAAAAATTGTTACAAATACACAGCAGATGAACCCCATGCCCGTTATCACCGGCGCGGCAACCTATCCGTCCGAGCTGGTCCGAAAGATGACAGATGCGGGCTTTGACGTTGACGCGATAGACGCTCTTTCGCTGGCACAGCAGGCGGGGAGTGCAAAGGCGGTCAATATCGTCCTGATGGGACGGCTGTCGCGCTGCTTTGACTTTACGCGCGAGCAGTGGCTGAACGCGATCGCGGCAAGCGTACCCGAAAAATATCTTGAATTAAACAAAAAAGCATTCATTTTAGGAGCTGAAGCATAGGCAATGGCATACTATCAACCGCAAATCGAAACCGCATCCCGTGAAACGATCGTCGCGCTGCAAAACGAGCGGCTTGTAAAAACGGTGAAGCGCGTCTATGAAAATGTTCCGTTCTACCACGAAAAAATGGATGCCGTCGGCGTAAAGCCCGAGGACATCCGCAGCATCGACGACCTGCACAAGCTGCCCTTCAGCTATAAGAAGGACCTGCGCGACACCTACCCGTTCGGACTGTTCGCCGTTCCGATGAAGGAGGTCGTCCGTCTCCACGCGTCGAGCGGCACGACGGGAAAGCAGATTGTCGTCGGCTACACCAAAAACGACATGGAGCTTTGGGCGGACTGCTTTGCCCGTGCGCTGGTTGCCGCAGGTGCCACGGCGGACGATATTGTCCACGTCTCCTACGGCTACGGGCTGTTTACCGGCGGTCTCGGCGCGGACGGAGGAGCCATGCGCATCGGCGCAACGGCAGTTCCCGTCTCCACCGGCAACACACAGCGCCAAATCACGATCATGCGCGATTTCGGCTCGACCGTTCTCTGCTGCACGCCCTCCTATGCGTTGCATATTGCCGAGGTGCTGCACGAGAGCGGTCTGACAAAGGACGATATTCATTTGAAGGCGGGTATCTTCGGCGCCGAGCCGTGGACGAACGAAATGCGCCGTCAAATTGAGGAAATGCTCGGCATTACCGCCTATGACATCTACGGTCTGACTGAGGTGCTCGGACCGGGTGTTGCCTTTGAGTGCAGCGAGCAGACGGGTATGCACATCAACGAGGACCACTTCATTGTTGAGGTCATTGACCCCGACACCGGCGAAGTCCTTCCCGATGGAGCACAGGGCGAGCTGGTCTTTACCTGCATCACGAAGGAGGCGTTCCCGATCCTGCGCTATCGGACACGCGACATCGGCGTGATCCACCGCGGCAAGTGCTCCTGCGGACGGACGCTCGTCAAAATGACCAAGCCGAGAGGCCGCACGGACGATATGCTCATCATCCGCGGTGTCAACGTTTTCCCGTCGCAGATCGAGACGGTGCTGCTTGAGCGCGGCTACACCGCCAATTATCAGATCGTCGTCGATCGCGAGCACAATTTCGACAGCATTGAGGTGCAGGTCGAGATCAGCAGCGAGGTGTTTTCCGATACGGTGCGCGGACTTTCGCAGCGTGCGCGGGAGCTTTCCGAGGCGCTCAAGAGTCTGCTCGGTATCAGCGCAAAGGTCACGCTGCTTGAGCCGAACACCATCCCGCGTTCGGAGGGAAAGGCGGTCCGCGTGATCGACAAGCGTCAACTGCTTGACCGATAAAGGAGGAAGCAAAATGGTACAGCAATTATCCGTGTTTCTTCAGAACAAGTCCGGAAAGATCGCCGCCATCACCGATGCGCTGGCACAGGCGAAGATCGACATTCGTGCGCTTTCCATCGCCGATACAACGGATTTCGGCATTTTGCGGATGCTCGTGAGCGACATCGACGCGGCAAAGCGCGTCCTTGACGGGCAGAACTGCATTGTCAGCGTCAATGAGGTCATCGTTGTCGCTGTCCCCGATGCACCGGGCGGTCTGGCAAGGATGCTCTCCCTGATGGCGCATAACAACATCGACATTGAATATATGTACTCGCTGATCGACCGCGGCGCGAAGGATGCGTACATGGTCTTCCGCGTGTCGGACGAGGAACGGCTGCTGGCGCTGCTCGGCGGCAACGGTCTGCACGCGGTCCCACCCCATACGCTGGGGCTGCATTGACGGAGGTGAAGCTTTATGCAGGAAATGAGCAGAACAACGCAGTATTTCACGGATTCCGTGATTCGCCGTATGACGCGTCTTGCCATCGGCTGCGGCGCGATCAATTTGGCACAGGGCTTCCCCGACTTTGACCCGCCGAAGCCGCTGCTGGACCGCTTGGCGGAGGTCAGCAGGGAAGGACCCCACCAGTACCCGATCACCATGGGCGCACCGAATTTCCGCCGCGCATTGGCGAAAAAGTGCGGTCGCTTTATGGGCAGAACGCTCGACCCCGAGACGGAAATGGTCGTCACCATCGGCTCGACCGAGGCAATGGTGGACACGCTCCTTGCCCTGACCAACCCCGGCGATAAGGTCATCATTTTCTCGCCGTATTTTGAAAATTACCGTGCGCAGACGCTTTTTGTCGGCTGCGAGCCGGTGTTTGTCCCGCTGATTCCGCCGACGTTCCGCTATGATGCGAACGTTTTGGAGGACGCATTCAAGCAGGGCGTCAAGGCAATTTTGATCTGCAACCCCTCAAACCCGAGCGGCAAGGTATTTACGCGCCGGGAGTTAGAGGAGATCGCGTCGCTGGCGATCAAGTATGACGCCTATGTTATCATGGACGAGGTGTACGAGCACATTGTCTATGCCCCGCATCGGCACGTCTACATGAGCAGCCTGCCCGGAATGTGGGAGCGAACCGTCTCGTGCAGCTCGCTTTCCAAGACCTATTCCATCACCGGTTGGCGCTTGGGCTACGCCATCGCGCCGAAGCATATTATGGACAAGATCAAGCAGTTCCACGACTTCAACACCGTCGGCGCCGCATCTCCGCTGATGGAGGCTGCGGTGGTCGGACTGGAAATGCCCGACAGCTACTATGAGGAGTTTGGCGCACACTATGCCCACATGAAGAAGCTCTTCACCGAAGGACTGGACCGTATCGGCATGGAATACACCGACCCGCAGGGCACCTATTTTGTCCTCGTCAATCTCGAACAGTACATGAAAAAAGGGCAGAGCGATGTCGATTTTTGCCTCGAAATGCTGGAAAAGGTCGGTGTTGCGGCAGTCCCGGGCAGCTCCTTCTTTATGGAGAACGTCAACAATATCGCCCGTCTGCACTTTGCAAAAAAGGATGAAACACTCCTTGAGGCGCTCAATCGTCTGTCCGATATGAAAGCCAAGCTTGCTTGACCTAATATATTGTTTATATTAAAAAGCGCCAAGCCTGTCATTGCGAGGGTGCTTGCACCCGTGGCAATCTCGCAGAATTATTTTGAAATTTCGATTAACTTCGGCAAATTCGAAGCATTTCACATGAGATTCCCACGTCGGGCTTCGCCCTCCTCGGAATGACATAACTGAGCGCGTCAAAAAGTCCGATTTTTGCAAAGTATTCTATCACGAGAGCATCCCTATCGACTCCCTCTGACGAGGGAGCCGATAGAGATGCCCTTCGCACTAAGGGCATTTTGAAAACGTCGAACCTTTTCCCCCGTCTGCCGTACGGCAGACGGGAGTTTTTCTTATTCAAACTGCATGGAGGCGAAGGCAAAGTCCTCGTTGCGGCTCCAGTCGTTGGTCTTGACGGGGGCAGGCGCGGTGATATAGGTCAGGGTGCCGTTGGGGTTAATATAGACAATGTTGACAACAGCATCGTCGGGGAAGATACACTGCTTGCCCTCGGGGGTCGGCACGGAGGAGATTGCACTCGTATTTTCCGTGCAATAGGTGTACACAAAGTCGGGCGCCGCAATATCGGCATCCACCAAATACTGCGCAAAAGCCTCCAAGCTCGAAGCGCGGTGGATATTGCCGTGGACAGAGTTGCTGTGATCGTAGTCGACGCGCATGCCGCTCTCCTCGGCGTTGGCGGAATCGTCGGCATGCCAGATCGTCAGGTCAACGAAGTAATACCAGCTGTCCTGCTTGATATAGTTAAAGACGTGCCCCTCGCCCACTGCCTGCATGGTGGAAATAAAGCCCACCTCGTCGTAATCGTCCTTCAGAATATAGCTCAGCCAGTCGGCACAGGAGGCGCAGCAGCCGTTGTTGGTCCGCACGGCGTCATAGCCCGGTTTGTGGTGCTCCCAAAGAATTCCGTTTTCTTTCAGGAACGCGTTATCGTCGCTGCCGTAGAAGCCGCCGATGCGGTAAAGCTGCAAAGCCTCATACAGCGTACCGATCTTCGCCTGCTTCTGCTCCGGCGTGTCGGTTAGGAGGGCTTGGATCTGCGCGTTGGTGTAGCGGCTGCCGCCCAAGGTATTCGCGGGCACCCACCAGACCCCCTCGGCGACCTTCATGCTGAAATCGGCATCGTGCCGCAGCGCACCGCAGTCCTTGCCGTTGTCCGCGGAATAGTCGGGATAGCGCTTTTCCAGCTCCGGATGGTACTGCGCGGAGCTCAGTCGAAGCGGGAAGCTGACGGGATACTCCGTGCCGTCATCGTCGGCGTAGACGATCGTCAGGACGCGCGAATCCATGTAGTCCACCCAGGGATGACCGTCGGTAAAGTTGCCGATCTGTCCCGGCGCAAGGTAGAACGGGATCTGCCGGTTTTTCAATGTGTCGCCCTCGATAATATACGGCGCACCCGCCGGATTTTCGCCAATGCGGTTTTGCCACTCGATACGGACGAGGTGCTGGGTCTTGTCCGTATCGTTGCGGAACCACACTTCATATTTCCATGCATCGTCGGGCTGACGCAGCACCGTCTGCTCCGCCGCAGTCTGACCGAGCGGTGCGGCATCGGGCGTCTCGCAGCCCTCGTAGCCGAGGGTCAGAAGATAGGTGCGGACAAAGGTATTGCCCGCCGAATCCGTCAGCACCAGCGTGTAGCGGCGACCGTTAAACAGATAGGTGAGCGGGTGCCCGTCAGACCATACGATCGTTTCATCGGGGTCTGCGGTCAGGTGGTCAAAATGCTTGTACAGCTCATCCATATCGACGTTGAACAGGCTGCCCACTTCCCTCCCCCCGCAGAGATTCTGAACGGTGACCTTCGTAAGGGAGACGGTCTTATCCGACGAGTTTTTCAGACGGATCGAGAACTGCCAGTACGCAGAATCGCCGGAAAAGCTCGGCTGGATCGTGCGGGAGGTCGTTGCCGTTTCCGTCGCAGACTCCATCGGCGGCTCCGGCTCGGTCGCCGCAGGAGCAGGCTCGGTGGGCTTTATCGGTTCGGTGGGGTCGTCGGCTCCTCGGGAAGCTCGTCCCGCAGCGCACGGTAAAGGAAGGTCACCGTCTGCCCGCGCAGACAGCTTTGGTCGGGCGAGAAGCGTCCGACATCGGTCCCCTTGGTAACGCCCGTCTCGGCAGCCCAAAGGACCGCATTGTAATAATACTGATTTGCCGCAACATCGGAAAAGCCCTCGGTCGCGGTCGCGGACGGCTTCCCCAGGGCCCGCCACAGGAAGGTGACGAACTGCGCACGGGTAACAACGTCCTCGGGGCTGAATTCGGTAGCGGAGGTGCCCGTGGTGACGCCGTTTTCGGCAGCCCAAAGGACCGCGTTATAGTAATACGCCGTCGCGGGCACGTCCGTAAAGGGGCACTTCCCGGAGCTGCCCGCCTCGCCCAGCGCACGCCACAGGAAGGTCACCACCTGCGCTCGGGTGCACTGCGCCTCTGGCGAGAAATGCTCGGCATCGGTGCCGTTGGTAATGCCGTGCTCCACCGCCCAAAGGACGGCGTCGGCGTAGAAGCTGCCCTCCTTCACGTCCGTGAAGGGATTTTTGCTGCCCGCTGCCAACACGCCGAGCGGCAGCATTCCCACCAGCAGCACCGGCAACAGCAGCATTGCGATCAGTTTCCGTTTCATAAAAAATCCGCCTTTCCGATCAGGTCCGGACACCGAGCGGGACGTCCCTGTTATTTCGCACGATTGTCCAAATACTGCAGAAGCTGCGCATCCGTCATGTTCGGCAGAACGGTCATCCGTCCAAGCCCGATCAGCGTCTGCGGCAGACCGACAACGACGGTATTCACCCGATCCTCCTCCGTGGTCAGGGTGACCTTATAGCCGCACTCCCGCAGCACGACGTCGGTCAGGGTCGTATGCGCACCCTCGGGGAACGCGATCACCTCGGGTGTCGGGATGCCGAACGCCGCAAAGGTCTCCGCCTCAAGCGCCGCATCGTTCCGCACGGCGTCCATATAGTCCGTCTCGGACTCGCCGGAGAAGGGCAGCATATTTTCCCGCGCAGGCGCGAGCTCCTCGAAGGGCTGCCACTGGTGCATATCATAGGTGTGCGAGCCGATGGAGATCAGACCGGAGCTCAGCATTTCCGTGATCTCCGCCTGTCCGAAATGGGGGGTCAGGGCGTGCTGCGTATCCTTATAATATTGATCGTGCCCGATCGAGCAGCCGATGGCAAAGATCGTCGCCTTGAAGCCCAGCTCCCGCAGCACGGGGTAAGCATAGGTATAGTTGCTGGTATAGCCGTCGTCAAAGGTAATCATGGCCGGCTTTTCGGGAAGGGGCGTGCCGTGCTCCTCAAAGGCGATCAGCTCCTCAAAGGAAATCGGGTTGTAGCCGTGCTCCTTCAGCAGGCGCATCTGCCGCTCGAACGTCTCGGGATGCAGGGAGGTATCGCTCTCGGGCTGATCGGGGTCAAGGTGATGGTACAGCAGGATCGGGACGGTCACGCTGCCGCTTTGCAGGAAGGCGCTGTTTTCGGCAGCCGCCTTGAGCTGCGCCGCGTCCGCACACTCCCCCCGGCGGCAAAGGACGCCGAAGGCATCGGGCACACGGGCGCTCTCATCGTCGAAGATACGCGCCAAAACAAGGTCGGCGGCGGCGTTGCGGGTATGCGTCACGTCGTAGAAAAACCGCTCGTCGTAGGTCAGCGGTGAAATCGAAAAATTCCAATAGTCCGTCACGTCCGCAAGCGCCCGATAGAATTCGTTCAGAACGGCATCGTCGTACTGCTCGATCTGCTCGCGGCAGAAGGGCGAGAGAATGACCGTCAGCTCCGTCCCCGCGCCGTCGCACATTTCGCGGATCGCGGCGACATTTTCGGCGCAGCGCCCGATGTCGGGCAGAGTCGTGTCGGCAGTCTCCGCACGGAAATCGTCCCCGTGGAGCGCCATATAATCCGCCATGCTGCCGATGGATTCCGCATCCCGCACCCGCTTGTCGTAGGTCCCGCTCTCGGGCAGGAAAACGTCAAAGGGCTGCGGCAGCTCCGTGTCACCGAGAAGAGAGGTCAGCTTTTCCACGGCATAGGAGGGGCTTGACAGCAGAAAGCGGAGCTTGTAGACCGTTTCGCTCTCGCCGCTTACCTTATAGTAGGGCTTCGAGGTCAGGTCCTCCGTCTTGCCGTGCAGCGCGTAGGCATCGCTCAGCCCGAGCACAAGGACGATCCGCTTTACCTCGCCCTGCTCCAAAAGATAGCGGACAAGCTCCCGATCGTAGTCGCTGTCTGCACCGTAATGGAACATATTGTAGAAGCTGCCGCCGCAGTACCGCTCCAACGTCTCGGGCAGGTAGGACGCGGCGGAGGACGAGCCGATCACGAAGGAATCGTACATCCCGCGCCGCTCGGAGATATAGATTGCCTTGCTGTTGCGCGGGTTGAGCGTTTGGGCATAGGCGTCCCATTGCAGCGCCGAGTTCTCAAAGGCGCCGAAGGGATCGATCAGCCGATTCCCCGCAACGCAGACCACAGCGACCAGCAGCAGCGCGCACACCACGGTCAGGAGCCATTTTTTACCTTGCAAGCAGGATCACCTCAAACATTTTCATAGACATAGGCAATGGGCGTGTAGCCGGCGTTGCCGTAGACGAACAGGACGACCGCCAGCAGCGCCGCGAAAAGAATCAAAAGCTGAACGAGCCGCTTGCGTTCGCAGAGCCAACGGGCAACGTCCGTCCCCCGCTCGGAGGCAAGGCTGACGGCGAACACCACGCCGAGCATGGGAACGACCTTCAGCAGCAGCGGCAGCGAGAAGCCCAGCTCCGTCAGCACGGCAGCATTGACGCGGGTCACGCCGAAATGCAGCACCGTCTGCTTCAGCATTCCCAGTGCGGAACGCAGCGATGCCGCATTGGAAAAGTATCTGCCGATGATGACCAAAAGGTTGGTGCGGAGGATCCCCCAAAGGACGGAGGGCTTCTTCTGTCCGTCGGCGGAGCGCTTGGAGGGAAGGTGCTTCACGATCGGCGCACGGAACATGGCAAGCGACATCCAAAAGCCGTTCCACAATCCGTAGGCAATATTGGCAAGCCCGGGTCCCTGCCAAACACCGACCGCTAAGAAGACAAGAAAGGTGCTCAGGCTCGGCACGATACATTTCGCAACGTCCGGCGGCATATGGCGGCGGCAGAACTGTGCCAGCTTGCCGAAGGGCTTTGAAAGCGCCAGCGGGTAGAACAGATAGTCCTTCATCCATTCGCCCAGCGAGATATGCCAGCGGCGCCAAAAGTCGGACAGACTGACGGAAAAATAGGGACGGCAGAAATTTTCCTGCATGGAGATCCCGAACAGGCGGGAAATGCCCATCATCAGGTCAATACCGCCGGAAAAGTCGCAGTAAAGCTGGACGCAGTAGAGCGCCGCGCCCAAAAAGCAGACGATCCCCGGATACGACACATAGCCGCCGTAGATTTTCGCCACGATCGGCGCGAGCGCGTCGGCAATCATTGCCTTTTTCAGCACGCCGTAGAGCAGACGCAGGAAGCCGTGCTGGATATTGTCCCACGAAAAATCGTTGCCCTCCGTGAGCTGCGGCTGCAGGGCGGCAAAGCGGTTGATCGGTCCCTGCACCATCTGCGGGAAGTAGCAGACAAACAGCGTATAACGCAGAAAGCCCCGCTCTGCCCGATGCTTGCCGCGGCTAATGTCGATCAGATAAGCGGAGGTCTGGAAAATATAGAAGGAAATGCCCAGCGGCAGGAGAAAACGCGGCAGCGTCAGCTCAACAGAGAGCAGCGCGTTGACCGACGACACCAAAAAGCCGCCGTACTTCAGCAGCACCAAGGACGTAAGGTTCAGCACAAGCGCCAGCGCAAGGACGCGGCGTTTTTTCCTGTCGTTCGCACGCTTCAGGCGCTTGCGCTCCTCCTTCGTCTCGGCAGCGGGACGAAACGCCGCCAGCCTGTCCAGCCACAAGCCGAACAGGTAAGTAAGCAGGACGGTCGCAGCGAGATAGCCCGCCATCCGAACGCCGTAGGTCAGATAGAACAGGATGCTCGCCGCCAAAAGGACATATTGCCGCAGGCGCTTCGGGAGCAGGTAGTACAGCACGACCGCCCCGAGCGCAAAGAGCAGAAAGGTCAGACCCGTGATCGGCATGGCTTACTCCTCGTCCTTCAGCCTTTGCACCATGGAATAGATCGCCTCGGCGGAGTTGAAGTTCTCGGGGACCAGCTCCTCCACGGAGATCTCGATGTCATAGTGACACATCAGCTCATCGACCAGCATCACAATATCCAGCGACTCCAAAATGCCGTCGTCGATGAGCCGCTTCTCGCTGCGGAAATCAACGTCCAGATGCAGTCCGTCCAGCACTTGATAAAGCTCGTTCATGGAATTACCCCTCTTTCGACAAAATCAGCAGCGCCCGTCGGTCGATCTTTCCCGTCCGATTCTGCGGGAAGCGCTCCAGCCGACGGCAAACGCTCGGCAGCATATATTTCGGAAGCCTGTCCCGAAGGTGGGCAAGCAGGACCTTCTCCTCCGCCGCGCCCGTGTAAAACAGTGTCAGCCGCGCAAGCTCCTCACAGTAAACGCACGCAGACGCCTCCACACCCTCGGCGGCGTTGGCGCAAAGCTCGATCTCGGACATCTCAATCCGATGTCCCATATACTTGATCTGCGTATCCTTCCTGCCCGCAAAGAGCAGCCGCCCGTCCCGCCATACGCCGAGGTCGCCCGTGCGGTACATCGGCTCGCGGAACTTGGAATTCAGCGGATTTTGGACAAACGCCTGTGCGGAGATCAGCGGGCGGTTATAGTAGCCCAGCGCGAGGCAGCTTCCCGTGACGCAGATCTCTCCCATCCGTCCCTCCGCTCGAATCGGCTCGTCGCCGTCGAGCAGGAATACGTCGCAGTTGGCAAAGGGTCTGCCGATCGGGACCTCGCGCAGCACCTCGTCCGCGTTCTGCACGATATGATAAGTACAGTTGCAGGTGATCTCCGTCGGACCGTAGAGGTTGACAAACCGCGCCTGCGGGACCGCCTGCATCCAGTATTGCAGCGTCTTTGGCGGCATGACCTCGCCCGAGAACATGATATTTTTCAGATACAACGGGCGCAGCGTCTTGAAGGCATTGAGACGGGAGATGATCTTCAGCGCGGGCACCGCCCAAATAACCGTGTCCACCGTGCGCTCGTTCAGCCGCTCGATGAGCAGCTTTGGGAAGGAAAAGAGCTTCTTTTCCAGTATTTCCAGCCGTCCGCCGACCCTGAGGGAGAGGAAAATATCCTTGACCGAGACATCGAAATCAAACGGCGCCTGATTGCCCCACACGGCGCCGTCGGCAAAGTCAAAGGCAAGCATAAACTGCTCAACCATGTCGATCACCGAGCGGTGGCAGACGGAAACGCCCTTCGGCTCGCCCGTGGAGCCGGAGGTGAAGATAACATATAACAGGTCGGTATCCTTGCGCTGCTTCCACGGCGGAGCGGCTGACGCGGCAGCATTTTCCGCAAGCAGCTCCGTTTGCGAGAGCACGGGAATTCCCTGTGTAAGCGCTGCGTCGAGGCTGCCCCCTGCGGTCAGGACTGCCGCGGGCGTCAGCGTCTCCAGCATACTCCGAAGTCGGACGGACGGGAGCGTGGGATCGATGGGAACGTAGAAATTTCCGCTGTACACGACAGAGAAAAACGCCAAGAGGTCCGTCACGTCATGGCGCAGCAGCACGCAGACGGGCGCATTGACCGTCGAGACCCGTGCGGAGAGTGCCGTTCCCATTCTGCACACCGCCGACCAAGCCTCGCGGTAGGTCAGCGCGGCGGCGGCATCCGCCCAGCAGATTCGGTCGGGGACCCGTGCGGCGGAAGCCTCCAAATAGGAAAGGACGTTGATTATCAAAAGGATCACCCCGCATTTCGGACAAATATATGGGAAGTATAGCATATTTTGTCTCTTTTTTCAACCGAAAAGGGGGCTTGGACGCAAACTTTATCGGCAAAGCGCGCCAAAGCCTCCCCTTGCACAGAGGAGGCAGAGACTGTCAAAAGAGTGTCAAGTCCGTCATTGCGAGGGTGCTTGCACCCGTGGCAATCTCGCAGAATTGTTTTGAAATTTCGATAAATTTCGGCAAATTCGAAGCATTTCACATGAGATTGCCACGTCGCTTCGCTCCTCGCAATGACACGAAAAAGGCTTTTCGACACGCCGGCAATAAGCCCGTGCGAATGTCGTCTTTACGGCAAAAAATAAATCGCAAACAAAAAATTAGGAGGAAAAAGCAATGACCAAGAAAAAAGTAATTCTCAGCATCTGTGCGCTCGTTCTTGTCTGCGTGATCTCTGTCAGCGGAACGCTCGCATATCTCACCGCGCGATCCGATTCCGTTACCAACACCTTCACAGCCGCCGGTACCAAACTTGCGGAAGAGTTTACACTTGACGAGTCTAAGGCAAATCCGGGTAAAACACCCGGCGCCTATGAGCTTAATGAGGAAGAGCGTGTGCAGAGAAATGAGTACGCAGTGCTCCCCGGTACGACGGTCAAAAAGGACCCGACGATCCATATCACCGGCAGAACCGACGTTCCCGCCTACCTTTATGTTGAGGTTCTCGATAGGACCAAGCAAGGCATTGAATATTCGCTGCTTAAACACTGGGAGGTACTCGATGGTGTCATGGGTTTGAATGGTGGTACCGTGTACGCTTATATCGGTGAACCGACTGATGGAGATGTCTACATTTTGAATAACAATCAGGTCAGTGTTGCGTCCAATTTTGAATCCCAAGGGGAAATCGAATTGACTTTCTATGCTTACATGGCACAGGCATCGCTGGGTGCTGCCCCCTATGCCGATAAAGCGGAGGTCTTTAAGGCTGCTTTCCTGAATAACTGATCGGTTCATATTATTTCTGAAAAGGAGATTTTACCATGAACAAGCGCAGAATTCTTGTAGTATCTCTCGCTGTCTGCCTGATCGCGATTCTGGCGTTCACCTCGATCGCAGTCTTTACCGACAGCAAGACGGTCACCAACGTCTTTAAGGCGACCTCCGGCGACGGTCCTACCCCTCCGCAGCCTGAGGACATCTTCGGTGTGAAGCTCTATGAGACCGACATCACCAAGAATGAGGGCATCACCACCAAGGGCAACACCTACGAGGAGATTCTTCCCGCGCAGAGGCTGACGAAGGACCCCACCGTTGAGAACACCGGCATCCATCCGGAGTACGTCCGCCTGATTGTCACCGTTGACAACGCCGCTGCTTGGCAGGCTGCTTGTGCGAGGCACAAGATCACCGACCTTGCGACGATCTTCAACGGCTTTAACAAGGACTGGGAGCGCAAGAGCGAGTATGTCGATGAAAAGAACGACACCCTGACCTATGTCTACTACCTGAACACCGAGCTGGCGCCGAAGGCTACCTCCACACTGTTTGAGTCCGTGACCATCCCCGCCGACTTTGACGTTGACGATATGGTTTCGCTGGCTTCGTTCAACCTGACCGTTGAGGCGCAGGCGATCCAGAGCGAGCACATCGGCTGCGACAACGCATTCGACGCTTTCGCAAAGTACTGGGATTGACCCTTTTCGACCCGACTCCCCCAAACGGGGGAGTCGGGCATACGGATATATTCGGCAATGCTCCGAATGTATCCGTATGCCCGAATGAAACGGAGGGAACGGGGCAAGGGACCGATCTCTCGGGAGTTCGGCAGCACGTTTTACCTCCCTCTGATGAGGGAGGTGGCAAAACCGTAGGTTTTGACGGAGGGAGAG
>ENA-ORSL01002461-ORSL01002461.1-human-gut-metagenome-genome-assembly--contig:-NODE-2461-length-13369-cov-3.264534_pt1 | contig 13369 bp, 11 predicted proteins | sample MGYA00242190_ERZ509157 | MGnify/ENA primary metagenome ERZ509157 (study PRJEB26280, sample SAMEA2338664) | human gut metagenome | biome: human gut; feature: human-associated habitat; material: faeces...
GGACGTTCAGCAATATGGAATGAAGATTATGATATTTGTCTTCAAAATCATGTTCATAGATTGCGTCCGTGTGTTAGCGGCATATGTGAATATGTATATCATTTCATTTACCTATTGAAAGAAAGCAACAATTTGGCATCTGTTGGAACTGCCATGCCTGGACTGTCTGCAAATCGTTTGAAAGGATTACTTTTGCCTTTTCCACCTCTATCAGAACAAAGAAGAATTGTGGCAAAGTTAGCTGAACTATTACCACAAATAGAGAAATATAATAATGTTCAGAACAAATTGGACGAACTGAACACTACTATAAAGGATTGTCTTAAAAAGAGCATCTTACAAGAGGCAATACAAGGTAAGCTCGTTCCGCAACTTGCAGAAGAAGGCACAGCGCAAGAACTGCTTGAACAAATAAAGACAGAGAAGCAGAAACTCGTTAAAGAGGGCAAACTAAAGAAGTCTACCCTCAAAGATTCCGTTATCTTCAAAGGTGACGATAACAAGTATTATGAGCAGATAGGCAAAAAATGCTTGGATATAACCGAGCAAATTCCCTTTGAAATCCCAAGTAATTGGGAATGGTGTAGAGTTCGTAATGTATCAAACTCTTATATTGGTCTAACGTATAAACCGACAGATATTGACGAGAAAGGAACTATCGTATTACGTTCCTGTAATATACGAAATGGCGAGTTAGCATTAGATGATATTGTAAGAGTAAGTTCTTCCATACCAGAAAAATTGCTTATAGAAGAGAATGACATTATAATTTGTGCAAGAAATGGGAGCAAACGATTAGTTGGAAAATCGGCTCTTATAAGGAATTTGCCAGAGCCAATGACATTTGGCGCATTTATGGCAATATGTAAAACTCCTATTTACGAATATATGTTTGCTTATTTGCATTCTGATTTGTTCTTTGGGCAGTTGAGAGATGTGAGTAATACAACCACAATCAATCAACTTACCCAAAACAAATTCAATGATTTTCTTATTCCGATACCACCTGTAAAGGAACAAGAGCGTATTGCTTTAAAAATAAGCCAGTTATTTCAAGAGTTGCGCTGACAACTCTATCTTTTGGACTATTCTTTTCTGTTCTTGAAATGGCGGAATGCCAATTATAAGACCATAGAAAAGCTCCTTGTTGAGGTGTGGAATTGCTGCACCTTTCTTAGAATTGCGTAAAGTTTCTTTATAAAACTGTATAAATGCCAAAATAAAAGGTTCATACATTGAGGAACTTATCCATAGTTGCTTGAAAGTACTACCCATATAGCCATCTTGTGGAACGATGAAAACTTCACCAGAGTTTTCACCGTCCACAAGTACTATATTGTCACCCTTATAGACAAGTTTACCTTGTTCTACGATAGTTTCAGAACTTTTACCACGTAAGTATTTTGCATCTAACAAGCATTGCTTGCCAACGGTTTTCAAGCCGTCTGTAAGTTGGCAAACAGCATTTAATCGAGCAATAGACCAAGTACATGGAAAGTCAAAAGGAAGTTCAATCTCAGTTACTTCGCTCCCTGTATGCTCATAATACTTGTTACATTCTTAAATCTTTCCACGATTCGATGTTGTTCTTTCAATGGCGGCAATGGCAATAGAAAGTCATTTAAGTCCGACATCGAGATGTTGTCATTAGTTGAATTCTTTTTCTTATCAATAATCTGTTTAATATATGGCGAATGAAGAAAAGCATTCAAGTATTCTACATTTATCCAAAAATTCCGAATTATTGCAACTCGTTGATTGAGTAACAAAGGCTCACTTAAAGCATTGTTTAGCAGTAAACTTTTTCCAACGGTTCCACCTGTCATAGCAATCAGAATGTCATTTTCCTTAATCAAGTATTGATCCAAATCCTCATTACCGCCATATTTTACAACGTTCTTGTTAACTAATCCATTCTCTGATATATCAGAAATCCTAATAACACGGTATCCAACAGGCGATTTCAATTCGTAGCTTTTGAAGGCATATCCTCCTATAATTTTAACGCAATCTCCCAAACGACACCAAATCCATGTGGAAGGTATCTCAAACGGAATTTCGTCGTCAATACACGCCACACTCATACCATTCTTCTCCCAATACTTGTTATCGTCACCACGAAAGATAACAGAAGTAGCTAAGGCAGACTTCTTTAGCTTGCCTTCTTTCACTAATTTTTGCTTCTCTTTTTTTATCTGTTCGAGCAATTCTTTTGCTGTACCTTCTTCTGCAATTTGTGGTACAAGTCTCCCTTGAATCGCCTCTTGCAGAATGGATTTTTTCAAACACTCAGATAGTGAAACGTTGAGCAAATCAAGGTTATATTGGGAAATAGAATATTTATCTACACTTGGTAGTACTTCCTTAATTTTGTCAACAATTCGCATTTGCTCCTCAAAAGGGGCAATAGGAACTAAAAGCTGAGATACCTTTTCAGCATTAATGTTACATTGCTGTACCCCAATAGTCTTGACTTCCTTACAATAGGAACGCACATATGGCGATGAAAAAATATAATTCAGATACTCAGAGTTAGTCTTTATAGGACGAAGTAAAATAAGATATCCTGCGTAAATAACATGCCTATTTCCTTTGAATATTGCTGTCTTGCCGACCAGTTCAGCACTATTTGTTCTATTGAACAACAAGTCTCCATCTTGCAGTAGATATTTTCTATTATCCTCTACATTATTGCTAAAAACTAATTTGTCATAAACCACTTTGCCATCTTGAATGTTGCCCATTCGTAAAACAGGAACATCTCCATTTGATAATGATTTACTTGATGTTCCATATTTTGGAGGATAAATAACATCTCTCATTCTGCACCACTCCCACCCCTGCGGTATCTCAAACGGCACCTCCTCATCAATGCACTTCACCTCTCCCGTAGCAAGTATCTTCTCATAATAGGAACTCATAGAACAAATCCATGCCTATTTATTAGGACAACTTAATGTTTCACTAATAAACGAATAGAAATGGAATTAGACAAATTTGAAGAGTTCCTAAGCCAAGGCAATATGGCTAAGAACACGATTTCGGCATATCTGTATGCCGTGAAGGAGTTTAGCTCTCGACACAAAGAGTTGAACAAGAGAAACTTGTTGGTTTACAAGACCTACTTGATTGAGACATACAAGCCAAAGACGGTGAACCTCCGTATTCAGGCGTTGAACAAGTACCTTGTATTTGTAGGCAAGACTAAGCTTCGCTTGAAGTCGGTCAAGGTGCAGCAACGTTCTTATTTGGAGAATGTCATCAGCAATGCCGACTACACCTTCTTGAAGAACAAATTGAAGAAGGAAGACAACTTGGAGTGGTACTTTGTGGTGCGTTTCTTAGCTGCGACTGGTGCCAGAGTGAGCGAACTTGTGCAAATCAAGATTGAGCACGTGCAAGTAGGCTATTACGACATCTACACCAAGGGTGGCAAGATACGGCGTATCTATATCCCAAAGACATTGCGCACAGAAACAGGAAAGTGGTTGCAGACACTCAATCGCACAAGTGGCTATCTCTTTCTTAATCGCTTTGGCGAGCGTATTACTACAAGAGGCATATCACAGCAGTTGAAGAACTATGCGGTGAAGTATGGCTTGAATGAAAAAGTGGTGTACCCTCACTCGTTCCGCCATCGTTATGCCAAGAATTTCTTGGAGAAATTCAACGACATTTCCCTGCTTGCAGACCTTATGGGGCATGAAAGCATCGAAACGACACGTATCTATCTACGAAGAAGTAGCATTGAGCAACAAGAGATAGTTGACAAAGTGATAACCTGGTAATCGAAGCATATTCTATATTTTTTGATATGCTATCCATGCTATTAAACTATGCAAACAAGTATATGCTTTTTACAACAAGTAGAGTTGATTATCAGCGTTTTGCATTACCTTTGCACTCAAAAGAAAATACGCATGGGACTATTCAAGAAGATAAAAGACATATTCAGCAACGACAAAGGCAAGGAGACAAACACGCAAGAGAACGTTTCCTTGCCTTCTTCTATAAATGTACCTCAACAGTCCACCAAGCAGCCTTTGGTAATGTCTGGTGTTACAGATGTTATAAAGGCAAGGTCATATCTGAAAGCAAATGACACAGAACAGACTAAATGCCAATACGAGAGTGCGGTTCAAAAAGGATATTCATTGAACCTTGAACCCTATAATTGGCTACTTCGCCATTATACAAGCAAAGAACAATGGAGCGATGCCAAGCGTATTCTATTGCTTGTCCCTGCAAAATTCAGCCAAGATGCGCTTGTTGTCGAATTTAGGGAAGTAATAAGGCAACGAGAAGACAAACTACCCAAACAAGCCAATCTCCACAGAAACATTACCACAAAAGATACATTGGCAAACCGATACAAAAGTTTGATTGCTCAACTGCCCGAATTTGATTTCTATACAAATGGAAACGACACATTGTTTTCAGAAGACGTTCCAGTGTGCCATCAGATAGAAGATATAATCAGCCATATAGAGAATGAACTACGCAAGGCAAAGGTTGCCGAAAAAAGCAAGGATTACATCACTGCAACCAATATCTATGAAGAGCTGATTGCCAATGGCTATTGGAAGCCAGAGCCTTACAACCGTCTGCTTTATATCTATGACAAGGCAGGGCTTACAAATAGTGTAAAGGAGTTGCTTGTTCTTGCAATAAGTTTCTTTGAAAATCAGCAAAAGGAACAGAAACAGGGATTGTTACGCCTTGCCGACAAGTACAAAAGCAGAGCCTATGCAGAGGCGAAAATAAATCAAGGAAAGACAGTGGCATATTTCGATGGTTTCTTTGAAATATACATGCCTTTCCCTGATATTGATGTCTGGAAGCGCATACTCGCTGATACTACCGCTTAATGCCCGAACTCTTTTTGGGATAGTGTTTGCTGTGGGCGAATCTCATGCAGCGTCTGGCAAAGCTGAAAATATCCTCGTCCTTATCCCTCCAAGGCAATTCCGAATTGGAGCCACCGCCACCTCCCGACTGCGTGATGCTTGTTGCCCCATTGATGCCCTCAATGAACATCTTGACGGCTGTGCCAAGTACATCTTTGAAACGCATATCGCACATATCTTCAATAATGGTGTTCTCTGCCATTTTCTTGGCTTCGGGTACATTGGCGCAAATTCTACTGCTCATCGTCAGCAGTTCTTGGAAACTGCCAGCAAGAATAGAGGCTTGGGCGTATGTCTGCAAAGTACGTGATGTCTGCTCCTGCACGACACGCAATGTTTCAGCCTCTGACTTCTGCGCCCTTGTCATGGCTCTGAACTCGGCAAGGGCTTCATCGGCTGCACTCAGTTTTTCTCGTTTGTCCGTCAGCTTGAACTCCAAGGTGGACAACTGACTTTTGAGCTGTTCCAGTTCCTTTGACAACTCGGAATGTTCGCCATTCTGTTGTTCCAACTGTTTCTCAACCTCATGGATTTTGTTCTCCACCTCAGACTTCTGGTGAGTGAGGTTTTCTATCATCGTTTTCAGACCCTTAACGGCATTTTCCTTTCTGCGAATGTCAAGTTCAAGTTTGCCGTTTGCAATTTCCAACTCACGGCTTTCGGCTTGGAGTTGTCTATACCATTCGTCACGAGGGATATGCTGGGCATTGGTAGCTGAAACTGATTCACCACGTACCAAGCCCCACTTTTTGTTGACCTCTGCCAAGTAGTCGTGGATAGCATCCAGTTTGTTTGCATCACCACCAAAAGTATCTCGGTATTTGATACGCATCTTCTGTTTCTTCTCATCGTACATAATGGGCGTGACAAGGCAATGGATATGCGGTGAAGACTCGTCAAGATGGACGGAAAAGTCAATGATGTTGTCTTCGCCCCAAGCATCAGCTACAGCCTTGTAGATGTCCTTTGCCCACAATTCTATCTCCAATTTGCGCTTGACATGGCTGTTGTCTGCGCCTTTCGCTCGCTCCACATTTTGGTCTCCGAAAGCCATTTCTCGCATTCTGTCGGCATCGCCCGAAAATATCATGTTGCAGGCAATGCGGTATTTGGGCGTTTCAAGCCCTTTGTTAGGGTCTTCCGCACCAGTGGCTTCCAAACGGTCTTGAAACCGTTCTAAAATGGGCTTAGAAGAGCCGAGAGGCACAATCTTACCGCCCTTGACTATCTCAAAGTTGAGATGCGCACGGCTCTTGTCGTAGTTAAACTTCTTGTTGGAGGCTTTTGCTTCCCATTGGGATTCCGTCCAACGCCTCTGATGTTCGTTATCTTCACCTGCCGAAAACGACTTGACGGCTTGTTGGTGAAACACTTGGTATTCTGGCATAATGTTATTTCTAAGATGGGGTAATGAAATTTATAAAATGAGCTTGCTCTGGTGTCCTCCTAAGGGCTTGCCCGATGGAGCATAATTCGGTTGGTGATAACCATACCGAGGATTATGTTCCCCATCTACATTATGCGTACATATAGGCAAGCCTCTTCTGTTGTGTACCATCACTGCTCTAAAACGGTTTTGATGAAGTCTTGGCATTGCGTTCTTACTGGCAAACTGACAGCATGAAGGCAAATGCCAAGACTAAAAATGAATGAACGGTAGGTTACATTTCACGTTGCTCGTGGAATTGCTCCATATCTTCCGCTAACAACTGCTCTCTCACATCATCAGGGATTTCTTCCAAGGAATGGATTTGCTCCATTTCCGAAGGAGTGATTTCTGATGAATCGGAAGAAGGCAAAGGCAAAGTTGAAGAAGTCGGATCTGAAACAGACTTGTTCGGGTTCTGTTCCGACTTCGCTTTGCCGTTGTCTCGCTTATAAAGGGCATTGGCTGTATAAACCGTTTCACCCTCATGCTTCCACGCTGCTATGCACCTCATATCCATAATGGTGGTAAGGCAATCAGTTTTTATTGTTACGATACCCAACTGTTCCAACTGTTTCAAGAAGCGGATAACTGTCTTTCGGTTGCAGTTCCATTCCTTTGAAAGTTCAAGGGCAGATACACAAGTTTGTCCTTGCATTAGTGGTTTGGATATGCCACGCTTGGTATAGGTGGTATCGGCAGTTGCCGTGTGGTGAAGCAGTCTGCGGAAACATTGTATTCTGTTGATGCCTCCCTCGTTGCTGCTGAGAAAATTCAGTTGTTCGTCCGTCAATGACAAATAGTAAGTGACAGGGCGAGTTTTATCTATCTCTTTTCTTTCCATGTCCAAATGGTTTATAAATGGTGAATGACTGAAAGGACAACAAATCATCGGTGAAGCCCATGCTGTTGCCGTGGCATATCCTCACTGACAATCTCCATGAGTTTTCTATCCAAGCGTTGAAGTTCATCTTTGTTAAGACTGTTTATTGCCTCTATGCTTACTCGTAATGCAACGGCACGTCTTCCATACAAAATGGCTTGTTCGTCATTGTCTATGGCATGGTTTGCACCAGTTACTTCAATGTAATCATTGACGGCATCCCTCATGGATAGTTCACGAAGTCCTGTCTTAGCCCAGAGGACAGACAGTTTGACTGCCTGTTCCTTCTTGGCTTCAAATTCTGTTGTCCTCATGGCTACTTGACACTTAAAATTTTCAAGATACGGTTGGCTTCTTCTGAAACCTGCGCCTTTGACGCAATCGCATTTCTGCGAATCCATGTCAAGAGTTCCGCTTTCTCGAAATACACCATCTTGCCATTCGGCTTGTAGTAAGGAATGGTCTGCTCATGTGTCATCTTGTAGAGCGAACTTTTTGTCACTCCCATAAATCGGGCAGCTTCTTCCAAAGTCAGCACTTCCTTACCTGCTGACAGGGTATTTTCAAGCACTTCTACTCGCTTGGCGAGTTTTAGGTTCTCCAGCATGAGTGCTTGAACATCTGGAGTAACGCTTTGATTGGTTCGTGATTCCATAATCTGTTGATGTTTTAATTTGACTATTTCATCATGACCATTGTTTGTGATTGCAAGTTGAAAGTGGTGCAAAGGTATGTAAGAAATTTCTCATTCTGTTAGAAATGCTTGGTCAATGACGAAATCTTAAGCTATATTATAATAATGAAGTTATTTCATACTCTAAATCATACTTGGATGAAATAAAGTGAAGACAAAATCAAACTTAGAAACGATAGTAAGAATACAAGAGAAACGCTGTTTTTGAAACTTGGTTGTCAAACCCTCAAAACAGCCATAAAATGCAGAAATGGTGCTTGGTCTGTAATTTTATAGTTGCAAATAAGCAATTATCTCTTTTTTATTTGGAAATTTTTGTTGCACGTTTGTTACGTGGAGGTGTTTCGTAAAATAACAATACTGATAATCAGTGTGTTACACATCGAAATAATCCCACGAAGTACAGCATATCTCCTGCAATTAACTCGCAAAAAATGCATACCATAGAGAAATACTGTGCTTCTGACGTGGAAAAGTTGCAAAGCTATGTGGTGGATAACGGGATTGATGTGATAATCAACCAATGGGGAAGTACTAAACTGTGCCGTTTGGCTATACGGCAAACAAAATGTAAACTGATAACTTGTTGGCATCTGGATGTTCTCCCAAAGGTACGTGCTCCTCATGACATCAAGGAAAAAATTGTCAATGCAATATTCCGGAAACGCGTGTATGTCCGTTATGTCCATTGGCGGCAGATGAGAGACCACAATCTGAATTACAAATTGAGTGATAAGTATGTGTTTTTGTCGCACTCCTTTTTGCGAGAATATGTAAGCCTTACGCATCTGAAGCCGGATAAAGAGAAACTCGGAGCTATACCTAACCCACTGACTTATACTTATGATTACGACTTCAATGACTATGGGAAAAAGAAAAAACAGGTTTTGTTCGTAGGCAGGATTTTTGAGTACCATAAGAGGTTATCATATATATTGCGCATTTGGAAACAAATAGAAATAGACGGTAGGTATTCCGACTGGAAACTTGTTATTGTTGGGGACGGTCCTGACATGCACCAGACAAAACAGTTCAGCACCGAATTGGGGCTTGAGCAAATATCTTTTGAAGGTTTTAGAGACCCACGGCAATATTATCTGGAATCGGCATTGTTCATGATGACATCAGCGTTCGAAGGTTTCGGCATGACATTGGTCGAAGCACAGCAATACGGCACCGTACCTATAGCTATGGACTCTTATAAAAGCCTGCATGACATTTTGCAGGATAAAGTAAACGGTATTGTGGTTCCGGACAATGATATCGACTGTTTTGTGAAAGAGTTGAAACAATTGATGGACGATAAAGAGAAACGCAAACAGCTTGCAATGAAAGGTTCGGAAACGTGCCGTAGATTTTCGGTAGACTCTATTGCAACGCAATGGGAATCTTTTTTTAATACGCTAATAGATGGAAAATGAAAAATAAGGCAATCATAATAGACGCATATTCTCGTGGGGGCTATCATGAAGTGATAAACCAGTCATTCCTGATGATGATTTCCAACTTGTATGCAACCGTGACCTACATAGCAGATGAAAGTGCTTGCAGAAACCTGAAATCACTGTTGGCCAAATGCAATGTGGATTGTCCCAATGTGGAATATATAGAAAAACGATTTTCATTCCCAAAGTTCAGGATTGAGGGACTGACATATCTGGCAAAATTGGCAAAAGTCTCTTTCCTTAATTACAAATTCTACAAACAGGCACCTGAAGATGCCGATGTGTTTTACAACAACAATTTGTTTTTTGCAATTATGCCTATTTCATTTCTGAGAAAGAAGAACAATACCTATGTGCTTTGCCATAATGAAATGGAATTGATAAACAAAATGCAAAGTTATTCAGTGGCCACTTCTTTGCTTTCCAGGTATTTCCGTTTAGTTTTCCGCAAATTTGTATTGAGCGAGAAACTGCACTTTATCCTTCTTTCTCCGGAGATGGTCCGCTATTTCAGCACGTTTATTTCCCCAAAGAACACGCCCCGTATGTATTGGATGGATCACGCTTACATTCGTCCTGAAAATCCTGAGAATCCTGATTTCCGGATAAGGGGTACGCATATAAAGATAGGTATACCCGGTGCAATAACCCCTTCGCGTGGGTTAAATACATTGAAACAAGTACTTTCTCGCTTGCATAACAACGACATTTGCATTTATGCGCTTAGTACATGTTCTGAAAAAATAGAAGACAAGCATTTTGTAATGCTGAATTCAACAGGCAGATTATTGCCTTTCGAAGAATATAATGCTTATGTTCAATCCATGGATGCCATGTTGTTGTTGTATGATACCAACTCATATAAACTAACTGCAAGCGGTGCTATATTGGAAGCCATTTGGAATGAAAAACCTATTGTTGCATTGAAAAATAAATATTTCGAATATTTGTTTGGTAAATTCGGTCGTATGGGAATATTATGTGATGACATAAACTGCTTATCTAAAAGCATGGAGAACATATGGGACGAAATTTATGCATTTTCAGAGAATATAAGGAAGGCAAAAAGAAAGTTGTATCCTACAACAGTACAAAAGCAAATATTAAATATTGTTTCCAATGTTTGATTATATAAAGATTGATGAAGGAGCCAATAGGTTACTAATGTGTATTCTAATATTGGCTATTTGTTGGTTTTTGGTAAAGTGGAAAAAACGTGCAACACTCCCCTTTAATGTTGTAATGGTATATATATCCGTGGGATTTGTTTCAGCCACTGTCTTTTACTGCTTGTCACAAAACTATTGGTATTATTTTGATAGCAAAGATATTAATTTAGCCCCCCTTTTATATTTGGTATTTCTGTTTATCGTATTGGCTTTACCTTTTTGCATGATTGACTTGAAGAATATAAAGAGAATTGACGATACTGGAATATCACCATATTTAAATGGGATGGCTACGGCTATTTTTATTTTGTCTATCTTGCCATTTATTGATGCCGTCATAAAACTGCCATCATTGGATTATTCTACAATAGTCACAGCTTATGAAGGAGAAGGCGAGCGAAGCTCATTTTTATTCTATTATTCTAATCAATTAAGGAATTATTTAAAGTTCTTCATTTCTCCTCTTTTATTCTATTATTTGTACAAGGAATCCGCATACAAGAGATACGCAAATTACATGTTCTTTGCCGTGTTCACAAACATATTATTAGCTATAACTAGTGGTGGGCGTGGAACGATGGTCAATGACCTGAATTATTTGATAATTTGCTATATATTGTTCCGTGGACTATTGCCACCTAAAGTAAAATACAAAATAAAACGCATAGGCATAATTGGTGGTATGTGCACCGTAGCAGGCCTGACTGTCATAACATTTGCACGCAATAATTTTGATGCCAGCACAGCCTCGGATGAAGATAAAGCAAATATAGTGACAGGGGTGTCACTATATTTAGGACAAGGGCCGCTTGAGTTCTCAAGGAACATGTATCCTTCCACAGTCAGAACGGAGGGAGATAATTCATTCTCTCTCGTCAAAACGGCATTGGGGATGAAAACTTTTAAGGATAATGATGATAGGCGCGAGTATTGGGAAGACAAGCAAACCATTCCCAATTTCATTTTCTATACAGTTATAGGTGATGTCTATTCAGATTTAGACTTTGGCTATACCATTCTTTTCTGTGTTCTCATCTCTTTGGTGTTTTGTGTATTTTTTTATAAGACTCGATTTAAACCGATGTCTATTCAAATGGTTGTAATTATTTCCCTATATTTTGAATGGGTCACCATGGGATTTATGAATAATTGCTACAAAACCTATTATTCTCAGTTTTATATTTTAATCACATTACTAATAAATATTTTGCTATCATTTATCCAAAACAACAGAAAAACTTTGGTTCATATCAAAAAAGAATAAAATTATGATTGACGTGGCAATAGTGATTGTCTGTATGAACAATCTCAAGAATCTCTATCCCTGCTTGGAAAGCATCAGGAAATACACTTCCGTGACATACGAGACGCTCGTAGTGGCATACCTCTTCACCCCCGACAATCTGCGCAAAGCCAAAGAGGATTTTCCATGGGTGACATTCATAGAGAGCAACGAAATCCGAGGTTTCTCGGAAAACAACAATCTCGCGTTACGGCAGGGGGGCGAAAGGGAAATATTGTTTTGTAGTGAATGATGACACGGAAATGACGATGCCGACGATAGATATTTTGGTCGCTACCATTGAGACCTTACCCGAACAAGTTGCTATCGTTAGTCCTACATTGGTAGGTGCAGATGGAAGGGTGCAGGTTTGCGGAGTACCTCCCATCAATTGGAAGACAGCTTTGCTCGAAAAGCTTCACTTATGGCATCGAAACAAGCAAGATAAATATGTTAATAAGAAAGGCGTATTTAAAAGTTATAACATTATAGGTGCCGCATTCCTAATAAAGACGGAGGTTTTCAGAAAAGCAGGCTGGTTTGACGAGCGTTATTTCTTTTGTCCGGAAGATATTGCCTTGTCTACAACCTTAAACAAAATGGGGTATGAATGTTATGTGAATGATGACGCAAAGATTGTCCACTATGAAGGCATGTCAGGCAAGTCGTTGTCGTATATTCAAACAGCGACGAAACCCGCAGCCAGACGGGGAAGTATAATCTTTTTCTCAGGTGGAAAACGTTCGTTAGCTTTCTTGATAAAGGTGTTGTACACCTCTCTTACATTGATGAGCTTTGTTGTTCACTTCTGCATAGGGATGACATCCAAACGTCCCAATAAGTATTACATTTTATCCTTAGGTGAGTGGAATATTATAAAGACATCGTTTAGCAATGCCACCCCTAAAGACCTGTTCATTAAGTACTACAACAAAATAAAGAGATGAAAGGTGATGTTATACACGTTTCGATAGACGATGTGATTCTCGTATTCAAAGAGTTGACGGGACAAAAGCCGGTTTCTATTTTTGACATACCTTTCTTTCATTATTTTAAGAGGCTGCATAAAAGGCATGGCTTGAAAGTAAGTTGTTATTGCTTTTATCAGTATGAAAACTTCACATTAGCATCCTGTACCCGGAATTACAGATCTGAGTTTGAAGCCAATTCTGATTGGTTGCGTTTCGGGTTCCATGGTTATAGCGGAGCTGAAGACTACGAAACTCTGAACGAAATGGAATCAGAACGACAATATGATGCTGTTATGGGCAATCTCTCAGAAATAGTGGGGGAAAAAGCGTTGGATGCAACGACGAGGATTCATAAATTCAAAGCAACGAAAGAGTTCTTCATGTACATGAGACGTGCTAAATATCCTGTACAAGCATTGCTGGCGGCAGACGATAACCGTTTGTCATATTCTTTATCCACAGAAGAAAATCGCCTATTGCAAAAGAAAGGCATCTATAATGTGGATAACATGCGATTTATACGAACCTCCCAACGTTTTGATTACTTAAGACCATTGCCTGTATTTCGTCTTTTCACACATTTTAGGGGGGG
>ENA-ORSL01002463-ORSL01002463.1-human-gut-metagenome-genome-assembly--contig:-NODE-2463-length-13360-cov-10.639309_pt1 | contig 13360 bp, 8 predicted proteins | sample MGYA00242190_ERZ509157 | MGnify/ENA primary metagenome ERZ509157 (study PRJEB26280, sample SAMEA2338664) | human gut metagenome | biome: human gut; feature: human-associated habitat; material: faeces...
CCGAACCGAACTTTAATTAGCAAGATTTTCAAAGATCTCTCGTGCTTACAGCGTATAGCTGCTTAGCACATTATTGAATTATTAACGAACTATTGATAATACCTACTTGTCTTATCTCACTTTTCTGGTTCCACGTCTTGTCAAGATAAGTCTTCTGCTGTAAGTCTTTATTGTCTGGCTGGTATTGTCTTGCTCCAAAAGCGTATGCGCCCAGCTCTAATCCATTCTTGCGATAGTTCATATTCAATTGGCCAAATCCACCGAAGTTTTTCTTCTCATCATATTCACCAGTAGTCTTCGCATCGAATCCGAATCCTTCGCCCTGTATCTTCTTCGTTGTGATACGGATGACCGCCTTGGTGCTGGCTGCGTAACGGGCACCCGGGTTAGTGATGACTTCCACCGACTTGATGTTATCTGAATGCAAATGGTCCAGCTCACTCTTGTCTCTCATCTGTCGTCCATTGATATAGATAACAGGCTCACCGCGACCGAATACCTTGATGCTGCCATTTTGGGCAGAAACGTTAGGGATGCGGTCGAGCAGGTTCTCCATGGTTCCTGCCTTCTCAAGTACGGATCCGACAATGGTTGTCGTCATTCCGCCATTCTTCAGGATAGTCTTAGGCATAGATGATTTCACGACTACTTCACCAAGCGTCTCACTATCTTCTTCCATCTTGATGATGCCCATATTCTCACCAGTGCAATCCTTGCAGATTGTCTTATAGCCTACGGAGGTCACCTTGATGATTCCGCCGTTGCAGGAAGAGTCGATGACAAAGCTGCCATCCTCTCCACTCACTGCGCCCTTGACGAAAGCCGAGTCTGTTCTATTCAATAATACTACATTGGCAAACGCCAAAGGTTCTCCCTTGGTATTCATCACCTTGCCGGTGATATTCTGCGCCATCATCGGAGTCATAGCCGAGAGGCACAACGCTGTGGTAAAAATTACTTTTTCCTTCATATTGCTACAGTTTTGCTTGATTCTTTTATTTTTCTGCTGCAAAAGTATAGCTTTATAGGAAAAAGCCTTTGACACAAAAGTGTATTTCTCAAGAGTGCGGCTTAAGAATTACACTTTTGTGTATAAAAAGAAAGGATAAATAGCGTTTTGTGATAGATTTTTGATGAATTTACCTTATTTTTTCATTACCAAATCTGCGAGCACGATGGCGGATTCCTTCTCATCCCTCGGTGCATCCTTTGACTTCCATGCCACGATAAAGCGGATTCGGGCAGCGGTTACCTTGTAGCCTTTCATCTCCCATTTGCCTAGTTTCTCCTTCATCTTGATGGAGAGCTGGGCTATGTCTCTGCCTGTTGATGGGAGACAGAGGCAATGGTCGTGGTAGGTTAGCGGCATGCCACTTCTCAAGGAAAGGATAGCGTCCTTGTGCGGCTTGGAGAAGCCCAGGTTTACATCCTTGTGTGAGAGCTGAAGCACTATTTCATTGGGCTCATCGTAGGCTTGGGCATCATAGAGATGCTGGGCACTTTTCAGGCTGTCGAAGAGATTGCCGTTGGTGTGGATGGCAAGCGTACGCTTAGCACGGGTCATGCCCACATAGTATCGGCGCAGTATGTCATCGGTAGGATGCTCGGGATGGGTAATGAGCATCAGTACATGGTCGAACTCATGGCCTTTTGCCTTGTGGATGGTGCTGACCACGATGTCTGATTTCGAGATGTCACAGAAGTCTTCTACAGATGATTCGAACACGAACTCCCTCAGGTCGCTGTAGTACTTAGCACGATTGGTCTGCTCAAATACCTGGAGACTGCGGCGCAGATATGGTAATGCCTGGCTGGTGGCATACTTTTTGAATGTCTGCTGCTTGGCTGCTTCCCAAATATCATCTGGGATGATAGGGGATTTCGTTTCCTTGATGCCTTGGTCTATCTTCTTCAAGAAGTATCTTACCTCTGCCAGATTCCAGAAGCGCAAGCCGTCCATTGATTGCACCAGCTTGGCCTTGATGCCATGACTGTGAAGAAGAGCCAGCATGATGACAGCCTCCTCATTGGTCTGCGTAAGGATACTGATGGTTTCGTCCTTCTTGCGGGAAGATGCATCGGCTTCTTTTGAAGTGTTACTTCTTAGTAATCGCGTAACGTCTTCTAGGATAGGCTGATACATATAAACCTTTTTCTCCTGAATCTCGTAAGGATGCTTCACGATTCTTACCTCTCCATCTTCTTGACTCATGGAGATGATAGGGGTAGATTTGATTCGTTGGCGGATGTTGCGGGCAAAGTCGTTGGCAGTATCCACGATGTGGCGAAGGCTGCGGTAATTCTCGGTCATCTCGATGAAACGGCTGTGTTCTGTCTGGGTCAATTCATAGAGATACTGCGAGTTGGACCCCCTAAACTCATAGATGTTCTGGTCATCATCGCCTACAGCTATCACCCTCATCTCTTCGTTGGCTTTCATTAGAGCTGTGACAAGGGCATAGTCATCCTTGCTCATGTCTTGCGCTTCGTCGATAACGAGCACGGTCTTGCTGATGCGATTGGGTTCCACTTCTCCATTGTTAATCATTTCGGCGGCTTGCTTAACCACATCTCCAGCCTCATCCAGGTTGCCAACTCTGCCCAGCAGGTCGAAACAGTAAGAATGGAAGGTCTTGATTTCTACGAAATGGGCGGCATTGCCGATGAGTTGCATCAGGCGCTGCTTGAACTCGGTAGCGGCTGCACGCGAGAAAGTGAGCATCAGAAGTTGCTCGTGCTTTACATCTTCCAGCAGCAGGAGAGAGGCAAGCTTATGTACGAGCACACCTGTCTTGCCGCTGCCAGGACCGGCAGCGACTACGATGCAGCGAGACTCGTGGTCGTCGATGATTTCCTTCTGTCGCTTGGAGAGCATTCCGAAGAGTTGCTTATACTTCGAAGGTGTTACGTTGCGCTCTATCTCAGTCTCCCGGTTGCCCTTGAAGTATTTTGAGATGAAGCAATGGTAGTCCATCTGGAAGTAATCCTGCACATATTGCAGGGCGGCATCGTAATCCCTTACCATCAGGTTGGCATATTCGCCCACGATGTGAATCTGTTGAATCTTCTGCTTGTAGAATTCATTGAGCATGCGGTAATCCTCCTGCTTATAGCGGAGGCGAGGTTCCTTGATGCGTTTAATTGCCATCGCATTGTAAAGCACCAGGAATCCTCCTTCCAGCTTCATGGCTCCTATCTTGGAGAGATAGAGCAAGGCTTCCTCCACGTCTTCCAACTGCAGGGAAGAGAAGTCGGAGAAGAGTGACTGGTTGCTGGATTTCAGATCGTTCAGAAGTTCGACTACCGAGAATTGAAGAGGCTTCTCTTTTCTATTGTCTGTTGCGCCAGAGGCTTTTCCTAAACCTTTTTCTTCAGAAGGATTCTTTTCTACAGAAGAGCTATTGTTGCTCTCTTCTGTTATAGTTTTATTTATTTCCTCAGCCAGGCTGTATAGTCTTTCGATAATGAATCGGCAAACTTCAATTCGTCTTTCGAATCGCTTGATGATGGTCTCTATGTCCTTGTCTCTTGTTACGATGAGATTGCGGACGCCGTCTTCCTTCTTGTGCGCATATCCCTTCACTGCCAGGAAGTATAGCAGTGTGCGGATTTTCTTTTCGGTTGAAGTGTTGATGCCGTCATGTACGGCATTGTCATTGAGTTGCTTGTATGTGATGTGCAGCGATTCATCCGGGATATGTTCCAGGATGTATCTTTCCAGTTTGGCGAAGTTCTCCAGCATCTGCTGAGGCTTGCGCTGCTTGTCGCTGATGTCTTGCAGATAGGCAGAGATGTCACGGGTATCGGCAAGGATGCCTTCCTGTCGCATTCGGTCAACGGAGGAGATGACGTCTCGCTTGCTGAGTCCTAGGATGTCGGCGAGGTAATCGATGCGGGATTCAGCCTCGCTATCCTGTGCCTTGGCTATATGTTTCTGGGTGATGAGCGACTTGATGATGCGGATGGCATTCTGCATCTCATCTTCCGAGAACAGGGGTGATTCGGTGAGGCGCAGTCTTGCCTCGTCCATGTTCTTGACGGTGATACCTGTGGCATAGACGTGCGGAATATTGTTGCCACGCTCTATGTATCCGCTCTGTTCTAGAGCAGAAAGGGCGGTGCGGACACGGGTTTCTATGTCGGATACCGAGTCATCCCAACCGGCTTGGCGGGCTATCTCCAGCGCCGAACAGCTTACGTGTGGACGCTGCTTGGTACAATCCTTAATGGCTTTCCATACCTGTTGTATCTCACTGATGCTCAGTTTGGTTTGGTTGAGCAGGATGAAGTGCTTGTCCAAATCCTCGTCGCTATAGAGTACATAGCATTTGGCATTGAGGTGTGGATCTCTTCCTGCACGTCCAGCCTCCTGTACATAGTTCTCCAGAGAGTCGGAGATGTCGTAGTGGATAACCAGCCCCACATCGCTTTTATCTACTCCCATGCCGAAGGCGGAGGTGGCAACGATGATTCTAACCTTATCGCTCATGAAGGCATCCTGATTGTGTATCTTCTCATCGGCATCCATCTTGCCATTATAGGGCAGGGCGGATATGCCGTCACGGGTCAGCTTCTGGGCGAGTTCCCGGGTTCGCTTGGTGCGGGATACGTAGATGATGGTAGGGCAATCAGCCTGCTCTACCAGTGAGCGCAGGAGATTGTATTTGTTGCCGTCACTATCTACGTGGATAACGGAATAGTGCAGGTTGGTACGTGAGGCTGATGAGGCGAAGAGCTGGAGGTCGGTACCCAGCCAATGCTTGAAATAGTCGCAGATGTCCTGCACCACCTTCTGTTTTGCAGTGGCGGTGAAGCAAGATACGGGTATCATGGTTTGACCATGATTGCGGGCCATGGCATCCTTGCCAAACTTGCGTTCCTGGTATTCCTTGATAAATTTACCGATGTATAGGTAATCCACCCGGAAGTCTTGTCCCCATGCAGAGAAGCAGTGAGCTTCGTCAATGACGAATCTCACCACATGCCGTGCCATCAGGATGCGCTCGATGGTTTTGGAGCGCAACATCTCTGGTGCAATATATAATAAGGTGGCATCTCCGCTCTGCACTCGTTCGATGGCTAGGGACCGGGAGATAGGGTCGAGGAGACCGTTGATGGTTACGGCATCGGTGAAACCACGGTCTGCGAGGTTATCTACCTGGTCTTTCATCAATGATTGCAGAGGCGAGATAACCACGGTGAGTCCATGTATGGTTCTGCCATCCATCAGGGCTGGCAACTGGAAGGTGAGCGACTTGCCGCCACCCGTAGGAAATATCGCCAATAATGACTTGCCATCTACTGCTGCCTGCGATGCCTGTTCCTGCAGCGGTTCGCCGTCATAGGTACGGAAGGCTTCATAGCCGAAGAGTTGCTTCAGGTTGTGATGAATGTCGAGCATGCGGTTGCAATACTCGCAGCCATCGGTGCATTGGGTATGGCAGAGCATATAGATGATATGTTCTACTTCGGGATAATGGCAGAGTACCCAACCTGGGGTAACAGATTGGTAATCGTCTGTGCCTATGAGGGCCAAGGCGTATGCCAAGCCGCAAGGCGACTGGGCTGCAAGAGCCGGAATGTCGGCATGGGCGCAAATATGATTCTTGTATTCAGAAAGAATGAATTCTGAAACTTCTATGATTGCATCATCCTTTTCGATGGCTCCCACATACATCAGGAATCCTCTGAATTCCTCTTCATTCTGGAGCAGCAAGGTGAAGATTTTCCTCTTTCTTTCTGATAATTGATTCCATGCAGCGATTTCATCCATCAAAAGCTCCTTGGCTTTCTCGCAGTCATTGACTGGATTATTCATTTGCTCGCTCATCAGTTTGTCGTCCTTTACCAGATGATGGTAAGGGCGCTTGGGGAAGAGGAGTGGGGAGAGATAGAGGGTATCTATCAGTATGCCGTTGAGTTGGAGATAGCGGGCATCGTGATGAATGAGGTTATGACCGCAGATATAGTCAACCTTTCCTTCTTGCAGGAACTTGTTCAGTGCCGTCTGTGATGCTTGGTGAAAGTTGGCTCCGTCATAACGCAATGCTCCGATGTCGTGTATTTTATGGTCTTTCAGTCCCACTTCGGTATCCACGAAGGCAATGTTCCTGCTTCTGGCATCTTTCTTCACGATGTCAGAGCTTACGATGAGATTGTTCTTCCTTCCAAAGAAGCGACTGAATATTGACATAATCTTCGATGTTTATATTTCCACCGCAAATGTACAATTATTATTTGATATATGCAAATAATCAAGTGCTTTTATGTTCTTTGAAAGCTGTTTTTATACAATCCCAAGAGGCTTGTGAGGATATCTTCAAGGCAGATTAATATGCCCCTAAAACCTTCCAGTCGTCTATGAGTTTGAACAGTCGGGGCATGGCTGGCTTGTAGCTGTCGGGATAGGTGAGGGAATAGACGAAGAGTATTCTGCCACTTTTGATGAATTTATCGTAATGACTGTAGCCATCTACTCTTACTCCGTTTTCATAGACAGGACCGGAGAGGATGAATGCTTTATTCGATGCCTGCATCGTCCGCTCCGAATGAAGCTTCTGGGCTAGAGAATCGGCACAAGCCTGGAGGGTGTTGCTATTGTTGGGGGTAACGTAACTCTCCAGGATGATGTTGGCATGATTAGTGAATGAGAAGCGGGCATAGCCCTGGTATCCCGATACCGAAGTATCCTCCTGCTGGAAGAAGCAAGGATACTTGACAACGTAGCCGAAGTCCGGATCATTGTATTCCTTCATGGGCGCCATCTCTACCTTGGTCTTGAAATCCGCTATCGGTGTATGCTGCTCTTTCGTAACCTCATGATGATAGTTGATGATGAAGTTTATCATCATCAGCAAGACAACTGCTATCAAAAAAATCTTCTTCATATCTTTGCTTCTTTTGTATTTTAGCTGCAAAGGTATGAAGAAGATGGGAAACTGCCAAATAATAAGTATGACATTTGGCTGACATTTCTGAACTTATCTGATTATCAGTCGGTAAGACTTGCCTCTTTCCGACTCAATCATGAGGTTGCTATTCTGCTCAATCACCGGTTTGATACGGCGAATCAAGGTATAGAGCGTTTCGCTGGCATCCGGTTTCTTGGGCCAAAGAGCATCACAAATCTCCTGTTTGGAGAGTTGATGATGCGTATTGTTGAAGAAGAGTTGCATCAGCTGGTGCTGCATCGGAGTAAACTTGATGGCTTGTCCGTTTTCCTGATTGTAGAAGGAATTCTCGTCTTGAGAATAGCACATGGTGCCGAACATATCAGCCTCATGATTCCAGGGTTGTTTTCTGAGATGATAGTATAACGATGCAATAGCCCAAATCATAGCCATGAGGGTAAGCGTCAAAGATGTCCGCTGGTTGCTCATACTCAAAACATCTGCCATCGAACAGTTGGCATAACTTTGGATAGAATGCTCGTTGAGGAGCATCTCTTTGCTGCTGAGCAGGTTGTCGCTATTTACCAGCTGGGATTTGTTCTTGCCTCTTCTTCTGTCTTCCATCACATAGCAGAGATTGCTGGTCGATTTCAGCAGGTCGATGCTGAGATGTGAGCGGTAGCTCTGGATGGTATCAGGCGTAATCCATTGATATTTATTTTCCTGAAGAGTCAGAGCCAAAGCTTTGTTCATATCTTGTACAATGGCATACTGTGCCTTGCGGTAGTTGCTTACGCTGGAGAATGCTGCAGACATCACAAGGATGGCGAAGATGAGGATGGAATGATATGCTTTCAGTTTCATATTATCTATTCTGTTTAAATGATATACTGTTTAAAGATTCAAATGCAAAAGTACAGAAATTCTATGAAAGATGGAATAAAACTAGATATAATATTCGTTAATTGATAAATGTCAGACTCATGTCAGCCATATTTTTCGCTTCGGTCTTCTCTTTTTGATACCTTTGCAGCAGAAAACAAGTTTTAGAAAAAGTATATGATGACAATGAAGAAAAGTAAATTGTTAACAGCTATGGTGATGCTGTGGGCATTGATCTCTTGTGCTGAAATAAGTGCCCAGGAGATCCAGAAGGTATCGAATGATTCTATAGCCTTGCAAGAGGTTGTTGTGAAGGCGGCACGAGTAGTCAACAAGGAAGATGGCAAGTTGATATTCCCAAGCGATATTCAGAAGCAGCGTTCTTTTTCTGGTTTTTCGCTTTTAGGAAAGTTGGCTTTGCCTCATATCAGGGTTGATGAGGCAGGCCGTTCCATTTCTGCTACCGATAATAAAGGAGAAGTGCAGATTCGTATCAATGGCATTCTCGCCAATATGCATGACGTGCAGATGCTGGATGTAGCTTCTATTATGAGTGTAGATTATATCGACAGTCCTGGCGTAAGATATGGAAAGAATATTGCATACGTGATAGATATTCATACCCGCAGGGCTTCATCGGGTGGCAGTTTGGGCTTCAACCTGACCAATGCGCTAACTACCAAGCTCGGTTCGAACGATGTCTATGCATCTGTCAATAGGGGCAAGAGCCAATTGAATATTTTATATGAGCAGACTTATGTGGATAATAAGGCATCCGAATATAATGAGGATGCTCAGTATCTTCTACATGATGGTTCTGAGTATCAGATATCTCGAAAAATCATGAATGGGGCAACTCGAAATTATGATAATACATTGCAGTTGAAGTATAATCTGGCTGATTCTGCCTTATATGTATTCCAGACAACGCTTACCACGGATTTCAGCAATCAGCCTTATACATCGAATGAGATGTGGTTTTCTGAATCTGGAAAGCCTGCGTATCCTGTTTACAGAACCAGCAAGGGTAGGGATTTTACTCCTGCTCTCGATTTGTATTTCTATCATCAGTTGGGCAAGCATCAGTCGTTGTCGGCAGATGTTTTGGGTACTTATATCCACACCAAAGGAACCTATTATGAAGGTGAGGGCGAACCCTATCAATATCAGGTAGATGGAAAGACCTATTCGCTCATAGCCGAGGCTATCTATGAAAACCGGTTGAAACCCTTTACTTTTTCTGCAGGAACCAACTTGAACTGGAAATATATGGATAATCAGTATTTGGGTGATGTGGTTAGCGAGAATGGTATCCGTTCATTGGGTATTTATGGTTTTGCACAAATCAAGGGAAGTTTGGGACAATTCAAGGAAGGAACATCCCGTTTAACTTATGTGGCTGGCTTCGGGTTGAGTAATCAGTCTTATCGACAGGGAGATGAGGAATTTAGTTTTTGGCTTTGTCGTCCGAAACTCACATTGGCTTATTCCTTGACATCTTCGTTTCAGATCCGCTTGGGAAGTGAATTATCACAGCATATTTCGCAGATAGCTATGATTTCGGATACCCGTATTCGAAAGAACAGTATGGAATGGACTGTGGGTAATCCTTCGCTTAAACCTAACAGTAGATATGAGAACTGGGTGGTATTCTCTTTTAGTAAACCAAGGATAAATACTGATTTTACCTTGAATTATCGCATCAATCGTCATTGTAATTTGGCGAAATACACCCGCACGGAAGATGATCAGTTTCTTTATACCCAGGCGAATCAGCCCCATTGTAATATGTTGTATCTTACGAATGATACCCGGTTTGACATTATCCCCGACCACCTTATATTATCTGTGAACGCAGGTATTTACCGCTTTTTCAATAAGGGCGATGAGTACAGTCATTGTTATACCGCTTATAATTATGGTGGAACATTACAGGGATATTGGGGAAAATGGACAGTGATGCTGTATGCTGATAACGGTTGGAACTTTATGGAGGGAGAGAACATCGGGCATAATCCTCCTTCATTGGCAGTCTCAGCCAGTTATCATATAGGTGATTTCGATTTTACGCTCTATATGCATAATCCGTTTATGGCTCATCCGAAATCTTATTCAGCAGAAATCGTCAACGCCTTGCTCCGTAAGCAGGTTCGTGGTTATGACAATTCGGGAGGCAATTTGTTCCGTATCGGTGTTGCCTGGAATATCAATCGGGGAAAGGAATACCGTAAGATACAGCGGAATATCAACAATGAGGAGCGCGAAACGGGTATCTTGAAATAGGTGGCTTTGCTTTCTATATGGGTTGCATGGGCAACAGCCGGAATTTATTTCTTCCCTTTATTGATGATATAAATTCCGGCAGTAGCCAATGCGCCTGCTATCAGATACTTCCAATAGAAGGTTTCGCCCAGACAGAGACAGGAGGTGATGGCTCCTACTACGGGGATGAGAGAATTGTATATCGCTACCTTTCCTACGGGATTGCAGCTCAATAGTTTGTTGTAGAGAGCGAAACTGATGGTTGAGATGGCGATGAGCAGCAGCAGAATCGTGATGCCCCAGAGGCTGATGACTGGCAGATAACCACCCATTAACAATGCAGGAATCACCAGCAAGGCTCCACCGATGCTCAACGAATAACCGGTTCCTACGAAAACATCCACCCTCTTGCTCAATCCTCGGGTCAGCAGGGAAGCACTGGCTCCACACAGGGCGTTGAGGATAATCATACCATCGCCCAGGAATGTGAAACTTCCGCTTTCCTTTCCGCCAAGGTTCAAGGCAAGGATGCCCAGGAAGCCGATGATGCAGCCTAAAGCCTTTCGCCACGTCATCCTGTCGCTCTTGAAGAAGATGCAGGCAAAGATAACCACCGTGAAGACGCTCATCGAATTGAGTATCGCCGAACGTGCTCCTGCATTATGCGAGAGTCCGAAATAGAAGAAAGCATAATGAAGGGTGGTGTTGAGGAGTGCATAGAGGAGAAGGAACCAGACATTCTCTTGAACAGCTTTCTTCTTGAATCCGAATTTACGATGCGAGCTTCTGGCGATGGCTAGGATGATGATGCCGGAGATGAAGAAGCGGATGCCTGCAAAAAGCATCTTGCTTCCGGTCATGTCTGCTGTAATCTGATATTCCTCCATTCCCATTTTTATCAATGGGTAAGCCCATCCCCACGAGATAGCAGCCGTAAGGGCGAACAGGCTTACCCATACCGGTCGCTGAAATATACTGAGTGTATTTGTTTCTTTCTTTTCCATTATAATTTAATTGGTATTCCCTTGCTTCTGTGTTTGCTAAATGGCAATCTACAAGTCCCCCAGATGTCTTTCTATCGGAATTCCGCGGTTCTTGTCCTTGTCATCCTTATTGATGTCTATCCAGTTGCGCAGGGTATCCATGGCGATGCGGGTGGCATGGCGAAGATAATCGCCATCCTTCAGTCTGCCCACGATGATGCTGGAGAAGATGTCGCCGGTGCCCGGGAACTGAACAGGGATTTCTTCGTAGGGCAGGAGGAAATACTCTTCTGTAAGATGATTGAAACCTACCACGGCATGCTGACCCTCTACGATGCACGAGGTGATGAGCACGGAGTGGGAACCGATGGCTCTCAGTTTATCTATCAGTTCATAGGCATCCTTCTCCGAGATTCCCTCTTCCTTGTATTCCGAATCCGTCAGCAGGCAAGCCTCGGTATAGTTGGGAAAACAGAGATGCGATACGCTCAGCATCTCCTTCATGCATCTCACGGTACTCTCACTGGCTCCACCATAGAGCTTGCCGTAATCGCCCATCACGGGATCCACATAGATGTCGGTGCCCAGTGCTGCCTGTTCTCTGCAATAGCGTGCCACCAGCTTCGCCTGACGCTCCGAAGCCATGAAACCCGTGGTGATGGCATCGAAGTGAATGCCCAGTTCGTTCCACTTCTGCAAGGCTTCCTCGATATACGATGTGCATTCCAGAATGGCGTACTTGCCGTATGGGAAGGTGTTGCTGATGAGCATGGTGGGTAGATTAAACACATCGAGTCCCATATAAGAGAGGATAGGCATCTGAACCGCGGCAGATACCTTTCCGTAGCCACACATATCGCTGATAATAAGGATATTACTTTTCGCTTTCATTCTTTCTTTTTTCTACTTTCTTTTCTTTCTTATCCTGATTATCTCTTAATAGCTGGCTGTACACTTGATGCCCAGTGCCTCTACACGGTCCTTGATAGCATCGAGAACTTCCTTTGGTGCCTTTTCCAGCAACTTGTCTGGTGTTTCACGGGCGATGGTATAAACCATTACCTGCTGAGGCTGGATGTCTTTCACTGCCTCCAGCCAAGGAGCTACGAAATGCTCGCTGGTATTGTCCAACCCGTCACCTCTCAGGAACATGGTCTGGATGATGACGTGCCCCTTGAACATCCTCAGATATTTGATTACATCCTTCACGTCGTAGTTAGACTGCTGAGGGCGGTCCAGCTTCTTGATGTAATCCATATCCACGGTATCCAGTTTCAGGATGTTGTTATCCACGAGCATCAGCGCCTCTCTCACTTCCTCCTTATATATATAGGTGGCGTTGCTGAGTACGGATACTTGTGCTTCAGGGAAATATTTCTTGCAGAGTTCCATCGTATCTTCCACGATTCCCTTGAAGTCTGGGTGTCCCGTAGGTTCACCGTTTCCTGCGAAGGTGATGTCGTCCAGAGGCTGGTTGTTGTCGTGGCGCTCTTTCAGAACCTTCTCCAATCCTTCTCTTACCTCCTCGCGGGTAGGGCGCTTCTTCTTAGGACGGAAGTCGGCGTTGAATCCGCATTCGCAATAAACGCAGTCGAATGAACAGACCTTGCCATCAGATGGCATGAGGTTGATGCCCAGTGAAACTCCCAGACGGCGGGAGTTTACCGGACCGAATATCGGTGATGGATAAATAATCGTTGACATAATCTTATTCTCCTTTATCTAATCTATTCTTTATTTTATCTTGGTAATACCTATTTTATACCAATCTTATTTACTTGTTCGTAATTTGGTGGGCAAAAGTACTAAAAAATGTTGGAATGAACAAATAAATCAACTGAAAATCGATTTATCCTTACCATTTGTCTTCTATCTCTGATAGATTGTGTACTTTTGCATTCAAATCCGGGGAGATTCTTGGTGATTTCGATTCGGATTTAAAGGAAAAAACAAAAAAGTTGATGTTTTGCTTAGTTTTTCGCTTGGCTCAACTGTATAGATAGTATATGAACAGAAAAAAGGACATAGAACAGTTATTCCGTCAGCATTATGCGAAGATGTACAATCTGGCCAGATGCATTCTTTCGGATGATGACGAGAGCAAGGATGTGGTGAGCGAAGTATTCGCCCAGATTCTTGCCGATGATGTGGTTCTGGTGCCTGGGAGTGAGGAAGGTTACTTGATGCGGAGCGTACGCAACCGCTGTCTCAACCTGATAGCTCATAAGAGCGTGAAGGAAAGGGTGGCGAAGCTGCTGCTGGATGATGCCGACGTGATTCTCTCAGAAGAGACCGATGAACGGCTCGATCGGCTGATGCTTCTCATCGAAGACCTGGAACCGC
>ENA-ORSL01002476-ORSL01002476.1-human-gut-metagenome-genome-assembly--contig:-NODE-2476-length-13304-cov-2.839158_pt1 | contig 13304 bp, 8 predicted proteins | sample MGYA00242190_ERZ509157 | MGnify/ENA primary metagenome ERZ509157 (study PRJEB26280, sample SAMEA2338664) | human gut metagenome | biome: human gut; feature: human-associated habitat; material: faeces...
GAGGAGAGTGCCAACTACGAAGTGACGGTCGAACAGCCGAAGAAGGTCACGACCGGCAACAAGACTTATAAAAGCAGCAGTTCCGGCAACAGTTCTACTGCTGTGACGCCTTCCAATCCGGCACCTGTTACGCCGGTTACGCCGTCCGCTCCCACCACGCCGGTACAGCCCAGCAATCCGGAGCCTGCTGCTCCGGCTCCTGCACAGCCTGACCCGGCACCGGCACAGCCCAGTAACCCTGAGCCTGCGCAGCCGAGTAATCCGGAACCGTCTCAGCCGAGCGGTGGGGATAGCGGCAGTACGGAAAACAAGCCTAATGGCAGCGGTGGTTGGGAATGGGGTGGCCCCGTTATTTCCACTCCGACCGATAATGGTTGCCCTCCGGAGGAGCATGCTGGTGGTCTGTGCTGATTCCGGATATCAAACCATGTAAGTAATAACCAACTCGTAGTATAGAAGCAACAAGTCTTCTTGCTACGAGTTTACTTTTTAGAAGCACAATATCCATATTACAATGAGGTACGAGTTTGTAGATGAAGACGAAAAGACAATTTGCTTTGGCAGTTATTGCGACTGCGGCTATGGCGCTCAGCCTAGTAGGATGCGGCGTTAAGGTCACGAATATCTCGGCGCAGTAACTCCTACCAACATAGGCATCAAAAGATAAAAGAACTCGTAGCGTTGGGACACTTCGTTCCTCTGCTACGAGTTTTCTTGTTTGCGGGATACCATTTAGTTTGTTGTCCGATGGAGTCCTTGCTTTTCCGATTGCTAGAATGTGCGAGTTGAATACAATGAAAAGAGAAAGGAGCAGTGACGGAATTGAAACCGATAAAGCTGAAAGAACTCCTGCGAACAGCCAAGGACCCTGCCACGCAGAGAATTGTCATTGATGAAGGTCTTTGGTTTGATGCTCCTCTATTTGAAGGTGTTGTTAAAGATGTGGATGAAGCACTCGGAGAACGTATCGTATCAAATTGGCAGGTGGAAACAGATGGTACGCGCTTAATTGTATCAAGCAATCCACCCCTCCAGGATTTGCAAGAATGTAGACCTTCTAAGATAACACATATGGGATAACTTTAGTTTTTGGGTTTGCAAAGATGATGGACTGCCAAGAAACGCAATATGAAGAGGTTGCTGTGCAGCTTGCAGCAATGCTTGCGTGTCAGTTGTAAAATGACTCCAAACAGCTAAGGACATTGTAAGCCCCATGATGACTTTCTTTGTTACTATATCTTTTACGACTAACACCTTTACATCAGCTCCTTTATAAGGGGTTTTGTCGCTAACAACTTCGCAAAGCACTCTGCCATAATAAATATTGACTTCTCGAGGCGCTTCGTTTGCGGCTAACAACTCTGGCAAAAGTTCAAGACGGCATTGGGGAAGGCGTTTTTGCAATGTTTGTTGCCGATGCACAACAGGAATGTCTCTACAATCTTGTCTGGAGTTCCCGGTTTTTGTGGTATCCGGTTTTTGATTGTTATCAACCATCGAACGCAAAAGCATGTCGAGTTGAGAAACAGCTTGCTTCTCAATATCGCCTCCAATTTTCTCGACATCTTTGATTACAATTTCTTTCAATGTGTACATGCATCCTTCGCCGTGTTCTTCGTGTGGGTGTCCGCGATAATAAAGGAGACCGTTCGTGTGGACAACTGTCAGTGGAACAGCTTTACAGTATGGGCAAAATATGTGTCCCTTGTACCGCCTTTCATAAACCGTATGGTCGAGATTGTACTCGTTGCGTATCTGCATGATTGTGACCGGTTTGTGTGTGATGTTGAAAAAAGCCTCTGTGTACTTTGGCATAGACTAACAACTCCTTTGTGATTTGAGGTGATTATTATGATTACTTTACATGACTTATTGGACAATTTTTGTTGCATTGACCCATACACTGACTATGCAATCGTCAACATAGAAACAGGTGAAGTGCTTGTTGACCGCGTCCACGATAGGACATACACGGTTGATGATGTTGATGATTACGCAAAGTTCTTACCTTATGCACGCAAGCAGATAAGAAAGTGGGAAGCGAAAGATGGCAAAATGATATTTTTTATTCTGCCGCCAAGAAAAAAGAAGGCAAAGCGATGAAGCCAACAATGAAGAACAAATTATCAACGGAGAAAACGCAATGATTTTACATCACTACATTTGGGGTGATATCGACATCGACATCGTCGAGGAGGTAGCACCACATTTTCTGATAGCAAAGCACTATGGCAACTTAGCTCTTTTTTGCAGACTCACAAAACATCAGAGCCATTACTTTCGCAATTCCGACAAGCGCTTTTACGCCGCAGGTTTTGACGATGAAGGCAAAAGTATGAACCCCTCAGACGAGTACATTCCGTTTGTGCCAGACATCTTGTACGACGATGATGGCATTGGCTATTTATGCTTGATGCAGCCCTCATGGCTTCACACGATAGACGACATTAGACATAAAATCGATGGCATACTTGCAACAGACAAAAAGATTCGTGAACACGATGAATACTATGTCGGCTCATTAAGGAATGATATTATCAGCTATGAGTTGGTTCAGCGCGTAGAATGAAAGGCGGTGATGGCAATGAAGCCAATAAAACTTAAAGACCTTTTAACACAAACAAAAAAACCAGAGACACAGCAAATCGAAATAATGGAAGACTACGTGCTATCAGCAAAAGCAGTATTTGAGGGAACAGTAAAAGATGTTCCAGAGGATATGCTGAGTAAATACTACATAAGCGACTGGTATGTCAGAGACGAAACAACTGTTCTTGTCGTTCTGGTGTGGACTAATCCGCACGAACAATTCAATAAGTATGCGGAGAACTCAAACAGTGATTCTCATAGGGTTACAATACACGATTTAATGGGCAATGGCTGCTGTACGAACCCCTATATTGATTTTGCTATTGTGAACATAAAAACATGGGAGGTTCTTGTTGACCGTATCCACGACAGGACCCACACAATCGATGATAACAAGGACTACGACCAATTTCTCAGATACGAATTGAAAACTGTGAGAGCATGGGAAGCGAGAGACGGCAAGATGATATTTTACATTCTGCCACTAAAAAAGAAGAAGGCGAATCCATGAAGCCGACAGTGAAATCGTTTCTTGCACTTGCAGAAGACAAAGAGCAAACAGTTCACATCGCCCGTTTTAAATCAGATTCTGCTGATGGTTACTTCGACGAAGAAGTCTTTTGTGGTAAGCCGAAGGATGTTCCGGAACGCTATGCAGATGAGAAAGTGACGGAATGGATAGCCTCCGACACCTCGGAAATCGTACTATACGTCAACTGAATTAGTTGTCGCCAGAGAAGACTTGCTCGGAATAAAATGGTGTTGGTGAAAATGAAATTGAAAGCAATAATGGCTTGCGGAAGAGATGTGTACTTTGACTATCAACTTATCGATGCCCTTACAGGAAAAACTCTTGTAGACCGTGTGTGCGATAAAACTAATATCAAAAGTGGTGATGAAGAGTGGATTGACCATTGTAAATATGAGCCTTACAAAGACTGGAAAGTCCGCAAATGGAGACTTGTAGACCGGAAAATGCAGCTTTATATCTCACGGTGAGTGTGAAAGGCGATACTCTGACAGTATCCATACTTGTATCAACACAAAATTATACCATAAATTTATACATTCCATCTTGTGCATTCCTACCAAAATGCAGCCAAAATATTTGTATGAAGTGCCTTTTACCGCTGCGTAATTGGCACTTTTTCTTTGCGATAAAAAAATAAGTTTTGCCTAGTTGCGAAAATGTGCGAACTGCATAGAATGGAAATGTACGGAAGCAAAAGTAATCGTGCAGGGACGATTTTTGCGTAGAACCTCGCCAAAGTTTTACGCTGATTCGCTCACTGTACAGAAAGGACACACGCATTATGCACAAAATTGCACAAAAAGTGACCTCTGTTGCATTGGCGGCCAGTATGCTGCTTTCTATGTTCGCGGTTAATACCGTGGCGTTCGCGGACGAATTCAAAGATAACACTACTGTGTCCGACGAAGTAACTGAGGCCCCGGTTTCGGATGATGAAGTGGATGCGGTTGAATCCGTTGACGAGACCGACACTTCAAATTCCGAATCCGAAGATACGCCGGTCGAAAGCCCTGAGCCCTCTCAGACTGTGACTGATGTGGTGGATTTGACGCATGATTCCACGGCCGACACGGTCAAGGATGATACGGCAAATTCGGAAGATGTCGTCTATACGGAGTCCGATACCTCCGAGGATGTCATTGCCACACCGGAAACAGCTGAGCCGTTCATCGGCATTCAGGCTGTAACACCTGATTACGGTGATAAGATTTCGGCAGAGGTGGGGGATACAGTTACTCTGGATGCCCTGCTGAACCGTGATGATGTCTCTGTAACCTACCAGTGGCAGAAGAAGCAAGCTTTTGCTACTGACGAATCCTATGCCATCTATCCGTATGAAGAGGACGAGCCTACTTGGTACGATTTCGTCTGGGAAGACTCCACTGAGGCAAAGACACTCGCGGATTCACCTGACTTTGTTTGGCAGGGCTGCGAGATGTACTATGCTATTGTGGATGCTCTCGATGAAATTGGTGCTGATTCCAGCGATGTCCGAGTTGCCTGGCATACGCCCAACTTCGTTCTGGATGGATACACCATCACAGCTGCCAATGCCGAAGACGGCACCGTTGAAGTCTATGCTTCTAACGGAGAAACCACCTACACCGCACATCTCAACGATGACGGCAAATGGGAGTTTTCGGACGAAAGCACTGCCGCTTTGACTACTGATTGGCAGAATATCGAGGGTGCTACCGAACCCTCCTATACCTTTGAAGTCACAGAGAATGACCTCACTGCAAGCTATCGCTGCCTGATTACTGTCACTGACGAGGCTTACAAGGAAGCCAACTTCAAGGCTTTGGAGGAACTTGGTAACGAACTGACCGATGAGGATAAGGCGGGCGATATCATCCTGTCCACTGTCCAGTTCAAGGTTGTTTCCACTGACACTGCCACTGCGGAGACTGCGGATGGGGATAATGCCCCCGCCACCTTTGCTATGCTGGCACGCTCCTTTGCTCCCCGCGCTGGCGGGAATGGTCTTGCGTTGTCCTCTGATAACCAGTGGATTACGGGTCTTAACGGCAACTACGAGTACATCACCAAGAACATGTACGACCAGGTTACCGAGTGGTTCAATGCCGGTAAGTTTGACAAGGCCACCGCAGACCGTTACTGGACTCAGATTGGCGGTGCTTGGAGTGGTTCAAAGGTCGGAACCGCTAATGTTCTGGACGATAACGGCTTTCCCACTGGTGCAACTCGTCAGTACATGGAGTTCCCGCTGACGGATGGCAATATGCTCGAAGTCAACTCCGAATGGTATGGTCAGACCGTCTATTTCCGTCCTCATAACAGCAATAACGCTTGGACCGTCACCGGTACTGCTGTTGAAGTTCCTGCGTATACTGCTGTTATCCGCGATGCCGATAAAAACAACTACGGCACGGGTGCTTCTGGTACAAAGTACAAAGACGCTGTTGTCTTCTTGAACCCTTGGGTTTCAGACGCAGGTCGTATGTATGCAAAGTTCCTGTCTCATCCCTCTGTATCCAGCAACGGTTGGCTTAGGGGACCCAACGGTGAAACTTTGAGCCAGCATATCACCGTATTGTCAGTACAGGTTGAGCAGTTTAACGCCAACCCTGAGATGTACATGATTGACGCCGAGGGCAACTACCGCATCGACTCTATCGGCTGGGGTGTTTGCGTACAGCAGGAGCCAGACCTTTCCGGCAAAGCCTACTACGCCATCAAGGGTTTCCTGAGCCAGGGCTACGGCATGTGTGTCGGTCACGATACAATGTACGCCTATGCCGGTTCTTGGTATGATGCCCACATTGCTGGTTATACCGACCCCGGTTCTCGTGATTACTACGAGGGTGGTCGTTTCGGTCCCGATAAGAATGATGGGTCTACCCGCTACTATGTCCTGAACTCTGTTCCTAACATTGACAACGGTCACTGGAACATGAACGCTCTGATGGGCGCTAACGGCGGTAACATTGATTCCGGTACTGTCCTGCCGACCGATGCTATCTCCATGATTCTGTCTACCGGTGGTAGCCACAGCTCCTACGGTAAAGCTGGCATCATGTACGGCAGCGACCAGCTGAGTGTTCGTCTGAAGCCTTATTCCAACTCTCAGGCACAGTCCACAGTCAAGTATCGTGACCCCACGAACTTCCCGTACGATATCCCGTCTAATTTCGGTGCATCTCGTACTCACTCCAACTCTCAGGTTGCGTTCGGTCCTATCTGGGTCGATTACGCAGGCGGTAATGTCACCGGTGCAGAGTTCGGTTATAACCCGTACCCCACCACCAAGACGATTACCGACCCTGCAACGGGTCGTTCTTGGTACGGCACCAGCAACTTCTACCTCTCCGGCACCGGCAACTTCCTGATGAACCAGATTGGTCACTTGCCCGAGAACTCCGCTACGCAGGGTGAATCTGCTCTGTTTGCCAACACTGTCATGTACATCTCTCAGCGCAAGCAGTGCGAGATTTGTGCAGCAAACCAGAACAGTCAGGAAGACAGCCACTTCGTTATCCGCGTGAGTTCTGTCAACTACATGCAGGTTCTGTCTGCTCTGCAGGCTGGTGGTTCTTTCTGGTATCCTCTGAACGGCTGCTATCAGGTTGTTGATGACCTGACTTTGCCGGAAGGCTGGGAGCCCATCAAGAACTTCTCCGGTCACTGGAACTCCGATGCATACCATGTGAACCTTGCCAGCAACGGCAAGCCGCTGTTCGATAACACCGGCAACACTTACGGCATGTTCACTACAGGCAGCAACAACGGCTGGAACCTCGGCAGCGATAAGACCGTCGGCGCTCTGCCCGTTCTGAAACTCGACAATCAGCCCAATGTCCGTATCACCGGTGTTGCCCGTGTTGTCGGCGATTTGAATGCTCTGTTCCCGGATGACGGTGTTTCTGATTACACCGGCTACCGCGTTATCGTCCATGCGACCGATGGCACTGACTACGACTGCGTTGTCAACGGTGATAGCAAGTATGTTATCTCCAATGTACCCTGTACCGGCATGCAGCGTGCTGAGGTCATCGACCCCAATGGTCATAGCGTGGTTGAGTACGGTATGATTGTCGTGGATGTTCCGAATCATTTCTGGAACGACTGCGAGACCCATCCTCTGGAACTCCTGAAACCCACCGCAGACCCGATTGACGATTACAAAGACTGGGAAGGTCCTGTCAACAAGACTGTCGGCAGTAAGCTGTTCTATGACCAGACGGTTCCCGACTCTAATGTGAAGTGGTACTACCGTGCCATCACCGAGAGCGGCAAGATGAGCCAGTGGTTCGAGATTGGCGGTCCCGGCACTTCCTTCACCACCTATGACGGTGTCGTCAAGGGCAAAATCAACAAAACTACCTTTACCGCAGCTGCTACCAACGCTGATATCCCGTACACCGAGAGCACCGTGACCTACAGCCTCGACTACTGCAACGAGAAGATTCAGTTCAAGTGTGAGTTTACAGTCGCTGGTAAGCAGTATACGAGCCTCGATAAGGCTGAGGACGGCAAGAACGGTTACTGCGAGTCTGCACTTCGTCCTATGTACATTGAGCAGGCTTTCGATAAGCGTATCCCTGTCGGCGAAACCACGACTTTCGACTTTGACCTCAACTACTGGAAGGGTGTCAATGAGGGTGTCACCTACACGGTCCAGTACCGTGATGAAAATAACACCTGGGTCGAGGTCGGTAGCGACCCGGATTTGTTCCCGGCTGACTCCTTTACTGTCACGACCAAGGTTTCTGACATCGATGCAACCAAGATTGGTACTCGTACCTTCTGGCCTGCTGCTTTCTGGAACCCCCTGAACGATTTGCGCGAGTCCGGTATCTCTACCATGCGTAAGCATTCCACCGTCACGCTGACGCTGACGAATGCGACCATGGACTGGGATGGTTTGGATTTCCGCTGTGTGTTCAGCTACAAGGCTCCTGCGCACGAAATCACTGCCGATTCTACGATTTCCAACTATGAGCCGAACGGTCGTACCGGTCACCTGGTCGTGTATGCCCCGCCTATTGAACTGACGCCTCTGAAAGCACAGTCTCTGTTGCTGAACTCTTTCGATTCCAAGAACGGCAACATGGCGTGGACTACCGCAGCCAGCAACCCGAACAACGGCCGCCGTACCACCGATGTGCCTCTGGACGCAATTGCGCCCGATGTGCTGCACAAGGACGGTACTACGACTTATGGTGCTGCCAACGATAACAAGGCGGTCTACACCACAAAGATTACCTTCTTCGGCAACAAGGATTCTGCACCCACGATTCGCTGGAAGTTCAGCAATGTCGCTGGCGGCGGTCGTCTGGACCGTTTCATGAATGTCACGGACGGCGACGGCACGATTCAGCTGAACTACAGTCAGGTTGGTCAGAAAATCGGCAATGTCAATGCGTTGAGCAACAATGTCGATGATATGGAACGCTCGTTCATGAGCGGCAATGGTCTTGCTTTCAACAAGTTCTCCGCTTACATCAAGCTGGAAGCTATGTATCCCACGGATGCAGCAAACCTCAACAACAAGACCTACAATGAGTGGAACGCTATCGTGTCTCTGTACATCGATAACGCCACGAACCCGATGGATTTCGGCGATACGCACTACTACTTCCTGTGTGAAGCAGAAGAGCGGTATATGAAGAACTGGGACGCCAACAACATGCAGCCGTATACCTGTGGACGCACCGTTGCGTACAACTTCAACCGTGTCGTTGATTCCGCTGACCCGAACGACCACATCTACAAGGATTTCAGCCAGTCCTCTTACGGTGCTGAACTGGTCCTGGACTACACCATCTCTATCAAGGCGAATGTTCCCAATAAGGCAACTGCAAAGCACAACACCATCACCACAGAGAACGGCAGCTACAAGAACATCAACGACCTCAAGAGCATTTCCGCTATCAACGATGCGCTGAATAACGGCGGTGCAGTCTACAACTACAAAAACCTCGCAATCATCGCTCCTAACGGTATCCGGTACATGGAGACCTACTTCACGGCAGGCTCTCCCGTCAACAGTCGTACAACCGTTGACAGCCGCGACACCGTGGTTATCGACTCCTCTGTGCGCGACAGTGCCGGTCATAACTGGTATGATTTGTTCCAGCAGGTAACTGCGAGCGACGATGATTACATCGGTAAGATTGGCACCCACGGTTTCGCATACCGCACCAAGGACGGCAATGTCCTCGACAAAGCCACTTGGGAATGGTGGTGGCGCAATGCAGTCTACTATGTCTGCTACGATGCTCCCACCGACAATGCGGATATGGACCAGGTCTATTTCTACATCGATGAGCAGGGCTCCGGTCCTAAGGTCGATGATAAGCTGGAAGGCGCAAGCAGCTACTCTAACCCCTACAGTGAATACACCTTCACCTATGCTGGCACCTATGAAGTCGTGCTTTACGGTGCAGGCGGCGGTTCCATGAACAGCAACACCTCTTCCGGCGGTCGTGTCCGCCTTGTCCTTCAGGCTGAGCAGGGCGCTAAGCTTTACTTCGTCAAGGGCGGTTCTGGTACGGTCGATAACCGTTACTGGGAGAATGGCGGCGGCAGTGCCTGCGGCGAAGTTAAGCGTCCTCTTCCTGGCGGCTACAACGGCGGCGGTAACGGCGGTACTCCCATGATTACCCGTAACGGTCACGGCAACCTGCTTGGTGCTTCTGGCGGCGGTGCTACAACAGTCGCTATCGGTCTTATGGGCACCGGTCGTCTTGCTGAGTACGGCAACACCACAACTGCAGCACAGTATATGCTCGGTGTTGCAGGCGGTGGCGGCGGTAACCAGCACGGTACCATGGATTCTACCGGCGGTTATGCGCAGTACGGTGTTCCCGTCAATGGCGGTGGCAATGGCACCTTCGCTACCGGTTCTTCCGGCGGCAATTTCAACCCCTACCTGGGAGGTATTGTCAACGGTTCTTCCGAGAACTGCGTCGAAGCTCCTTCTGGCGGCGGCGGCGGTTGGCAAGGCGGTTACGCCAACACTGGTTCTAAGCGGTGGTGGGGCGACGGCTGGGCTTACTGCAAGCGCGACGGTAACGGTGGTTCTAACTACATTACCTCGACCGGCCGCACCTTCACTGGCAGCAATGGCAAGTCTGTGACGGTTCTTGAAGCACAGTCCTATGTTGGCTCTGGTGCCACTACTTGGGGCGGTGACTTCAACAGCTACCAGAACAACTTCCATCCCGGCAATGGCTATGCAACCATTAAGACTATCCGCTCGGCTGTTGACCGCTTTACCCGCAACGGTCACAATGCTTACGACACGGCCTATGAGGATACTGACCCGTATTCTTCCGGCGAGCCGATTCGCGTTACTGTGAATATCACGGTCGCCAACAAGACCTACGATGGTCAGCCCGATGCTGCAACCCTCTCTTATTCCGGTAACCTGTCCAGCGACCAGATGACAGAGGTCCAGAACGCTACTTCTATTGTCTACAGCAATAAGAAGGGCACTCAGGCATCTGCTATCGATGCGTCTACGGACGAGCACAAGAATGCCCGTCAGGATTGCGGTTCCTACACGGCAACCGTAAACTGCACAGCACAGGGCTATATCGTAACCTACAAGTACGAGAACACCGACCCCGGCAACACCTACCCGAGCGGTGGTGCGAGCGGCACAGGTTCTTCCGTCAAGTTCGATATCTACCCGATGGCTTTGACGGTAGTCGGTGAGCACAGCAAGGCTTATGACCACACTGCAAACGCTTCTATCCCGGATGCCCGTATCACGACCGGCATGGCGGTTCGCGACTCTGTAACCCTGAACACCACGCAGGTGGATGGTTACTACTGCGATGCGACCGGCAACCGCGTTAGCGATGCTGGTGGTCCGTACAAGATTGTTCGTGAGAGTGAGTTGACGCTGGTCGGCAACGGCAGCACCAACTACTACATCGGCACGGAAGAGTATTCCGGCAGCATTTCTGCTCGCGGTCTGTATGTCCACAGCCTGTATCTGGAAGACCCGACCAATCCTCGTAACATCAAACACTACGATGGCACCACGAATGCCACCATCAAGGATATCCTGATTGACGGTATCCTCGAAGGCGATGATGTCAAGCTGGTCAACCCGATTCAGACTGGTAAGTACAAGACCAAGGACGCTGGTCAGCGTCTTGATGCTGATGGCAAGGTAAGTTCTAACTGGCCCACCGAACTGGATGAGAATCCCATCACGATTGATGCGACACCTGCCCTTACCGGTAAGGACGCAAAGAACTACTATGTTGAGCGTCAGGCTTATTCCGGCGCTATCGCCCGTGCTAACCTGACCGCACAGGTCAAAAACTGGCGCGGACTGTATGGCGACGGCGTAGGCGAGGACCCGTGGCACGATACAAAGGCTTACGGTTACGGCACGGCAGCTTCTGACGGTTGCTGGCTGGAACTGGATGGTCTCGTTCCCGGTGATTCCCTGACCCTTGACCCGACCTACACCAAGAGCCACTTCAAGACTCTTGTTACCGACCACGAGGACCTTGTCCCCGATGAGACTACTCCTGTTGGTGTATATCCGCTGACCTATGTCGGTCTGACAGAAGACAACTACGATGTGTTGAAGAACTACATCGTGATGGTCCTGAATGGCCGCTTCGAGGTTGCTCAGCGTCCTCTGCATGTCACTGTAGTGGATGACGACAAGCTGATTTACCAGCAGAACCCGAACTTCCATGTGAATATTCAGATGGAAGATGTGGATGAGAACCTGATTGATGTTGTGAGCGATGTTGATGCAACACCGATTCTCGACACCCCGCTGAAAGCCAATGATACTGTCAGCAGCGTTCTGTATCTCGATAATAACGGCACTGAGTCCGCTATTACTCAGGAATTCGTAAACAACTACGATTACTGGAAGAAGCAGAATGCAGACGAGAGCAAAACGAATCTGCCCTTCGTTACCGACTGCAATGAAAAGTCTCTGCCGCTGTATGTCAATGAGACTGACACCGATGACGATTTCGAGTGGGCGCATGATGAGAAGACTTGTGGATTCTGTGATTACAACCACAAGCCGCTTGCCCCGTATGTTGTTGACATCAACACTGACCCGATGCAGGGCAACGCTCTGACGGTTCGTTCGGTCACGAACCCGAACGGCGAGACCGTTAAGAACTACGACCTCATCATCCACAAGGGTAACCTCTATGTTCACCCGGCACTGCTGAAAGCCACCGTGCCTCTGTATGTCTGCATGTACGGTTCCAACTCTTCCGGCGCTGTGGTTGAACCCACCAACTACCGTATCACCAACTATTCTACGGTTGCAATTCAGGTGAAGAACATTAAGACGAGCGGACCTTGGACTGTGAAGGATGTTCCGGGTATGGAATACTACACGGGCACCGATTACGGTTCTTCCTCTTACACGATGAGCAACAACACCCTGCATCGCGGCGAACTTTACATGCGTCTGCGTGATAAGGTCCTGACCGATGGCGACAACGCAATCGACCATAGCGATACGGCTTGGGTCATCCCCAAGGCTACCGGCGACTTCCTCAACAACAAGATTACCGGCACCGCAATGCGCGTTCCGATGGCAGTGTATACCGCAACCGGCAATGTGAACGATGCCAATGTCTGCACTCCCGTCACGAAGGTCACCTACACCATCGCTCCTTACGGTGGCACGATGCCCGACGAAGCGGAGTTTGAGAAGGTTGATTCTCAGGATTGGCTGAAAGACGCCTCCTGATGTTCCGGCAGTGACTTAACTTATCCAGTGTGACCTTATGGTCGCTTCTGTACAATAACCTTGAGCAGGCAGCTGAACTCGGCTGCCTGCTCTCTTTTTTGTTTTCGGCACAAAAACTACACAATTCGTCAGTTGCGTAAATGTGCGAATTGCAGATAATGGAAAATGCAGGCAGGATAAGGAAAACACCTGCGAAACCATTACAGAAAGGAACATTTAACAGTGAGAAATATCAAAAAGATTGTCACATTGGGATGCATTGCGGTGTGCGCTGCCGTGATGCTGTGCAGCTGCGGGAACAAGAAGGCTCTGGCCTCGATTTCTCTCGCAAGCCCTATCACGCTCCAGCTCGGTGAGAGCAAGGAAGTGGAGATTACCGGTATCCTGCGCGACGGCACGACCGTGACGGGGGATGAACTCGATGCGATTCTTAAACGCAAAGGGATGCACTATGAGAATTCATCGGACAAT
>ENA-ORSL01002483-ORSL01002483.1-human-gut-metagenome-genome-assembly--contig:-NODE-2483-length-13275-cov-4.268306_pt1 | contig 13275 bp, 12 predicted proteins | sample MGYA00242190_ERZ509157 | MGnify/ENA primary metagenome ERZ509157 (study PRJEB26280, sample SAMEA2338664) | human gut metagenome | biome: human gut; feature: human-associated habitat; material: faeces...
TTGTCAGTTCTTTATCCAAAACAGGAGTAAATATAGGTAAAAGCATATTGAAGAGGATACTCACGAGATTTCGGAGCAGCTGTATTTAAATCTATCAAAAATAAACACAAATTCTTAAATAAATAAAATCCTTGCATTATTTTCCATATTATGGTAAAATATAGTTGTAATATATTAATATTTCCTAAGGTTGCTTTGGGGGGACACTCTTAAGAAAATACATAATGATTAGAAAAAGCTCCCTCAGGAAAAGGGGGCTTTTTGTGCCTATATGAATTTTTTTTGAAAGGAGTATAGACTAATGAAAATTTTTTTATTATTTTGTAAAATTATCCTCATATCCTGATTTGACACATTAATTATATGACAAATTTGAAATAAAACAAAGAGGAAGGGGATATATATGAAAAAACAAAGCAAAACTTATTTCACTACTAAAGCAAAACATTTAGGAATATTTTCAAAAATAATTATCATAGTTCTTGTTATAGGCATGTTGATTAGCCATATAAATTTTGCTGCTTTTGCTGCAATGATGCCTAAAGAAATAAATAACATTGAAACAACAGAAGATGTGACAAGAGATTTATCGAAGTTAAAAAGAATAGAAGAAATTGAATATTTAAGAACACCAGACTCAAAGACTTATTTAAAAGAAAATGGTTTACTTGAGACTGACGTATATGGAGAAATTATTCACTATTTAGAAAATGGTGTTTATAAAGAGATTGACAATACTTTAGAATTAGTAAATAATACATATGTTAATAAGGCAAATAGTTACTTATTTAGTTTACCTAAAGTGTTAGACAATAACAAAAAAATATCACTTAAATATAAAGACAAAGAGATTAAACTTTATTATGATTATAGTAACATTCAAGGAATACTTCAAAATAGTATTTCATGAAATAAAACTAATCTAAAAGATGAAATTTCTTATCAAATTAGTAATAATGAAAAATTACAATATATTTTAAAACAAAACTCAATTAAAGAAAATATAATTTTGAATAGCTATATAGAAAATTATTCATATTCTTATTTCATTGATACTTCACTCAGACTTGAAAGAATAGGAAATGAAATACATTTCTTTGATGGTCTTGAAGAAGTATTTGTGATGAATGAGTATTATATGTTTGATGCAAACAAACAAGAATCAAATGATATTGATTTTAATATTGAAGTTATTGATAGTGACACATATAAAATAACTGTAACTCCAAGCGATACATTTTTAAGTATGGCTACGTATCCTGTAGTAATTGATCCAGAAATTACTTTAACTGATGGAGGATTAATAGATGGTATCACAAGTCTTTATTCAATAGATAAAGAAGCAAATACAAATACTTTTTTAACACTTGGTTATTTTAGTCTTGCCAATAGAAACGCATCAATTAGTACAGATGATTTAATTGCAAATTTAAATGTGTATATTCCAAGAGAGTATACAACATCAGTTGGGAATATAATTACTAGAAATCAATTAATGTATGCTAATATTACACTAACAACTATATCAACAAATGCTACTAGTGATACAAAAGTAAAAATGAAGTATGATGGCAATATAATTGATGAAGTTACATTTCATAACACGAATGTCTTTAATCACAAATTTAACATAATAGATGCATTAAATGAAAAAATAGAAGCATTTGCAACTAATGACATATATATGTCTTTTGAATTGTATCTTGATGGAGCAAATAACACTGAAGTAACCTATTCTTTAGGATGGGATTTAGGTGGAGATAAACCTTTAATTACTTTAGGATATTTGGATGATGCTGGATTAAGTGATTATTATACATATGAAGAACTTCCATTAGATAATGAATCAAGTATATATTTAGCTCATAATAGCGGGAACTTAACTTATCTTTTTAATGACTACACAGATAATAACTTACTAAATCTTTCACACATATATAATGCAAATAGAAAATATAATGAAAGCATTTATGGGAATGGATTTAATATAAGTTATAATGAAGAATTAACACAAAACTATTCAAATATTATTCTAACTCTTGGAAGTGGTAGGAATGTAATATTCTATCCAACAAACCAAAACAAAACAGAATATATAGCAACTGATGGTAGTGGTGATACTTTAATAAAAAAATTAAATCAAAACAACGAAATTATTGGCTATGAAATAGCAAGTGAAGGTGGAATAAAACTATATAATAGTATTGGTAAACTTACCAAGATCTATGTCGATGAAAGTGAAAGAGTTGATGGTATTTGGAATACCGATGCCAAGCAAATTACTTTATTATATAGTGATAATAATGTTTTGGAACAAGTTATAGATTCATATGGTAATCAAATTTGTTTTACTTATAGTACTATTGCAAATGATCCAAGTGATTCACAAGTTGGAATACCATACCTTTTATATGTTGAAGTATACAAGATGAATAATGAACATGAAATATGTTTAGCAAGTAGAGTTGAATTTGAGTATATTCAAGGGGCTTTAATTGCAATAGGTAATTATAAAAACAGTTCAAGTGCAGATTATACATATTTTAATTATAATAGTAAAGGACATATAGAACGCATTTATAAAAATGGAAATGGTTATAATTTTACTTATGATAATAAAAATAGAATATTAAAAGCTAAAATATATAGTTCAAGTTTTACTAATGGAGATTACATAGACTTTACATATAGCAAAAATGGAAAGAAAACAATTGTAACTACTGGAACCGGACAAAAGACAACATATACATTTGATAGCTATTATCACACTAATTCTATAGAAGATAGTAATGGTTATACAACGTTTTATAAATATGAAGATATATTTTTTGATGAAAATGGTAATACTATAACTTCACCAAATTATAAAAAGAATCATGCTGTAAAAGTGCAATCAAATAGTTTCAAGAATGTAATAAATCCTATTGTAAATCATGGATTTGAAGTTATAACAAGTGGTAGCATTTATGGATGGGCAGCAAACATTACCAACGGATCAAGCGCAAGTATCGAAACTGATTCATATTTATATGGTTCAAAAGTATTAAAACTTTATAAATCTACAAGTGGTATAGCACAAGTTTATCAAGATATAGATGTTAAGAATGGAACCGAATATATAGTAACAGGATATATAAAAAATGTTAATAATAATGGAACTGGTGCATACATTGATATTTCTGGAATAAATGGCACAATTACCACAATTCAAAAAAGTGGCAATATAAAGAATTCAAAAGATTTCTGTAGATTTGAATATAAGTATAAAGCAAATTATACAGGAAAAGCTAGAATAACACTAGTTAATGCTTCAGTAGGATCAACATATTTTGATAATATTCAAGTCAATACAAATTATATTGATACAAGATATAATTATCTAGAAATTCATCATTTGAAAATAGTACTATTGGTGCTTGGAGTGGAGCAAATTATAGCATTATATCAAATGATGATAAATTTAATGAAAATTGTGGTTTGAAATCATTAAAGCTGTCAGCTGATGGTACCATTAGCCAAACTATAAATTCTCCAGGTATAAAAGGCGATACATTTGTGTTTGGTGGATATGCATTATATGAAAATTATACTGGCAATGTAACTGTAAGATTAACTTTAGTAAAAGAAAATGGCTTTGAGACAAATGTTTTCACATTTGAAAATTCTGATATTAATGCAAGTTATATGATGGCACGTATTACCGCAACCGAAGCCTATCATTCTATTAATATAGAAATTACAAATAATTCTTCTAGTAGTTATGCGTGTATTGATAACCTTGCTGTTTATAAAGAAGGTTATGGAATCAATATTACTTATAATGATGAAGGATATAAAGAAGAAGAGTATAACGAAGTTACAGATGAATTATCAGAATATGAATATGATGTAGATGGTAAACTAATAACAATTAATAAAACTAGTAGTTCGTCTTCAACTAATTCTAAAACTGATACAACAAATATATCTTATGATAATAAAGGTAATATTAGTTAATTATTCGTGGGGAATTTGCGGGTAGGTAGGTTTTAACCGCCTACCCGTTTTACATTCTTGGTGCTTTAATATGAATTATACTGCGGTAAATTGATTGCGCCTATGAATTTGTAGATAATTTCTACTTCCTGCATTTTCCTACCGTCGTATTTCTCGGTTTCGCCGATATAAATCTTTTCGATGAAACTGTTGAGAATTTCGGGCGTCAACTCTTCGATTTTTGTGTAACTCTTTACGACTTTTAGAAACTTTGAGAGTTTTTCTTCGTCCTGAACCGATGAATCAAGAGCGTTTTTGAACTTTTGGATTTTCGTTTTCAGCTCCTTACCTTCGTCTTCGTAAGATTTTGCAAGAAAGTCAAATCGTTCGTCGGTGATTCTGCCGTTTACGTTATCCTCGTAAAGTTTACGGATAATTTTGCCGATTTCTTCCTGTCTTTCGGAAAGCCGTTTTAATTCGGCTTTTGTTTTAGCTTGAAACTTTACCGTTTCTCTTTTAGAACCGGACAAATATTCGTCCGTAAATTCTTTTTCGTGAAGAAAAACGTATTCGCATACTTTTTGCAAATCGTTTTTTACGATCGTTTCAAGATCCGATACCAGAATCCTATGGCAACTGCACAATCCTTTCTTTTTCTTGCGATAGGTCGCACAGGAAAAATTGTCCATTTTTCTGTTTCTCGCCACACGCTGAATCGTCAGATGATTGCCGCAGTCAGCGCAGTAGAGCAATCCTGAAAACATATTCGCCTCATTGTATTTTGTGCGGGCGCGTTTTACTTTTCGCATTTGCTGTACCGTTTCAAAAGTTTTCTCATCTATAATCGGCTCTTGCGTATTACGGTAGATGATCCAATCTTCCTTGGGCAAACGAATTTGCTTTTTTGTTTTATAGGATTTTACTGCCGTCTGAAAATTTACTGTATGTCCCGCGTATGCCGTTTGATCTAAAATGTATTTAATGCTCATCGAATCCCATATTTCGGGGTATTCGCTTCTTGCATTGGTTTTAATTCCGCGATTCATATAATACAGTATAGGCGTTTCAACTTTCTCTTCCGTTAACTTGTGCCCGATTTCCGAAATGCGATAACCGTCAACGTACATTTGGAAAATTCGCCTTACCGTATCCGCGGCTTCATCGTCTATAATCCATTTATCTTTGTCATTCGGATCTTTTTTATATCCGAACGGGGGATTAGTCGTAAGATGTTTTCCCGAATTGCCTTTCGCTTTGAATACTGCGCGAATTTTCTTCGACGTATCTCTTGCATACCACTCATTGAATACGTTTTTGAACGGCGTCAGGTCGTTTTCCGTCTGGATATTGCTGTCCACGTTGTCGTTGATTGCAATAAAGCGAATATCTAAATTCGAGAAATAAATTTCTGTGTAGTACCCGACCATGATATAATCTCTGCCGAATCGCGACATATCCTTTACAATAACAGTAGAAATTTTGCCTTCTTCCGCGTCAGCCATCATTCGCTGAAAGTCGGGGCGGTTGAAGTTCGTACCCGAAAAGCCGTCGTCAACGTAGAATTCAACATTGGTAAAGCCGTGTTCTTTCGCATATTTAGCGAGAATTTCCTTTTGATGAACGATACTGTTGCTGTCTCCGACAAGGTCGTCGTCTTTGGATAATCTTGCGTATAATGCCGTTACGTCACCTCCGTAATTGTATTTTTTGTTATTTTTAATCGCCGTTTGTCCTATCATAATTGTTTACCTCCGTTATGCGGCAAACAGCGAGTTCGTACAGGTTCGCCCGATTGTATCCGCGCGCTTTGGCGGGTTATCAGGTGTTTCATAATGTCAAGCGGAGTATCTGTTGCGCCGAGTTGTTCCCGCGCTACCACGACAAAGGTTTTATCTCCGATGGGGTGATACTCTAATCTGTAATTGTAATCGTTTTCTTGTCTTTTAGCCGTGTTTTCCGTAAATATAATCTCCTTATCAATGATTGATTTACGCAAAACGGCAGGAAGAGTCGGCTTATAATTTGCCGGCTTTTTTCATATTTTTCAAGGCTTCGTAACCTTCTTTTATCAAACGGACTTTCGTTATTCCGTTTTCTTCGAGAAAAGCGTTTATCTCGTCATATAAGGCTCTCGGTATCATCGTTCCGAAATTGCCGCTCGCTTGCTTTCTCTTTTCTTTATTCTTTTCTTCATACTTCCTGCGCGTTTTACGCACGGGAGTATCTTCTTTCCGTTCCATTAAGACAAACCTCTGAAAATATAAAATCGTATTGATACATATTATAGCGATTTTACTCTCAGGAGTCAAGCTCTTTTTGTGAACGAGGCAGAAAATATCCCTTTATTTATTGTAATTGTTGGTGTTGCCTTGTTTTTCTTGTTTTTTGCGTTCTTCTTCGATTTCCGCCTCTATTTGCTGTAACCGGGGAACTTGCCGAACGACGTCGGGAGTAAAGAGTGAAAGAACGGAATCGAAAAAGTTATTGATTGTTTTCGGCTTTCCGTGGACTATACGCCGATATTCCGTCGGGTTTGTTCTTGCAAGTTCTTTGCCGACGTTTGTATAATGGGAATTGTTATCCTTTTCCTTTTGCAAAGTTTCGGCTTTTCGGGCATATTCGAGCGTTTCATCCATAGATTTTGTAAGCCGCTTTGAAAGGTCGACATTGTCTGCCGTTAAAGCGATTACTTGTTCCTGTAACTTACCGCGTTTTCTCGGGATATTTCCGCTTTTTGCTTCGGTCAAAGCGTTTGCATAAACTTGATTTTCTTCCCGTACGGCTTCCGCTTGCTCGATTATCTTTTTTGCCTTAAATTCTGCGGTGGAAAGGTGTTTCTTCTGACTGCCTTCTTTTCCGCGCTGTAAGCCCCAACGTTTTCCGACTGCTTCGTAAAAATCCGTTTGCAACTGCTGTAACTGCGGTTTGTCGAAAAGTTGTTTACTGCAAAGTCTGCCGCCGCGCGTAATTGGCATCAGATTTAAGTGCATGTGCGGCGTTGTTTCGTCGGTATGTACTACCGCCGCGATAATGTTTTCTTCGCCGTAACGCTCCGCAAAAAACTTGTAGCAGTCCGAGAAAAAGTTATACTGTTCAACTCTTGATAACCCGTCGAAAAAAGTTTTATCCGAACCCAACACAAATGAATTCATAACAACCGCATCTTTGCGCGGGGATAAGCCTAACGCTTTTATTCTGCCGTTTATAAACTCCGTGTAAGTCTTTCCGAAATGCGGCGTGAAGCGATAATTGTTTCTCGTCCGCTCGCTGTCTATCTGTGGATTTGACGCTTCGTAATTCTCGTCCCGTTCGTTTTCCCGTTCAATCGGCGCAACGTCGTTTTTATGATATTTTTCCATATGACACACTAAATATGAAATGATGATTTTCCTCCTGAAATTTATTATTATTCTCGTTGAGCAAAGTGTGTAGAATTCTCTCTGCCAACTGTTTTATTAGTGGTTTCACAGCCTCGCAGAGCCCACTCTTTGCGACAGCAAAGTATAGTGGGCTACACTTTGCTCAATAGTCTAAGTTTTGCTCCGCATTTTTCTCAAAGTTTTCTCCCGCTACGGCGGGCGATATTGATTGTAATTTGTCATTGTTCTACCTCCTAAAAGACGACAAAAAAGCCGCTGATAATTTTCTATCACCGACTTAAAACACAAGTATTAAGTTTTTATTTTCGTTACATACAACACCTCCGATTTGTATCTATGGATAAAAAAATCCGTGCGATTTCGGTTGCCTTTATAGGCTCGTTCTTCGCACGGATTTTTAATCCCGATTATTTAATTTTTAGTCGATTTTATCTAAAAAATCGTATCACAATAAAACCCACGTCGAAATCTCTCTTTTTTAACGATTTCAACGCCCGTCGCAGAATTGCTACATCTGACTACAATTCTATGGTAAACGACGGTAATTATCCTGTCCGAATCCACAAAGGGAACGAACAATCGGGCAACATCTTCACGCCCGACAACGCCTTTCTTACGGCGCAATACTTGACCTTATACCAAGTCGATTTTATTATAACATACGAACATTTGTTCGTCAAGCGTTTTTGATTATTTTTCTTAAATATGCTTTTATTACTAAATCGACAATAATTTTAACATATGGCATAAAAAGGGGACAATATAAGGGACATCTTGTCTTGACATTTGTCCCCGATTTTGATATACTAATGTTGAAATTATAGAGTGGAGGTTTGAGATGATAAATTTCGGACACGAAACGGAAGAACTTGAATTTAAGAAAAGCACAAGTGAAATGCACGATGCAATGAAAGACATTGTTGCAATATTAAACAAGCACGAAAAAGGTGTTTTATATTTCGGTGTTGCGCCAAACGGTGACGTAAAAGGCTTGCAGGTTGTTGAATCGACTTTGTAAGATGATGATGCTATATGATAAAATAAAACCAACAAATCGGAAGTTGGAGGAATAAGGATGAGTCAAGGCAGAATTGTTGTAATCACAGGTTCTCCGGGGACAGGAAAAACTACAACGGCATCTGCTGTTGCAAAAGAATCAGATTTGGAAAAGTCTGTGCATATGCACACAGATGACTTTTATCATTATCATGTAAGAAAGCCAAGCGCAAGGGAGTATGATGATTGCTGCAATGAATTTTGGAATGTAACACCTTATGTTATTAAAGGATTGTGCCGTAAGGAAATTTTATTTGCTATTGATCATTTTAATCAGATTGTTCGCCATGAGCTGCTGAGAATGATATCATGGAAGGTCGGCATCGAAACAGGCTTTAAATTAAGTGTAGGCAAGAACTATAAGTTTATTGAAAGGTATATATCCGAGGATTTGTGGGAGAAACTTTTGTCCACCTACCGGATGGATTCCTATGAAAACATATGGGAAGCATTATTTCTATGCCATCAATTGTTCAGGGCGGTATCCGGTGAGGTGGCGGAAAGGCTTCATTATGCCTATCCGGAGTATGATAGGAATATAACAAAATATACCAGGGACATGTATAAAAAATACACTGGTAAAACCGGCTGCCTGGATAGCACATATGCCGCTGATATAGAAGAGAGGCGGGAACAGTGATTACAGAAATGAAAGCAGGGCACCTGAAAGATATCGATAAACCCAGCGAACCATTTGAGGTGATAGGTAAGATTATACCGAGGTATGAAAACGAGAATTGGACCTTTACAGAATTACTCTATGAAGCGCCATATTTAAAAAGCTACCAAGACGAAGAGGATGAAGAGGATGAGGAGGCAGATTGCCTTGAATATATTGACAATACTGATAAGATAATATATCTTTACTACCAAGACGATAAATGCGTCGGAAAAGTTAAACTGCGAAAAAATTGGAACCGGTACGCTTATATAGAAGATATCGCCGTATGTAAGGATTTCAGGGGGCAAGGCATAGGCAGCGCGCTTATCAATATATCTATAGAATGGGCAAAGCATAAAAACTTGCATGGACTAATGCTTGAAACCCAGGACAATAACCTTATAGCTTGTAAATTCTATCATAATTGTGGTTTCAAAATCGGCTCCGTCGATACTATGTTATACGCCAACTTTGAAAACAACTTTGAAAAAGCTGTTTTCTGGTATTTAAGGTTTTAGAATGCAAGGAACAGTGAATTGGAGTTCGTCTTGTTATAATTAGCTTCTTGGGGTATCTTTAAATACTGTAGAAAAGAGGAAGGAAATAATAAATGGCTAAAATGAGAATATCACCGGAATTGAAAAAACTGATCGAAAAATACCGCTGCGTAAAAGATACGGAAGGAATGTCTCCTGCTAAGGTATATAAGCTGGTGGGAGAAAATGAAAACCTATATTTAAAAATGACGGACAGCCGGTATAAAGGGACCACCTATGATGTGGAACGGGAAAAGGACATGATGCTATGGCTGGAAGGAAAGCTGCCTGTTCCAAAGGTCCTGCACTTTGAACGGCATGATGGCTGGAGCAATCTGCTCATGAGTGAGGCCGATGGCGTCCTTTGCTCGGAAGAGTATGAAGATGAACAAAGCCCTGAAAAGATTATCGAGCTGTATGCGGAGTGCATCAGGCTCTTTCACTCCATCGACATATCGGATTGTCCCTATACGAATAGCTTAGACAGCCGCTTAGCCGAATTGGATTACTTACTGAATAACGATCTGGCCGATGTGGATTGCGAAAACTGGGAAGAAGACACTCCATTTAAAGATCCGCGCGAGCTGTATGATTTTTTAAAGACGGAAAAGCCCGAAGAGGAACTTGTCTTTTCCCACGGCGACCTGGGAGACAGCAACATCTTTGTGAAAGATGGCAAAGTAAGTGGCTTTATTGATCTTGGGAGAAGCGGCAGGGCGGACAAGTGGTATGACATTGCCTTCTGCGTCAGGTCGATCAGGGAGGATATCGGGGAAGAACAGTATGTCGAGCTATTTTTTGACTTACTGGGGATCAAGCCTGATTGGGAGAAAATAAAATATTATATTTTACTGGATGAATTGTTTTAGTACCTAGATTTAGATGTCTAAAAAGCTTTAACTACAAGCTTTTTAGACATCTAATCTTTTCTGAAGTACATCCGCAACTGTCCATAATGAACCTCAAAAAGAACCATATTATAATAATTTGAAAGCGCTTGGATATTTGCCTTTCAATTATAGCGAGAAGCATTACATATTTAGCAGAGACAATAAAGTTATTAAAATTGCGCGAGCAAGCTATAATACACCAAATACAGACGAATCTTATTATATCGAAAAGTTTTCACACGACATTCTAATCAGTCATAATTTTCCTGTGGTAAAAATAGATAAAATATACGATAAGGGCGAGCTTGTTGATGACTTTGTCGTTTTAGAAGAAGAGAAAAAAGACGGGCAAGTATTTTATAACAAAGCTTGCGAGACAACGGTACTGTCGCAGATAGCGACTTTTATTCAGCAAGTAGCTCAAATTAAATCTTCTTCTTTCGGCTTTATAGACAGATATGGCAAATCGGAACACACCTCATGGACATCCTTTTTAAAGTCATTAATAGAAAGCGCTAATCCGGAACTAAAAGCAGAGTTGCTTGCGGGTTTTGATATTGTACCTGAGTTGACGGAAAGTGCCTTTATTTTAACTGATTGCAACACTGCTAATTTTATTTTTAATCATGGAAAATTACAATATGCTATTGATATAGAACGTCCTCTTTGGGGAGATCGAAATTTTATTTATGGAATGATAAAAGCAAGGAATCGATTTATGTATCAGTGCGTGCCAACAGAGATTAATGAAGAATTAATCGACTACTATGCAAAGATATACAAGTATTTATTTTGTTAATAACGTACATACAGAAACTATGGTTAAAAAATACTAAATAAAGGGCGTATTATCGTACGGTGAAATTTCGAAAAGCTGATTGCTTACAAAGGAACGTATAATCAGTTTTACGCGTGAGCTTTTGAATTGATATGAAAATCTTTTCAAATGTCCATAATTGTGGACATTTGACTGTTGACATTATGAAAAAGAGATGCTAAAATAAGAATACAATTACGAACATGTGTTTGAATTGTTGCTATTGTGGGTATATATAAATTGTAGGGAGTATACTTATTATTCCTTCCCCTGACGTGGAAGTGAACATCGCTACGGCATAGAATCGTAGCGGAGAATTACTGTCGCTTTACCATAGAGTTGCGTTTGTGAACGAGCAATTTCTGCGACAGGCATTTCAACCGTAAAAATGCGGTTTGAGGTGTGGGTTTTATTGTTGTACAATTTTTTAAGTGCAACCTACAATTTAATACGCGGAACTAATCCGCACGAAGAAGATTACCGTTTAACGGTTGATTGGCATTCGTGCGGATTTTTTTATTCTAAGACAAAAACAAGGAGGCTTTATTATGTAAGAGAAACGGACAATTAAATACCGCGTTACGGCTTATACCGAAACGCACATTAAGGTCGGTGATGAAAGATAATCAGCGACCTTTTTCACGCTAAAAATCAGGAGGTATATATGAAAAACTACAATCAATATCGTCCGCCATAAGCGGGCGCAACTTTGGAATCAAACAGGAAGCAAACAGGAAGCAAAAAGAAAACAGGTTAGGCAAAGTGTAGCCCACTATACTTCGCGAGCGAAGTTCGTGGGCTCTGCGAGGCTGTGTGTCCACAAAAAATAATAGCGGCAGACACTCTCTACTACACACTTTGCCCAACGCCACTAAATCAAAATGAAAGGAGGAAACCACAATATCATATTTAGTATGTCACATGGAAAAATGCCATAAGCAAGACGTCGCCCCTATCGAACGCGAGAACGAACGGGACGAGAATTATAAGTCGGACAATCCGCAGATAGACAGTTCAAAGACAAAGTACAATTATCATATGCACAACCCCGACGGATCGTACACCGAGTTCATCAATAAGCGAATAACCGAGTTGAACCTCACTCCTCGCAAAGACGCAGTCGTTTTGAACTCTATTGTCGTGGGCGCAGATAAAGCTTTCTTTGACGGACTATCGAAATTATCGCAATACAACTTCTTTTCGGACTGTACCAAATTCTTTGAAGATAGATACGGAACGGAAAACGTAATATCGGCGGTAATTCACATGGACGAAACCACGCCGCATATGCACCTGAATCTTGTCCCTATCACGCCGGACGGAAGGCTTTGCAGTAAAGAATTGTTCGACAAATCGCAACTACGACAATTGCAGACTGACTTTTACAACGCTGTCGGCAAAAAGTACGGTTTACAGCGCGGCAAGGAAGGCAGTCAGGCAAAACACCTTTCCACGGCGGAATTTAAGGCAAAGAAAATAATCGAACAAGCCGAGGCGATACGGCAAGAAAATCAGGTTTATGCAGACGCTCTTGCCGAGGCGAAGAACGGAGATATTCCCCGAAAGCGCGGACGGTTGCAAGAACAGGTCGTTGCTTTAACGGCGGAAAATAAAGACCTGACAAAACGGCTTGACCGCTCTATGGGTGAAACGCTCGAATATGCGAAGAAAGCGGAAAATCTGCAACGGGAAAAGGACAGCGATTCGCATTACGCCCGCGTCGGAAAAACGCTTGCAAGAATGAATCCTACGGAATATAAGCGGATAAGTCAAGGTAAGCCGAAAACCATCGGCAGTTTCTTTGACTCCGTTCTCTCTATGTTCACGCCGGACGTAACGATGCGGATTCCACGGCTACAACAGATAGAGCGCGAAATCGAAGAAGAACGCGACCGGTACGAAAAGCACAACAAAAACAACAATTATAAGTAAAATTTAAGGGCTATCTTCCCTCTATTAC
>ENA-ORSL01002484-ORSL01002484.1-human-gut-metagenome-genome-assembly--contig:-NODE-2484-length-13275-cov-3.104690_pt1 | contig 13275 bp, 10 predicted proteins | sample MGYA00242190_ERZ509157 | MGnify/ENA primary metagenome ERZ509157 (study PRJEB26280, sample SAMEA2338664) | human gut metagenome | biome: human gut; feature: human-associated habitat; material: faeces...
TAACGGTACGCTCGTCGGTAAAGGACAGGAACGGATGAACAAACCGTATGCGACCGCCCGCCACATCCTCGACGTTGTTTTTTATATTTTCGGGATAGGAAATTACCATAGGGCAGTTGTAATGATTCTGTGCACACTCGGTTTCACGGCGCTCATAAAACACGCTCGGATAAAAAACGGTTCCCGCCCCATGGTCGATCAGCCACTGAATATGCCCATGCACCAGCTTGGCCGGATAACACTCGGACTCGGACGGTATGGACTCCATGCCCGCCTGATATATCTTACGGCTTGAGAAGGGCGACAGCATGACACAAAAGCCCAACTGTCTGAAAAACGTTGCCCAGAACGGATAGTTTTCATATATATTCAGCACGCGCGGTATTCCGATAACCCCTCTCGGAGCGTCTGCACGCGGAGGATAATCAAACAGCCGTTTGCGTTTGTATTCAAACATGTCCTCGCAACGCCGGTCGCCGTTGCCGCCGACCCGGCGTTCACAGCGGTTTCCGGTTATGTACTTGCGGCCACCCGAAAATGTGTTAACAGTCAGCAGACAGTTGTTCTCACAGCCGCCGCAGCGCGTGGTAGTGCTTTGATATTCAAGCGCGGCTATGCTGTCAAAATCAAGCATGGAGCAGGCCTGCCCGGTATACCGTTCGCGTGCGATAAGCGCCGCACCGAAGGCACCCATAAGCCCGCATATATCGGGGCAGATGACCTGTGCCCCTGAAATACGTTCAAGCGCACGCAGTACCGCCTTGTTGTAAAACGTGCCGCCCTGCACCACAATATGCTCGCCGAGGTCGTGCGCGTCAGCCAGCTTAATAACCTTGAACAGCGCGTTTTTGACAACCGAATAGGCTAACCCTGCCGAAATGTCCTCGACGCTCGCACCTTCCTTCTGCGCCTGCTTGACGTTAGAGTTCATAAACACGGTACAGCGCGTCCCGAGATCGACGGGAGCTGGCGCAAACAGCGCCGCTTCGGCAAACTGTGCCGCGGTAAGTCCCAGAGAGACGGCAAAATTCTCAATAAACGATCCGCACCCGGACGAGCATGCCTCATTGAGCAGTATGCTGTCGACAGTGCCGTTTTTCAGCTTTATACACTTCATGTCCTGCCCGCCGATGTCCAGCACACAATCGGTCAGCGGATCAAAAAACATTGCCGCGCGGGCATGCGCCACCGTTTCTACCTCGCCCTCGTCCAGCGAAAATGCCGATTTGAGCAGCTGCTCGCCATAGCCGGTTGAGCAAGAGCGCAGTATGCACGCTCCCGTTGGCATAACAGCACGAAGCCGTCCCACGGCGTCAATTGCCGTCCGGACCGGGTCGCCGCAGTTGTTTTGATAGTCGTGGAACAACAGCTCGCCATTCTCGCCTATCAGCACCAGCTTGGTAGTGGTCGAACCGGCGTCAATTCCGAGATAGCACCCCCCGCTGTAGCTTTCAAGCTGCCCGCGACGGACGTGAGCGGTGGCATGCCGCGCCTCAAATTCAGCGTACTCTGCATGATCGGCAAAAAGCGGCGCCAGTCGTCCCGTTTCAAAGCGCACATCGGACGCCTGCTCCAGCATACCGCACAGCTGACCTATGGACATGACCGCCCCCTGCTGCTTCTGCATGGCGGCGCCAATTGCGGCGAAAAGATGCGAATTTTCCGGTTCGATCACCTGCTCGGGTGTCAGGTGCAGGGTGCGGACAAACGCCGTCCTCAGCTGCGGCATAAAATGCAGCGGTCCGCCGAGAAAAGCCACATTTCCGCGTATCGGCTTGCCGCAGGCAAGTCCGGATACCGTCTGATTGACAACCGCCTGAAGCACCGAGGCGGCAATATCGGCACGGGACGCACCGTCATTGATGAGCGGCTGTATGTCGGTTTTGGCAAACACACCGCACCGCGACGCAATCGGATATATCTCACGCGCGTCGGCTGCAGCAAGATTGAGTCCGGCGGCGTCGGTCTGAAGCAATGCCGCCATCTGATCAATAAAAGAGCCTGTTCCACCGGCACAAACTCCGTTCATGCGTTCCTCAAGCCCGCCGTCAAAATAAATGATCTTGGCGTCTTCGCCGCCAAGCTCCACCGCAACATTTGTGCGCGGATATAACGTACGCAGTGCCGTAGCGACTGCAACCACCTCTTGCACAAAAGGCAGGGACAATGCCCCCGCCATGCTTATAGCGCCCGAACCGGTCATATGTATGTCCAGCATAACGTCACCCAGCTGCTGCTTTGCGGCAGTGACCAGTCCTGCCAGCGCCTCACGCGTTTGCGCCATGTGACGGCGATACTCCCCGAACGCAGGACGTCCGTCCGGCCCCAGCACCGCCAGCTTGACGGTGGTGGAGCCAATATCTATTCCCGCCCGAAGCAGGGTATTGTTAACATTTTCCATATAATTACCTTAACTTTTGTTATGCCCGAGACTGAATTTCGGTTCTTCTCCCCGCATCAGACGAACGATGTTGCCGCGATGTCTGACTATCACAAACAGCACGCACGCACTGTACATCAGGCACGCCGCAAGGCTTCCGCCGAACGCGACGACGCACATCGCCCCAACCAACAGCGCACACATAGTGGACAGCGACATATATTTTAACGTCAGCAACAAAAACACCATGACTGCCGTTGCCACCGCCCCGGCCCCCGGATGAATGAACCACAGCGTTGACAGACACACCAGAAATCCCTTGCCACCGCGAAACCGGTACATTACGGGATACGCATGTCCGAGCAGTGCAAAAATGCCGGCATATGCCACACCGAACTGACGGTCACCTGCAAAGTGCGCAAACAGCGCCCCTGCCACAAGCGATATTAAGGCACCCTTGCCTATATCCAGCACAAACACAAGCCATGCGTATTTTTTACCGAATACACGGGCAAAGTTGGTAAAGCCGGGATTGTGGCTTCCAAGCTCCCGTATGTCCCGATGATATATGGTCTTTGACAGCATTATGGCAGGGTTGGCCCCCGATATAAGATAGGCCGCTGCCGCCACTATAAAATATACGGCGATGTTCATATCGTACCCTTATTCTATGATAAAAATATAATGATATATGTCCTGTCCGCCCTCTGTTACATACACCTCGCAGCCGGGGTGAGAGGCAGCTATATAGTCGCGTATCGCCTCGGTCTCACAAGCATCGGAGTCCTTTCCGCATATGAGGATACATACCTCGCGGGAATCAAAATCTATACTGTCAACAAGACGACGCGCGGTATCCACCCGGTCGTTGTCTGCCGACAGCACATTGTCGCCCACAAAGCCAATATATTCTCCGCGGTACAGCGACAGCTCTCCGCTCTGAGTGTCGCGCGAGCAGGTGGATATTGCAGCGGTTATGACTCCCTCCATAGCCGACTCAAGCTCGTGCACAATGCGCTCGGTATCGCCTGACGATGTGTCAAGCATAGCTATAGCGGCGTAACCCTGGCCGATATTGTGACTGTTCAGCACCCTTACGTCAGCAGCGTCATACATGCCGGCCGCCTGCCGCGCAGTGAGTATGACATTGCCGTTGTTAGGCAATACAAATATTGTGTCGGCATCGACGTGCCGGAATGCGTCGAGAAAATCGGCCGCCGACGGATTCATGCTCTGACCGCCGTTGACCACCACGTCAGCTCCCAGCTGCGAGAAAATGTCCTGTATGCCCGCACCGCAGGCAACTGTCACCACGCCGTACGCGCGGTGCTCGGCGGCAGGCTGCGGCAACGGCTCGTTGTCAAGGCTGTTGTGCTGGAGCGACATGTTTTCTATCTTGACCGTCAGAAATTCGCCGAACTGCCGGCAGAAAGCCAGCACACGGTCAGGAGTCATGGTGTGAACGTGAATTTTGACCACACTCCCTGTCTTAAACGCCACCACCGACTCGCCTACGGACTTGAGAAAATCGGTAATTACGTTGACATTGAACGAGCCAATATCCGTCTTGGCATTTTGCAGGCGCAGCAGCAGCTCGGTACAGTAGCCGAACTCCAGTACGCTGTCCTCGGTGAAGCGGCTGATATCGACCTTATGCTCCGCTTCGGAAGAGATATGATCATAATATGCCGTGTCTGCACTGCCTTCAAGCGCCAGACGTGCCCCCTCTGCAATGCGGATAAGTCCCGCGCCGCCCGAATCGACCACCCCGGCTTTTCTGAGCACATCGAGCAGCTCCGGTGTGCGCGCCAGCGATCTCCCTGCCTCGTCAATAAAGTAATTCAGCAATTCATTGACTGTCTCAGGGGACTGTGCTACGGCATATTCCGTCGCTTCGCGCGCTACTGTAAGTATTGTGCCTTCCGCGGGCTGCATTACGGCATGGTAAGCGTGTGCCACACCCTCGCGCATGGCCTGCCCGAGGCGGGCCACATCAGGACGCTCCGCGCCCTCGAGTCCGGCAGCGACTCCGTCGAACAGCTGTGACAGTATAACTCCCGAGTTGCCGCGTGCCGACAGCAGCATGCCGTCCGCGATCATTCGTGCGGCCTTTCCGGTATTGTCAATGCCGTCGGTATCAACGGCAGCGCCTCCCTGCACGGTCAGAAGCATATTATCGCCGGTGTCACCGTCGGGAATGGGAAAAACGTTGAGATCGTTCACCTCCGTAACATGGCGGCGAAGATTGGCGGCGCCCGCCGTCACCATGCTTTTGAACATGGCGGCATCCAAACTGTATATATTCATAGTGTAAAATCCCTTCAGATCCGTTCGCGCCGGCTCAGGCTCCCACGCGGAAGGTAACCGGCTTGCCGAAGCCGAGCAAAACCATAGCGTCCGGGCCTATAGACGCACCGATGATCGGACCGATATATCCGACATGAACATCCCGGCAGGGTATCTGTTCACGTATGAGCTGCTTCATGAACTCAACCTCCTGCTCGGAGCAGTCGGCATGAACAAAGTAAATTGTCTGCTGCGCTGCATTTTCAATGCTGTCCTTGAGCAGTGAAACCAACTCGCGCATGGACGTCTGTCTGCCCTTGACCTTTTTAAAAGCGGCCTGTTCCCCGTCAAGGTCTGAAATTATGATCGGCTTGACACCCATAAGGTTGCCGAAAAAGGCGGCAGAGCCCTTGACGCGTCCGGCGCGGCGCAAAGCGTCCAGCGAATGTACAGTGCAATATTCATTTACGCGCTTACGCTGGCTTATAACATAGTCGGCAATTTCACTCGCCGACCGCTCGCCGTCGTTGATCTTTGCGGCCTCGATGGCAAGCATACCCTCGCCCATGCTGGCATTGAGCGAATCAACACAGACAATTGTACGGTCGGGGTGCTCGGACATCAGCTTTTCAGCCAGCACGTGTGCGGTGTTGACCGAGCCGGATTGCTTGGACGAGCAGGCGATGTAAACTATATCGTAGTCCTCGGCCAGATATTTACCGAACACTCGGTTGAATTCATCGACCGGGACCTGTGTGGTAGTGATGCGCTTGCCATGGCGCATGATGTCGTAGAACTTGTGAACGTCCTCCGGCGTCCATGCCAGCGATGCGGGCGAAGTCACACCTTCAAAAACAGTGCTCATCTGAGCGTAATCGATATTATAGTGCTCCATAAGTTCCGGAGTCAGATCCGAGCAGGAATCGGTAATGATTTTTACTTTGTACATGTTAATCCTCCGTTTTGTCCGGACAAAGTCCGACACTATTTGACTGAATGTTACTATTTATTTATAAACTGAAACGAAACTTCACGAAAAACTCCGTAAATACAAGCGGCAACACAAAAAAGGCTCCGGCACATGCCAAAGCCTTATAGCTTTTATACATACCTCATGACTGTCCCGAGCGTAGCGGCAGCTTAACGATGAACGCCGTAACGTCGTTCTCGGAGTGGAACCACACCAATCCGTGGTGTAGATCGACTACACGCTTGACCACAGCTAAGCCCACACCGTTTCCGGGCGTTGCGTGCGATTTGTCAACCTGATAGAATTTCTGAAAAACACGCCGTGCATTTTCCGGTGCGATGTAGCTTCCCGTATTTTCCACTGTCACAGATACCGTACCGCCATCCGCCGCTGTGGTGTTTTCCGTCACTATTCTAACGCTTATAGTACCGCCGTATGGCGTGAATTTTACGGCATTGTCAATGATGTTTATCCACACCTGGCGCAAAAGCTCCTCGTTCGCGCATATTTCGACCTCGTCAAAATCGAGCATCAGATCAAGTGCCTTATGTGTCCACTTGTTCTCGAGTATAAGAAAACAGCTGCGTATCTGCTCGGACAGATTGAACTGAGTAACGCCGGTCAGAATGGTCTGGCCTTCAACGCGTGTAAGACTGAGCACATTTGTTGCCATATCGGACAAGCGCAGTGACTCTTCCTCAATGATGTTCAGGTATTCCTGACGCTGTTCTTCTGTCAGATCGCCGGATTTGAGCAGCTTTGCAAAGCCCGCTATGGACACAATGGGAGTTTTGAACTCATGCGAAAAGTTGTTGACAAAATCAAGTCTGAGCACCTCAGTGTTCTCAAGGTCCTCAGCCATGGTGTTAATGCTGTCAGTCAGCTCCATGACTGTCGGGTGCTTGGCAAAGACCGAGCCAAACGATATTCTCGCCTTGAAATCGCCTGTTGCCAACCGGTTCATAACATTGATAATCGTATTGATCGGTTTGACAAACAGCCGACCGAACAAAAACGAAAAAGCACTGCCCAGCACCACGCTGCTGATAAGCATAAGTCCGACCATCTGATAGCCGTTGACCAGCCCCAGTTCGCTGTGCGGCAGAATTCCGGTGTGTATCATAATAAGCGACACTCCGGCCACCACCAACAGCACCGCCAGCAATATTGCAAACGCGGCGCACGCAAACAGCAGCGTCAGCGACATGCGCGACTTGTGTTCCTTCAGCTTTACATTCAGCTTCATACCTTTTTCACCGCCTTATAGCCCAGTCCGCGCACCGACTCAATGCTGAATTCTTCCCAGCCTTCAAAACGTCGACGCAGACGTCCTATGTGTACTGTCAGCGTTTCCCAGCCGCTGTCAGACTCGATACCCCATATTTCATCCATAAGCTGTATTCTTGTAAAAATTTTGCCGGGGTAGGATAACAGCTTGTACAACAACAAAAATTCCTTCTGCGGCAGCACCTGGACCTGACCGTGCCCCGTAACTGTCATTGCATCGTAGTCCAGCACTACCTCTCCCATCTCAATGCGACGCTCGGATACTATCTTGGCACGTCGCAGCAACGCCCTGATACGCAGCAGCATTTCCTCCTCGTCGATCGGCTTGGTAATATAATCGTCTGTTCCGACAAGAAAGCCGCGATGACGGTCCTCCGGCAGCTGCTTTGCCGACACCATGAGTATCGGCATATCGTTATTGGATTCACGCAGTATTCGGGTGAATTCATAGCCGTCAATGCCCGGCATCATTATGTCCAGCACGACCAGATCAACATGCACCTCTCCCAGGCGTGCGAGCGCCTCCTCACCGTCTGACGCTGTGAAAACGGTATATCCGTTTTTCTCCAGCACGACGCGCATAAGTCTTCTCGTATTTTTATCGTCGTCCACTACAAGTATACGGAACATGCCCTCTCCCCCTCTTACGGTGATATTCGTCAGTATAATAATTCTTTATAAACTCAAACGAAACTCATATACACCCGTCTTTATCGGCAAAGGCGCCGCACACGGAGCACAACCGGGATGCGACGCCCAAAAAATCGTAATTTTATTTTACTCTTGCCTGTTCGACCCGATCGGTAAGGTATCTCCCCACCCGGTGCATGTAGCTGAGTCCGAGCGGCACAAATTCATCCTCTGCAGAGGCGACAATGCCCGCTCCTATCTCGTAAGTGAATACACCGGTGTAGTCTATCTCTCCCAGCGCCCGCGTGATCTCGCTCCAATTGAGCTTGCCGAGATACGGCAAAAGATGCTGATCGCCACGATAGTCGTTATCATGTATGTGCAGTGCCTTGAGCCGATCATGCCCCAGTGCACGGACAAAATCCTGAGCCTGATCGTCCCCGAACGGCAGTCCGACATGCCCCACATCAAGGCAGGCAACGATAAACTCGCTGTCCAGCGTATCTATGTAGCGCACAAACTCCTCCTTTGTTCCGCAGGTGTCATACACAATACACTTGCGCACAGGATCGGCCTGCCACATATTCTCCACGCCCAGCTTTATACCGTATTCGCGGCAATATGGGATAAGTCCGCGGTAGAATTCCATATTTCGCTCAAATATCTCCTGCTCGTGATTGTGGTAAACAAAATGATGGAGCGGGTGCATAACGCACACCTCGGCACCGAATATGGCAGATATCTCCATGGCGCGGTGCAGACGCGGCAGAATCACTTCACGGTAGCTGTCATCGTCCTTCCACGTCTTGAACGAAAATGGCGCATGCGTCTGATTTATGCGCATACCGAAACCTTCACACACACGGCGGACATACTCTGCGCGCTCGCGCCAGCCGTCGGTGTTGAATATGTTGTCATCTGCCACCATTTCCTCAAGAGAATAGTCCACGCAGTCAAAGCCTGCCTCGCTGTAAAGCCGGGCGCATTGCTCAAAGTCATAGCGTCGGAACAGATTGCGGATATTTATCGAAAGCTCCATTGGTATTATCCTCTCACACGATTATTTGCCAAGTACGATCCCGGCGATGTCGGCCGGGTCGGACACCATATATTCAGCTCCCAGCGTGCTGAGGTATGCACGGTCACGGAAGCCCCAGTCAACTGCGATACAGTCCATACCCGCGTTTTTGGCAGTCTGTATATCCACCTCGGTATCTCCAACGTAAACCGCCTGTCCGCGGTCAAACCCAAGCGCGTCCAGTACGGCGTTGACAGGGTCGGGGGCGGGCTTTTTGCGCATACCTGGACGCTCACCAATGGCGTAATCAAAAACATTGTCAAAATATCCGGCGCACAGCTCCTGAACCGCCTCGTCTATCTTGTTGGACACCACCGCCACCTTTACACCGTTCTCCTTGAGCCAGCGGATAAGCGGCAATATGCCGTCGTAAGGGCAGGTGCGTATTGCACAGTGCGAGGCATAATAGTCCTTCATACGCAGAAAAACGCGGTCGGTCACCTCGGCCGGGGTTGCGTCAGGCAGGCTCAGCTCTACCAGACGGCGCAAACCGTTTCCGAGATAGCTGCGCACCTCGCGCTCAGTCCGTCCGGGCAGACCGTTCTCGGACAGTACAGCGTTGATACTGTCAGTCAGGTCTCCAAGCGTGTCAAGTATGGTTCCGTCCATGTCGAAAACGACCAATTGATATTTCATTATTTATATCCTTTCAGTTTTCAGACTAAAAGCACCATAAGCGGCAGTGTCGCCACGCAGAACATTGTTGCAAGCAACACCACATTGGCGCTCATTTCCTGCTCACAGCCGTGAAGCTCTGCCAACGACAGCAGCATTGCGCCGGTCGGAGCGGCGCTCAGGACAAGTATGCATGCTTTGAACGTTTCGCTGACAAACGGCAGGAACAGCACGCAAAGATACGCGAACAGGGGATACACGATCAGCTTGAGTCCGCACACGATATACACGAACGTCCGCGTGAACAGTCTTTTCAGGCTCACCGACGCAAGCCGCATGCCGAGAATAAACATGCATATCGGCGTTGTCATTTTGCCCAGCAGTGACACGGCGCTCCCCAGCTCCTCCGGCAGATGAATGTCAAGAAAGTACAGCGGCAGCGATACCATAATTGCAATGGACGTCGGATTGAGCAGTGCGGATTTGATTGTAATATACTTGCGGTCGTTAGTGATGAGAAACACGCCCATGGTAAACACCAGCAGGTTCATGCTCATGCTGTACATGGTACTGTAGCAGGCTACGACCGGCTGATCCGGGAACAGTGCAAGCACCAGCGGCATACCTAAAAATCCGACGTTGCCCATCACCGCCCCGAACGACAGTATGCGGTACTTGGCGTCATCATATCTGCGATGCAGTACTATGTATAGAATAATAAATGAAATAATCTGTATAGCCAGTGTTATGATAAAGAACATCCCTATGTCACAGGCGCTCTCGAAGCTGTACTGCATGTTCTGAAACGCGCCGATTATCAGTGACGGCCCGCACACGTATATCAGAAATGCCGACAACGATTTTGCGTGCTCAGACCTTCCCTTGCCGGTCTTGACCAGAGTAAAGCCGCACGCCATGTACAGCATCATTACCAGAACATTTTTTAAAGCAATAGTAAACATAATTTCAAGTCTTTCCGTTTAAATCAAGCCTGTATCAGTCCAGCTTGAGGTCCCCTTCCTTTATCCAGCCCAGCTTGCGTAACAGCACACCGAAGGCCAGTGACAGCACCGCCGGCAATATAATGCAGCACAGAACAAGTCCGCACCACATAAGCGGCGTACGTTCGGTGGAGGAAATCACACCGATAGGGCCGACAAGGCCGCAGGTTCCCATGCCGGCCGACACGCCCGAGCACTCCAGCTTGAAGATCGTGGTCGACAGCGGACCGATGATGGCCGCGGCCAGTGTCGGTGGTATCCAGATGCGCGGGTTTTTACATATATTACCCATCTGAAGCATGGACGTACCCAATCCCTGCGACACAAGCCCGCTCCAGCGGTTTTCCTTGAAGGACATTACGGCAAAGCCTACCATCTGCGCACAACAACCCACCGTTGCGGCTCCGCCTGCCAGTCCGGCTATACCTATCATGGCGCATATCGCGGCGCTGGAAATAGGCAACGTCAGTATCATACCGACTACTACCGAGATGACAATACCCATGAGCACCGGCTGATATTCGGTCGCCATATTTATAAAGTTACCCAGATAATACATTACATATGCAATAAGCGGGCAAAGCAGCCATGACGCGGCAAAGCCGCCGAGTATGGTAACGGTGGGAGTAACCAGTATGTCGACCTTTGTCTTTTGTGACACCAGCTTGCCCAGCTCACACGCAACGATGACGGCAAAAAACGCGCCCGCCGGACCTGCGGTATAAAATATACCGTCTTCACCCTTGGCAGTTGCCGCCCAGCTGATTATGCGCCCGTCACTGAGTATGGCTCCCATGGCATTGCCTATGCTTCCTACCGTTGCGCAGGAAAATACAACAAGCGGCGGCATTTTCATTTTGTACGCCATGGCCACACCGATCGCCATGCCGCAGGCTCCCTTTGCAAACACTGCCACAGTGGCGAGAAATGCAAGTCCGGGAATTTTGCTCAGCGTATCAAATATGGTGCCGATGAGCAGTGACGCAAACAGACCGAGCGCCATAGCTCCCATAGCATCAATGAAATACAGATGACAAAGCTTTTTGAATTTTTCCATGTCTTACCCCATTATGTAGGTGAGCACATGTCCCACCGTTGTTATATATGCGGGAGCGACTCCCACATTCATTTGAAGATATGCCGGTTATTTCCCGAGCAGCAGGCGACGCAGGATCTTTTCGGGCACAGCTGAGAGATAGTCATTTTCCATAAGCTCGAGCATACCCCTGTCGCACAGCGCGGCCAGCTTGGGATCCATGGGTACACGTGCCAGAAGCTCAAGCCCCATATCGGCCGTGATCTGATCGATATGCGAGTCGCCGAACACCTTGATCTCACACCCACAGTCGGGACATTTTACATAACTCATGTTTTCCACCACGCCGAGCACCGGAATGTTCATCATCTTTGCCATGTTGACAGCCTTTGCCACTATCATGGACACCAGCTCCTGCGGTGAGCTGACAATGACAATACCCGACAGCGGTATGCTCTGGAACACGGTCAGCGGCACGTCGCCGGTTCCGGGAGGGCAGTCGACCAGCAGAAAGTCAAGGTCACGCCATATAACATCTGTCCAGAACTGCTTGACCGTACCCGCGATAACGGGTCCGCGCCAGACCACCGGCTTACGCTCGTCATCGAGCAGCAGGTTGACAGACATGATCTCGATGCCGGTCTTTGTTTTCGGGGGAATAAGCCCGTGCTCGTCACCCTCAACATCGGCATGCAGACCGAATATCTTGGGTACCGACGGGCCGGTTATATCCGCGTCGAGTATTCCTACCCGATATCCCTGCCGAGACAGATTTACCGCTAACATACAGGTAACCAGCGACTTACCGACGCCGCCCTTACCGCTGACCACACCGATAACATTTTTTACGTTGCTCAGCGGATTCGGTGCTTCATACATATTTTCCGACGCTCCCTTAGAAGGGCAGGACGCGCCGCAGCTTGAACAATCATGCGTACATTCTTCGGACATTTAAAAACCGTACCTTTCCTGGCAGGATGTGCATACGTCACAAACCGTCAATAAAAAAATAAATTTGGGGGTCTTCCCCTGTTTTTCGGAAATACTATTTATTATTATACACTAATTATATTCCCTTTTCAAGCACAAACCGATAATATTTTAATTCTTGTCTATATTGCAGTGATAGCAGGCGTTTTTTGAGGCCTCTGATAGTCTTTATGCTCCTGTAATGCCCCGCACGATGAAAAAATTTCCGAAAATTGTGCCGCGGCTCTTGAAAAAATTCAAAAATAGGTTATACTATTATGTGGAAAATTGTAAGTGAAGGATAGGTATAAATCTATGAACCACAAACTTGAAATGCTCAAAGAATTTCAGGGTGTCAAGGGCCCGGTGCTCACCGTCATCATGGACGGCGTCGGCCTCGCACCCGACACCATTGCAAATGCCGTGGCGGAAGCCTACACCCCCACGCTCGACATGCTTATGTCAAAATACCCCATGGTCAGACTCAAGGCACACGGCACAGCCGTCGGTCTGCCCTCAGACGACGATATGGGCAACTCCGAGGTGGGTCACAATGCACTCGGCTCCGGGCAGGTGTTTGCGCAGGGAGCAAAGCTGGTTACACAGTCCATCGAGTCGGGCAAAATGTTTGCCTCCGACACCTGGCGCGCACTGATCGGCAACGTCAAAGAGTCCGGCGGCACACTTCATTTCCTCGGCCTGTTCTCGGACGGTAACGTTCATTCGCACATTGACCACCTCAAAGCCATGATAAAGCAGGCCAAGACAGAGGGCGTGGCACGTGTCCGCATACACATACTCATCGACGGACGTGATGTCGGAGAAACATCGGCACTCGACTATATTCTGCCCTTTGAGCAGTTCCTTGACGAGCTACGCGCACCCGATTTTGACATAATGATCGCCTCGGGCGGCGGCCGCATGAAAATCACCATGGACCGCTATGAGGCCGACTGGTCAATGGTAGAGCGCGGTTGGCATACGCATGTGCTGGGCGACGCCGAGCAATTCTCTTCCGCCGCC
>ENA-ORSL01002487-ORSL01002487.1-human-gut-metagenome-genome-assembly--contig:-NODE-2487-length-13266-cov-10.160397_pt1 | contig 13266 bp, 7 predicted proteins | sample MGYA00242190_ERZ509157 | MGnify/ENA primary metagenome ERZ509157 (study PRJEB26280, sample SAMEA2338664) | human gut metagenome | biome: human gut; feature: human-associated habitat; material: faeces...
AGGCTCCCTTGTAAAGGGTGATTCCCCACGGTGTGGGGAAATGTCGCGGAGCGACAAAGGGGACGGGCTCCCGTCAGGAGCTGGACGCGAGTTTGCGAGCGGACTGAGGGATTAAAAGGTATTGCGCTTTTTATTCAAATTCCATATGCTCCCAAGAAATCCCTCCGGCTTGCCTGCGGCAACCCACCTCCCTTTACAAGGGAGGCAAAAAGCGGATTAAAAAGTCACGCACAATCTATTTAAATTCCGTATAACTCCGCAGAATCCCTCCGGCTTGCCTTGACGAGGCCCACCTCCCTTTACAAGGGAGGCAATGGCGAAGATGACTGAGGGATTAAAAAGTAATTTGCTTTTTATTCAAATTCCATATAACTCCGCAAAATCCCTCCGGCTTGCCTTGACGAGGCCCACCTTCCTCTGCAAGAGAGGAGAGGTTGAGCGAAGAGAGAAAAGTGAACAGCGAATAATGAAGCGAGCGGACTGAGGGTAGACGAAAGAAAAGCGAGACGAGAGTAAAATGCGAAAAGTAAAGAAACGGCAAGTATCAAAGGATACTTGCCGTTTCTTTGGAGCAGGTGAGGGGAATCGAACCCCCGTATTCAGCTTGGGAAGCTGATGTTCTGCCATTAAACTACACCTGCTTACGTGCTACGCTGAATATTTTATCATTATTTTTACAATAAATCAATAGTAATATGATACGCGGCACAGCTTAGCGGGGTAGGTCGCGCTGTCGCTTCATATTACAGCTTTTCCACGGAGAGCCTCAGCTTTTTCAAATCGTTTTCGTCGGGATGAGACAGAGCACGGTCAAAGTTTTCAATCAGCATATCGAGATTCGGCACGGGATTCGGCAGGCTTTTCATTTTGATATAGCGCTCCCTGACCGTTTGCGGCATTTTTCCCTGACACATATACTCGCCGACTGTGATGTTGCTGCCACTAATGCTCTTTTTTGTATTTGCGAGGATTTTTTTGAAGTACTCCTCGTCTCCGCCGAAGCCCGCCGTTCCGAAAAGAAAAATCCTTTTATTTTTCAGCTTTTCGAGCAAATCCAAGGTCGCCTTGTCGGCGGTTCCCTTATCCGTCCAAAAGCCTATAAACAAAATGTCGGATTGTGTATCGGCGTTTTCGCTCACTCCGAAATAATTGCAGTTTTCCTCCGGCAGCGCGTCGCGAATGGTGTCGGCGAGCAGCCTCGTGTTGCCTGTCGGGCTGCTGAAAATAATTGAATAGCTTTTATCTGTCATGATGAACCTCTTTACTTGTGCGGCATATCACATATGCGGCGAAATTATGTTATAAATTATTATATAATTACGACGGCAAACAGTCAACATCCGCAAATGCCGAAAGCTTATACAAAAAGTAAGCTTTTCTGTGATCGGCAATAAAAAGGCTTTCGTCTCACCTGAAACGAAAGCCTTGATTTTATGTGTTTGTGCTTGACGTTACGGCTTTGAGCCGCGCTTCAAAGCCTTTTCAGTCCTTGAGTTCGTCAACATACTCGGTATGCTCACGCAGATATTTCTTATCCTCGGGCTTAAGGTCAAGGCCTATGGTTCCGCCCGGATTCATAAGGTAATCGGGGTCAAAATAGTTTTTAAGCGTGCGGATTATGCCGTATTCTTTTTCGCCGAGGTAGCCCTCAAGCCACGGAGCAAACATCTTTCCGATACCGTGGTGGTGGCTGATGGCAGCTCCGCTCTTCTGTATGGCGTCGAGAATTGTTGCGTGATAAGCACGGAACTCCTCTTCGTCCTGCATTTTAGTCATAAAGATGAAGTAGAGGTTTGCGCCCTGCGGATAGCAATGCGACATATGAGTTGTAACGATTGTGTTCGGAAGCTTATGGCAAACCTCACGAACCTCACGGTGAACACGAGCCATATTTGACCAGTTGACCGTGCACTCAAGCGTATCGATCATAAAGCCGAAATCCATGAGTGTATCGCGAAGATACGGGTCGTTGAAGCGGCCCTTTTCCCAGCCCTTGCATACGTAGCCGGTCATCGGGATACCGCCGTGCTTAACGGCAATTTTCATTATGTTATGAGCAACGTTTCTTGAGAAGCCCTTTTCGCCGTCTGTAAATCCGAGGAAGAGACAGCGCTCAAAGTCCTTGTAGCCCAATTTATCAAGAAGAGGCTCAAGCGGCGTTTCGTCAACGTTGTAAAGATGGAGCATTAATGAAGTCTCCTCCGGGTCTGAAAGACGGAAAACAGAGGAGAAGCCGCACTCACACTGCATCATTTCACGAGCTGCGCGCATAGCTGTCGGCCAGTCCTTGAACATATAAGAAAAGCGTTTTCTGTTTTCGGGCATCCAGCGGAAAAACTTGAGCGTGACCTCGGTAAGAACGCCGAAGGTGCCCTCGCCGCCCATCATGACCTGATTGAGATTCGGTCCCGTTGCCTCTCTCGGATAGTGACTTGTCTCGATTTTACCTATCGGTGTGGCGTATTTCTGCGAAACAACTATATCGGCTATGGTGCCGTAATAGGTGCTGTTCTGACCGGCACCGCGTGTGACGGTCCAACCGCCGACGGAGGAATATTCAAACGACTGCGGGAAGTGACCGCAGGTGTACGGACGCTTTGCGCCGAAAAGGCTCTGAGCGTTTTGAAGCGTTTCCTCAAGCTTTGGTCCGGACATACCTGCCTGAACGGTAATGGTCTGGTCGGTCTCATTGAATTTAATGACCTTGTTGAAGTTGCGGCGCATATCAAGAGAAACGCCGCCGTTAATGGGCTCAACGCCTCTTGTAACCGACGAGCCGCCTCCGTAAACATAGAGCGGTATTTTATTCTTTGTGACGTAGGCTACGATTTTCTCAATCTGCTCGCTTGTCTCCGGAAAAACAACGAGGTCGGGAAGAGAGTCAAAACGACGGTGACGCATTCTGAGAAGATCGTACATTGTCTGTCCGTAGGAAACGGCGAGACGGTCGTAGTCGCTCTGTGAGACGTTCTTTTCGCCGACTATTGCGGCAATGGCCTTTACGTGCTTTTTGTCAATCTTCGGAGCGTGCTCTTCGCCGAGATTTACGGGGTCAAGACCCAAATCGTCATTATACTGCATAAACTCCTCGTCTTTGAGATTGCAGCGTTTTTTAACATATTTGTAAAGGCTCTCCTTCGGATATTTGAAGAAGTCTGGGTCGCCCCAGCGGAAAATTGAACGATAGCTGTTCTCAGGTGCTCTCTGAAGCATCCATTTAGGCTCAAAGCCCTTATACGGTTTTGTACTCATTATCAGTGTCCTCCTGTTTGAAAATGATGTAGGTATTTTTCTATTGGCTTTAATCTTGAGGCAAGGTGAGAATACGCCTTGCCGTAAATTTTCATATAGGTTCGGTGGTTTTCCTCGTTCGGAATAAATACGTCTTTTTTATGTACCATATGCTCTATGGCGTCCTCATAGCTGCTGTAAACACCCTGTGAAATAAACGCGACCATGGCACAGCCGACTGCGCTCGCCTCGTGAGTCTGAATACGGTGTACGGGCAAGCCGAACACATCTGCGGCAATTTGACATACAACCGGGCTGCTGGAGCCGCCTCCGCCGGCAAAAAGCTCATCTACCGTGACGCTTGAGCGTTTTTGCATTTTAACGAGCCCGTGGTACAGCTCTAAGCAGATGCCCTCTATTATGGCACGATACAAATGATAACGCGTATGGAAATCCGAAAAACCTATAATTGCGCCGCTTGCGTTCGGGTTCGTGATGCCCGGAGTCCAAAACGGCTGTAAAATAAGTCCGCCGGAGCCGGCCTCAATATCCTTGATTTTATCGTCAAGATAACGCTCTATGCAAACGCCCTCCTCGGCGGCGTCAACCTTATCCTTCGCGGCAAACTGCTCTATAAACCACGAAATCATCCAAAATCCGCGATAGACCTCGAATTCGGGATTGAACATATCGTTCGGAACAGCCGGATAAGCCGGCATATAAGGCTGCGGTTCAAAATATTTTTTAACCGCCATCTGCAAGGTTGAGGTCGTGCCAAAGGAAATTGCTGCTCGGTTTGATTTTACAACGGACATACCGATGGTTTCACAGCCCTTGTCGGAGCCGGTTGCTATAAGCGGAAGTCCCATTGGGATGCCCGTTTTTTCGGACGCATCTTTTGTGATTTTGCCTATAACCTCGCCCGACGGAACAAGCTCACAGAGCTTTTCGGACGGAACATTGCACACGCAGCGCGTGAGAGCACCGGGTTTCATCCAACGGCGGTTTTTGTAATCAAACGGTACGTGACCTATCATATTTGCCACGGAATCCTTAAGCTCGCCCGTCAAAAGATAGTTGAGGTATGACGGCAGCATAACGTATTTGTCTGTTTTGGCCCATATTTCTGGCTCGTTTTGCATAATCCAGTTGCCGGTAGAGGCTCGGTAAATCATATCTACCGATTCTCCCATTCCCACAAGCGAAAACAATGCGCGTTTTGCTGCCGGAATCTGTCCGTCCTCGTCGGCCTCACGCTCGTCGAGCCATAATATTATGTCGCGAAGCGGACGTTTGTCTTTGTCGAGGCAAAGCACCGTGTCACGTATGCAGGTAAGGCATACGGCTGTTATGCGGTCAAGCTTATCGGCATTTCTCTCGATAAGCTTTTTTGACATTTCGGCTATAATATTAAAATAAAAATCCGGGGTCTGTTCTGCCCATCCGGGCTGTTTTGATAAATAAGGAACCTTGTATTTTTGCTGCTCCTTATCCTCAAAGTCTCCACTCTCATTGACAAGCAAGCATCTTGCACTCTGCGTGCCGACGTCAAAGGTCAGCACAAGTGACTGTTCCATTAAAGATTTTCCCCTCTTTCTTTTTTAAGGTTGCTTCTTCTCGTCCTTCAGGATATTGCTTGTTGCAATCAAATCCACGCCGAGATTGAGAATATTCGGTACAACGACTTCCTCTCGTCCGAGTCGTTTTGAAACGGTGATACGGTTTACCTCGTGCATCAGGTCGAAAATTCTGTTTTTGGGAATCGGCCCCGATACGCGAACGGGCAGAACCGGTACCGAAGGGAAGGCGGTGCGCACCGTTGTGCAGACGGTACGACGCGGGTCGGTCATTTCGCTTACGGCGAATTCTTTGCCCCTTTTGCAGGTGTTGCCGGTCACAACGAGCTCGTCGCCGTCTGATGTAATCGTCATTCTGCACGAACGGGGACAAACGATGCAAACCAATTCTTTTGTCATTTTACACCGTCTCCTTTACCGAGTCTTTCCAGCCGAAGCTCCACTCGGCTGTTTTCGTTTAATTCGCATGCGCTGAAATCAATCGTGAGATTTTCCATTTCGGGCGGACGCATAAATGCGTAACGCTTTTTAAGTATTTCCTTACCGTCCGCGTAAATATGAAGCACACAGTTGTTTTCCTCCTCGCGGACACGGAAATACAGATCTGTTTTACTGTTATCCTCGTTGAGATTGAGCCTTTGCGGTACTGCGTACAATAAGCCGTCGCCCGGGGTTATCTCAATAAGCCGTCTTTCTCTGCCCGAATAAGCAGCGGCTGATTTTCCCGCCTGCTCGGCGTTCTGCGAAACAAAGTCAACCAAATCGTTGACGTGCAAAGCGTTGCCGCAGCTGAATACTCCGTCGATGCTCGTCATACACTGGCCGTCGCATACGGGACCCTTTGTGCGTGGGTCAAGCTTTACTCCAACGGACTCGGCGAGCTCGTTTTCGGGAATCAATCCGACCGAGAGAATCAGCGTGTCACATTCGACGCGGCTCTGTGTGCCGGGTATCGGAGCCATATTTTCGTCAACCTTTGAAATCTCAACTGCTTCGAGCCTGTCAACTCCGAACACGCGAGTGACGGTGTGCGACAGGTGCAGCGGAATGTCATAATCGTGCAGGCATTGATGCAGGTTTCTCGTAAGTCCCGACGGCGTAGGCTTTGCCTCATAAACGCCGAGAACCTTTGCGCCCTCAAGCGTAAGGCGGCGCGCCATGATAAGGCCTATATCGCCCGAGCCGAGAATTACGCATTTTTTGGCGGGCATAAGCCCAAGCAGATTTGTAAAATGCTGTGCGGTTCCGGCCGTGAAAACGCCTGCAGGACGCGTACCGTGAATAAATACCTGCTTGGCGGTACGCTCGCGACAGCCCGTAGCCAGCACAAGCGCTTTTGCCGTAAATACCGAAACGCCGCTTCTGCCGACGGTATGCACCGTAAAGCCTCCGTCGCCGTTTTTGTCTATTTTTGTGACAAACGTCAGGGTGCTGTATTCGATATTGCGTTTGTACAGCTCATCCTCAAACCGCTCGGCGTATTCCGGACCGGAGAGCTGCTCTCCGAAGTGATGAAGACCGAAACCGTCGTGAATGCACTGCTTGAGTATTCCTCCGAGCCTTGCCTCTCTTTCAAGAAGGAGAACCTTGGCACCGTTATCATGAGCGCTTATCGCCGCCGCAAGTCCGGCAGGACCGCCGCCGACAACGAGTACGTCATAGTTACCTGTCGTCATCACTCTTCGCCTCCTTCGTTTACCTTTGTTTCGCCGTATGTTATCACCGCTTCCGCCGAGGATTTTTTAACCTCATACAGCGGAACGCCGAGAAATTCGGCAATTATTTTGGTGACAAGCGGCGAGCAGAAGCCGCCCTGACAACGTCCCATTCCAGGTCTTATGCGCTTTTTGATACCGTCAATCGTCGGAACGCATATCGGGGATTTCAAAGCGTCGAGAATTTCGCCTTTGCTGATTTGCTCGCAGCGGCAAATAATCTCACCGTAGTCGGGATTTTCGGCTATCATTTTTTCTCTTGTATCGTCGTCCATTTCGCGAAGCACGGGAACGCCTTTGCGAATAGGATTATAATTGTTGTTTTTTTCAACCGTCTCGGTCTTGCCGAGCATATCGACCGCAAGCTCCGCCATATCGACGGCAACCGCGGGAGCGGTTGTAAGTCCGGGAGATTGAATGCCGGCTACGTGAATCAAATTTCTTGTTCTTCTGCCGGGTTCAAGTATAAAATCCTCCTCAAAGGTAGGAGCGCGAACGCCCGTGAAATAAGTGATTATATCACGTTTTGACAGCGCCGGCATTGTTTGAGTCTGCTTGTCGAAGACGGTTTTAATGCTCTCGGCACGTGTTTCCGTGTTTTCCTTTTCAACCGTTTCTACGGCGTCGGGTCCGATCAGAAGATTATCGTGGACGGTGTGCAATATGCCGCCGCCCTTTGAATGGGTTTTACCGTGAACGCTTATGTCCTTTACGGAGGCTACCGAGTGCATATATGCGCCTGCTTTTTGGTCAAGAATCGAGTTGGTTCCTCGACGCGGATGAATCGAGAAAAATCTGTCATCCGCCATGGCGGCGATATCCTCGGCAAAAACGCCTGCGGCGTTGATAACGATTTTCGGATTAATAACGCCTCTGTTGGTGGTAACGCTTATGATGTTATGCTCCGACACCTCCATGGAAAGCACGGCGGTGTTAAGACTTACCTGCGCGCCGTTTTGAACGGCGTTTTCGGCATAGGCTATGGTGAGTCCGTACGGGCAAACACAGCCTGCGCTCGGATTATACATTGCGAATTTTGTCTCCGATGTGAGGTTCGGCTCGCGGCGCATAAGCTCCTTGCCCGAGATTATCTCGGTGTCCTCTATGCCGTCGTGATGCTTCCGCCAAAAAGCATACAGACCGATAAGCGGCTTCAGCGCGGCGTTGCGGAAAAGCACATATTGACCTACCTGCTTAAACGGAACGTCAAGCTCGCGGCAAACGTCTGCATACATATGGTTTGCGCGGCGAATGTACTTGTGCTTGAGCGAGCCTTTGCCGAGGTCGATTCCGGGGTGCACCTCGCCGTCGTTGCGTCCCGATGCCTGAAGTGCAAGGTCCGCCTCCTTGTCTACAAGTAAAACGTCAAGCTTCCACTTGGTCAGCTCTCTTGCTATCGAAGCACCGGATATGCCGCCGCCGATAACAAGCACGTCGGGTGTTCTGCCCTCGAGGAAATCATCCTTGAGAGACGGCAGACGCGTCGGAGCGGGCTGCTCGCCCGTGTAAACAATATCGTTGACAATATGCGTTGTGCTGAATTTTTTTGCCGCCGCTTGGCAAGCCGCGACGATTTCGCCCCAATCGGAGCTTTTGCCTCGAACAAAAATCGAGCCGTTCTCCTCCGAAGCACTGAATTTTCCGCCGAAAGTCTTTTTCAATTTTTTGTTAATTGATGATATGTTCATAACTTCAAGCCTCTTTTAATCAGCCTTGCAGTCGGTCACGCGCCCGACTGTGCATAAAAAATATGTCGGTTAACTGACCGACTGATAAGACAAGTATAATTCCGCAAAAAGCGTTTGTCAATACTTTTAACTAAAAAAATCACTCTTATGTATTTTTTTTGTGAATATTGTTTTGTAGACATTGCCGATTGTTCGTGTTATACTTTAAGAAATTTTGCAGGAGGGTATTATGGCAGCTCAAAGACCCGAAAATATAAACGAAATCATACTTGATACTGCTGAGGAGCTTTTAAAGGTAAATTCCTTTTCGGAGGTAACTCTCGCGAAAATAGCCGAAAAGGCAAATATTTCGAAGGGCACACTGTATTACTATTATAAAAGCAAAAACGAAATTCTTTTTGCCGTTACCGACCGCTATCTTTCGCGCCAATGGGACGAGCTGATACAATGGACGGAAAACAAGGAAAAGGATACCTCGCCGCACCGCCTTGTAAATTATGTAATCGAGAGAAATATCGCCTATGCCGGGCTCAGGCTTCACCTCTTTGACGCGGCATTGCTCGGCGACGAGGAAATCAGAGCTAAGCTTATTCATCGCTACGATGAATTCCAAAAGCTCATTTCGGCAAAAATCGCCGAGAGAACAGACGTTGTTTCGGCCGACTATTTCACTTGGCTTATTTTGATGGTTTCCGATGGTATTATTATTCAAAACAGCCTTAAAAACGAGTCCTTCGATACTCGGAAATTTCTTGAGAACAGCACCGAATATATTAAAAAAATCGAGAATATGCATAAGCCGCAATAAACGAAAGCCTCCGTCTTAATAACGGAGGCTTTTTACTGCCGTAAAAGCAGAAAAGGGAAACGAAAAAAATTATACTTTGTGTTTTTTCTTTTTGCGCAGGCCCGCCGTGACGCCTGTTACGCCGCCGCTGACAAGCAGCAGGGAAATCCATAAAGCGAGGTCGCTTGCGTTGCCTGTTCGGGGAGACTTCGGATCGCCCGGCAGCTTAGCCGTTACGGTGTCGGCTTTTTTAATTTCGTTTATACCGTCTTTGTCGCTGTAATATTTATCACAGCCGCCGCAGTACCAATACTCGATATTGCCCTCGGCAGTCTTAGTTGCCGCCTTTGCATCGATGTGCTTTAAGTCGGTGTGGTTGTTTGAATCAGGCTTTCCGTACGCCTTGCCGCAGTATTCGCATACCGCTTTTTCGGTGCAGGTTGCCTTGCCGCCCGAGCAAGCCATTGTTTCAACACCCTTGCAGCCGTCCACGGTGCATTCACGGCTATGCGTGCCGTCGCCGTTTGATGTCCATTCACCGAAGGTGTGCCCGCCGTTTACCGTCACGGTCATCTCGGCGGTGTTGCCTGCCTTATCGGTGACAATGATTTTCTGTTCGCCGTCCGCAGGAGAGAGAGTAAAGCCGCCGTTTTCATCAAGCGTGACCTTTGTGCCGTTTACGGTAACCGTATCTATATACTTCTCGTCAATTGTAACTGTCTGTGCCTCGCAGTAGGTCTTGCCGTCCTCAATGCCGCCGATTACAGGCAGAACGTTGTCAAGCGTTATGCGGTCGGAACGAAGGTATGTTATGTTCATGCTCTCGTCAACAAGCATTGCATAAACAATATATTCCCCGTTGGGGTCTATGCGGAACGGCTCCTCATATCCGCTAAATACGAGGGATTGAAGCTCCGCCTCGGAAAGATCCCGATCGGTCACCAAATAGGAGACAAACACGGTTCCGCTGTTATCGGAAGCGTTTATCGTTACCTCCTGCGTGTCCTTAAAGAACAGACCGAAGGTTAGCTTGTTTAAGAATTCGCGCCATTTATTTGTGCCTATGATAATTTCGCCCGTGGGCTTTTCAATGTCTTTCCATTTCGCTTTAAGCGTTATATTTTCGGCAGGCATGGTCGCGGGAATTTCCCTGTCCCAGCCGATAAAGGTGTAGCCCTCTCTTGTCGGGTCGGCAGGGGCGGTAATTGCCGTGCCGTAGTCCTGTGTAATGGGTGCGATTTCGCTGCCGCCGTCGGTGTCAAAGGTGATGGTGTATTTATTCGTGCTCCACACGGGATAGAGTGTCAGCGCCTCGTTTTTGGTATAAACATCATCAAAGCCATACACCTTTTCGCCGCCGTCCACGGTCGCCCAGCCTACTTGCGTGTGCCCCGTGCGAGTGAACAAAGCGCCTCGCAGCGTGAGAGCATCGTTATAGAACTTAATATCTGTGACCGCATTGCCCGAGCCGTTTGTGCCGGGCTGATAAGTCACATCCCAAGCGCCCGTGATACGCACATAGGCCTTGCCCGGAAGCTGCTGGGAGATAGCGTTAAACTGCTCTCTGAGTGCGTTGTTCAGCGCGGCAAACTCTTCATTTGTCAGCGTGTTGTCACCCGCCAGATAGCGCTGATACAGTTCCTGCATTTCAGCGGAAAGCTGCGGAATAACAGCCTCTGTGGCATCCTGTGCCGAAGAGCCCGTGAACAGCCGCGCACCGTCTCCCATTGCCAGATAGCCGATATCTTGATCCCGCAGCGTAATGGCCTGCGGATCGCCCGTTACGGTAAGCGAGCCGCTGTCTACGGTAAGATAGTACGCCGTGAGCCCGTCCGTCATGGTGACGCTGCCGCCGCCATACTGGGTGTATTCGCTGAGCGTCAGTGCGCCGTTCAGCGTCAGCGAGCCGTTGCCGAGAATGGAAAGGGTGTTCCTGCTCTTGCTAATTCCGTTCAGGCTTTCGACGGTATTCTTTCCGTCCGCCGTGATAAAGAGCGGGTTGCTCTTTCCGATATACTTTTCGCTCAAGCGCACAGAGGTCAGGTCGGCATTCTTGAGCTTCAGATTCGGGAAAACACAACCGTATCTTTCAAGCCTGCCGGTCGAATAAATTTCCAAAATATCCTTGCCTGTCAGATCCACTGAATCCCTAAGTGTACTAAAGTTCTTGCCCTTAGGCAGAACAAAGGAGGCAGTTCCGTCGCCGAAAATATCGGTATAATTGTCCGGTGTGACCTCGACCGCACCGTCTCCGCGATCCAAAAACAGACCGAAGCCGCCCCATAAAGCGGTAAGTGCCGAAACATCTGCGGGAACGGTATCGCCGGGCTTGTAGAAGTTTGAATTTTCGTCTACCCACCACAGCTGCGCATCTGCCGAAATGCCGTCCGGGCGGGGCAGTCCCTCGGCAGAGGGCGCAGTGAAGCTCTCGCCCTTTTTCACGATAATATTGATCCAGTTCTGCTGCTCGCCGGGCATAAATTCACCCGTTAGCAACTCAACAACCTTCAGATTGTCGGCGGCAAGATCTGTCGGCAGCTCAAGTACGGGGCGGAAGCCAAGGTCCTCAATAGAACCGGTTGCAGGATGACCGTAGCAGAAGTGCGCCGAAGTGTACCCGCGGAGCGTACGACTCCCCGTATCATTGCTCCAGGTGTCCTGCCCCCAGGAAGCCATCGGCCACCAGTTTTTGATATACCCGGTTGTGTTGTCTTCTGAATCCTGAGCGGATTTTTTCAAAATCGTGTCCCATTCATTATTGGCGGGAATACCGCTTTCGCCATAGTGGCCGTTATAGGCGGTTCCTGCAGACGGGGCGCGCATGGTATAGTCGATGCTTCCGCTTGAGTAAGTCTTTCCGAAGATCAGCCCTTGTTTGTCCAGTGCATCCCAACTCACGAAATGGGTCACGTTGTAATTCGCAATGAACAGGCTGTGTTCGTAGGAGGTAGTATCTGTGTCGGCTTCATTTTTCAGCGAATAAGCGCCCACCGTCCCCACATAGGTGAAGGGCACATAGTGCAGGGTGACGTCTGTTTTGGTGCCGCCGTCAAGGGTGCTGTTCACCGTGCCGGGAATCCCCATCGCCGACAGGTCAAAATAGTATCTGCCGCCGGGGGCGAGGGTGAACTGCTCGTCGATCTCGTCCGTCAGCTTCACTTCCCGAAGTGCGCCGGCATAGTCGGTCTTATGATCGCCGTTAAACTGCTCGTTGAACACGCAGAGCGTCTTGCCGGTCATGTCTATGCCGGTCAGGTCAATCGCTGCCCTGCCGCGTGTACCGTTTGTCGTGCCGTCCAGCTGCACAACGCGTGTATAGCGGGAAATGCTCCCGTCCGCATCCTTAATAACGGCAGATATATATTCATTATCGCCCACTTTTGCGTTCTTGTATTCGACCTCCAGCACACTACCGTTGACCAGCACCGTCTTTGCCGTAAAATCGTCGCGGTCGCTGTCATGCAAGGTCAGCTTCCATTCATCTCCGGCGTATTCGGCGATCGGGGTCGTTAAATCTGCAACTTTTCCGTGCTCGGCAGCAGATATAAAGAGAACGGAGGACAGATCCAGCTCCATGGCAGGCCGCACGGCAGCATCGTAGTCCACGTTGAGGGCGCTGCCGCTTCTGCCATCGGGATGAATCGTCCACGATCCGTAGCCGTAAACCTCATTGGAAGAACGCGTCCACCACTTTGCAGCGTACTTGCACGAATTTCTGTACAAATAAATACTATCCTCTTGCGAGAAGGCCCAGAGCTTCTGCGATTTGACCTCCTGCCCGGTGATTCCCTCGGTGATGTCCTTGGGGCGGATGACCGCCTGCTCCTTTTCGGGGATCGCCTCGGCCAGGGAAACCATTTTCTGCTGCAAGGTGCTTCCCGCATACTCATTGGGCTTTCTCCATTGCGACATATCGGACGGGTTGTTGGCATAATAACCGTTGTCCTCGCTGTAGCGTCTTGCATTTTCAAACGGCACGGCGCTCCCCGTGCGGAACGGGACATCTCCGAAATCATTGTTTACCGCAATCAGGGTAATGATGGGCGCATTATTGCTTTTGTCGGTCTTTTGGCCGATCACCCACCATTCATGCCCCGCAAAGGACAGCCTGCTTTTGTCGATCTTTAATATGCTTTGGGCGCTCGTACCGGGCAGAATGGCTTTTGCACCGCCTGCGGCAAAAACCGTTATCGGCACAAGGCATAGCACCATACAAAGGGTAAGTAGGATACTGAGTATTCGTTTTTTCATTTCTTGCTACCTCCGTT
>ENA-ORSL01002488-ORSL01002488.1-human-gut-metagenome-genome-assembly--contig:-NODE-2488-length-13263-cov-8.780209_pt1 | contig 13263 bp, 10 predicted proteins | sample MGYA00242190_ERZ509157 | MGnify/ENA primary metagenome ERZ509157 (study PRJEB26280, sample SAMEA2338664) | human gut metagenome | biome: human gut; feature: human-associated habitat; material: faeces...
GCTGTTCTCGTTGAAGCAGGAAGCTCTCGCCTCTGTAGGCGGGGGTACGTTCACTTGTAGCAAGTGCAGCAATTGCCGTCAAATTAAATGTCATATTAAAGCTAAAACTCCGTGTAAACCAAAGTCAGACTTCTGTTTACACGGATTTTCAATTTCAGCTTTCTTCTATAATGCAGGGATTAGCCAACGCGCCCACGGCATCCGCACGACAGCGGTTGCAATGCTGCATCTGCGGCATCCACTGCTTACAAACATTACGCAGTTGAGAAATTTCTTCAGCCGCAGGCTCCGCAAAATGCGCAAAGCCGGTTCCCACCACCGGCAGCATCGGTAAAATATTCTGCAGCTTCGCTCCCAGCAAAGCCATACGTCTGGCAATTGCCGGGATTTCCTGTATATTCACGCCGGGTATCGCCACCGTATTTATCTTCACCTTCACGCCATATTCGCCAAGCAGCTGCAATCCTTCTATCTGTCTTTCTAGCAGCAGCGCAGCAGCCTCTTCGCCGACATATTTTTTGCCGTCATCATTGATAAAGCTGTAAATATGCGCGCCGGTGTTGCTGGTAATCGCATTCACCGTCACCGTAACATAATCAACGCCCAAGGCAGCAATCTCCTTGGCATACTTCGGCAAATACAGGCCGTTAGTCGAAAGGCAAAAGAAAACATCCTTATCAGCCTCACGAATCATGCTCAGCGTTCTGCTGACCGCCGGCCAGTTGGCCAGTGCATCGCCGGGGCCGGCAATACCTGCCACCGTCAGCTTCGGCACCTTAGCCTTCATCTGCAGATACCAGTCGACTGCATCCTCCGGTACCATAACCCTTGCCACGACGCCGGGACGGCTTTCATTCACACAGCTGTATTTGCGCAGGCAATAGTTGCACTGCATGTTGCATTTGGGTGCGACTGGTAAATGAATGCGGGCGTAATCGCTGCATTTAGCTGTAAAACAGGGATGTGTTTCAAGCTCACTCATGATTTACCTCACAAATACTTTCACGCAAGCCGGCATATCGGCCATCTGTTTTATATTGCTGCTGCAAGGCACCGTTAACAATCTGCTCAATGAGCAAGGCAGCACCACGCGCTCCGACCAGCGTATTATCTGTAAAGCACAGCTGGTCAAAGGCAGGATAAGCACAGCGCACTAACGGCACCTGATATTTATCAGCCAAATTCTTTAAGAATGAAGAACCGCAAAACAATACAGGCTTGTGCTTTGCTGCAGCCTCTGCCATTTTATCCAAGCTAAATTCCGCAGTGTCCTCTGCAATAACAACGCGCATGCCCAGTTCTTCGGCAAAAAAGCTCTGTAAGCCCGCTAAATGTGCCTTGTCCGTAGCCAAAGCCACCGGCAGCTGATACAAATTCACCAGATAATCGGCACTGCGATAAACGAGCTTTTTCGCAGCAGTTTCCAGTTCAGACAATTCTTCAGCAAAATCAACCTTCAACGCTGCGCCTAATTTTCGCAAAAACTTCTGCATACCTGCCACACCATAGGGATAAGCGCAATTGATATACGGCACGCCAAATTTTTCCTGCATTTTCTTCGCCAACGGCTCGCCATAGCCAAAGCAGATATTCAGCTCTGCCTGCGGCATTGCTGCAATATCACGCAAACTGCAATCCTGCAGTGCGCAGTTAATTTTAACCTTGGAACCTAAAAATTTTTTCAGCTCTTCCAAATCATTATCAGCATAAGGATCATCGTTCATTATGCCAAAAATATTTATCGTGGCAGCTTCTTTTTTCTCCGCGGCTCGGAGCAAGGGCAGCAACGCTAAATAAGCTGTTTCCACACCGCTGTCAATATTCCCTGCATATCCGGGCGCTTTTACATGCAATAATTTTTGTGAGCCTTCGGTCGTAGCCAAAATACCGTCTACATCATCGCCGATCATATTCGGCACGCAGCCGCTGACTACAAATACCGCACCGCAATGCGCAAAAATACGCTCCGCTTCCTGCAAAGCCTTGCGCAAGACCTTCTCGCCGCCATTAACAACATCTTCATCATAGATAACATCAGAGGCCTGACGTACATCATAAGGCTTGCCTGCATATCTGAATGCCAGGCTGCCCCACTGACAGCCGACAACAGAATGCTGCAGGATTAAGGCATCCTTAATACCGCCAAGAGCACGCACAGCACCAAACAACGCACAGCTACTTAATGGTTTCATTATTTTCTCTGCCTCCATACTCTGCTATACAGTTCGCGTGATGCTTTACTGTCTTTATCAGCCTCGCGCATCGGATAAAATACCGGGTCGTAAGCCAGCTTGCTCAGCAAAAGACTGCTGCCTGTACGCTGCGGTTGCTGCAGCATCTGCCAAACTTCTTCCATAATATCCACAAAGCCCTGATAAGACCACACCGAGCGGTCAAACAAATTATAAAGCACGGGAACATCCAAAGCAGCATAGCGCGGATGACCGTTGCAGATAACAAAATCACAGCTCTGCGCAGCTTCACGCAAGGCATCCTCCGAAGGCTCCAGTAAAATTTCCGCATCACAGCCATACTCAGCCTTAGCAAGCTCAATTCTGTCCTTAAATCTCTGCATCATTGCATCATCCAACCCGGTTTCTGCCTGATAAGAGGGATTCATGATAATACATATCTTCTCAATCAGCAGGCCATAATCCTGCTGGTAAACGCGCAGCGCATCCGGCAAATATGCAATACCATGCGCAATTAAGCAAAATTTATACTTGGCAAACTCAGCGCGCAGCTCCTGATAACGGGCGGCAACCCGTTCATATTCTTCCTGCAGCACGCGTTCAACAGCATTCTCGCAACTAAGCATTTTACCAATCTGCCTGTACAAATCACTGATTCCTTCAATACCATGCCACTCCTGCATATCGGCAACATGCAGAAACGGCGTGCCAAAGCGTTGCTCCATCGCCAATGCCCACTTCTTGCGACGTACTATATTCAGCGCTGCTCGCGGAGCCTTTTTGATTGTCTGCAAATCTGCGGCAGGCAGATAAGCATTTACGGTAATCCCCATTTTCTGCAGCATATCGCTCATGCCCTGCAGCTTATCCTCACCATTATAGCCCCAGACAAAGGCTTCAATATTTACGCTCAACGGCTCTACGCTTTGAGGCTCCATCACCTGCTCAACTAAAGCGTCCATCACCTCTACATAACCGCAGCCCGGATAGACAGCACTGGAAGAAAACTTTTGCTTCTGCTTTTGGCAAGCCTTTTCACGCAAAACCTTGCGGCCGTTGCTCTTGTCCATATGCGAAAAAACCTGCGACGTAATCGGCACAAGCTTTGCTTTAAACTGCGGCTGCAGGCTGCAGGCCAAGCCAGCCAAATCATCATTGATAATATCCGATACCACGGAAGGCAGCAGAAAAATAATCTCCGGCTGCTGCTCACGTTCCACCTTTTGCAGTAAAGCCGTCAGCTTTTGCTCGCCGCCGAAAATTACATCATTGTTACGTAAATCGGCACATTCCAGATTATAAACCGGGCTTTGGCCGCTGCGCACATGACAACGATAATGAAAGCCGCAGCCGCGCGGACTGTATAAAACCACGGCGGCATTTTTGATTTCGCTGATGCAGGCAAGATTTCCCGACACCTTGCCGTTGACGGCATAGCGATGCAGATAGCTGGAAGGGTTCATGCCAAAAAGCATGTTATCCTGATAATATTGGTTCATACTCATCAACTCCAATATATGACTTACTTATTTTCAGCAGGCAATAAATTAACATTGCTCAAACATAACATAGGAAAATTATCTTACACGTTTTTCCCGGCAAGAAAAAACGAAAAAATTCAAAGTAAAACCTTGAAGCCTCCGGTGTTATGTGTTTCAAGAACACATTCATCTAATCATGATTTGTATAATCTGGATTAGATGAATTACTTTAATTGCCCCTGCTCTATATGCAAAACTCTGTCGCAAAGCCATTTCGCCAACTGTTTATCATGCGTAATAAACAAATATGCCAACTGCTTTTCCTGACGTATATCACGCAGCAAATGTAAAATCTGAGCCTGCACGGAAATATCCAGCATAGATGTCGGTTCATCCAAAATAAGCAGCTTCGGCTCTAACAACAGTGCTCTTACCAGGCAGATACGCTGAATTTCGCCGCCACTTACCTGATGCGGATAACGCTGCAAAAGCTCAATGTTCAGCTTTACTAAATCAAGCATCTCTTTGATTTTTTCTTCATCATAAGGCAGATTAAAAACAGTAAATGCTTCCCACAGACTAGAACCTAAGGTCTGACGCGGATCAAGAAAGCTTTCCGGACGCTGTGAAATAAACTGCACATTACGTCTAAAAGAACTTAAATCTTTGCCAGTAGCATTCGTAATATTTTGCCCCTGAAAATATATTTTACCGGAATCACAATAAAGCAGACGCAGCAAAATACGCGCCAGCGTGCTTTTGCCGCTGCCACTGCCACCCATCAGCGCCACTGCTTCACCAGCCTTAATCTCCAGTGAAACATCATGTAGAAGCTCAAAGGTTTTGCCACTGCTGCGATCAATAAAGCTTTTAGAAATATTTTCAGCCTTCAGCATACAAAAAGCACCTCACTTCCGCATTTCCTACCTGCTGCATAGCAGGCTTTTCTTCCTTGCAACGCATTGTGCAATAAGGGCAGCGTGCCGCAAACTTACATCCGGTAAAGCTTTCTCCCGGCACAGGTGCCTTTCCCGGAATGACCTGCAGACCATTCTTTGGCAAAGCCTTCAAAAATCCTTTGGTATACGGATGCAGCGGTTTGTGCCAAATATCCGCATTATGCTCTAAAACCTGTCCCGCGTACATCACCAGCACATCATCACACACCTCTTGTGCCAAAGCAATATCATGCGTAATAATCAGCATACTTAAATGCAAATCCTGCTTAATCGTCAGCAAATTTTTGCGGACAACGGTGCCAACCTGTTCATCAAGGCCTTTGGTAGGTTCATCCGCCAAAATCCATTCCGGCTTACTGCTGACAGCCATAGCGCACAATACACGCTGCAGCATGCCACCGGAAAGCTCATGCGGATATGCAGCCAAAACGCGCTCGGCCTCCTGCAGTCCGAACAAACGCAGGCACTGCTTTTTATAGCTATTGTCACTATCCGCAATATTATGAACAGCCAAAATATCCTGCATCTGCTTGCCTATTTTACGCACAGGATTCAGCGACTCACTGGGATTTTGCGGAATAATACCAAAAGCAGATAATATTTTTTCCACCTGCTCGCCATTATAAAGCACTCTGCCCTTTTTAATAACTCCAGATGGCAATATGTTTAAGATTGCCTGCCCCAGTACAGATTTACCGCAACCGCTTTCACCGATAATCGCAGTAAAATTACCTCCAGGCAAACTCAGACTTACATCATCTACTGCATAAAATACGCCTTGCGGCAGCTTAAAGCCTACAGATATATTTTCTAACACCAGATTTTTTACCATTTGCGTACCTCATCAAGCTGTGTATCTAAGCTGTCACGCAGATGCTCACCGATAATATTAAGAGAATAAATCAGCAAAAATACAAACAGACCGGGAATTATAATCAAATGCGGTGAGCTGCGATAATACATAATAGCATCGTTAATCATTACACTCCAGTCAGGAGTCGGCGGCTGTACACCTAAGCCCAAAAAGCTCAGGCCGGCAATCGCCAATATGCCTCGGCCAAGGCGAATGGTTACCAGCACAAGCAGCTTGTTTGCAATGTTGGGCAGTAAATGACGGACAATAATTCGCAAATCACTGCAGCCAAGACAACGCAGCCCTTCAATGAAAGGCTCTCCCATCAGCTGCAGCACCTCCGCACGCACAATACGCGAAAAGCCGGCCCAGGATGTCACAACCAACGCCAAAACCAGACTATAAATGCTGGGACCGAGAATACCGGCCAAGGCTATCATAAAACAGCTTCCCGGTATACCCTGAAAAATATTGCTTAAAACAGTAAAGAACATGTCTAATTTACCGCCGTAAAAACCGCACAACAGACCAACACCCACACCTAAAATCAGCGCCAAAACCGACGAAATCAAGGTAAGCAGCATTGATGCCCGTCCGCCGTAAAGAATGCGGCTAAACATATCACGGCCTAAAGCATCCGTGCCGAAGAAATGCTGCCAGCAGGGACTTTGCAGACGGTTAGCCATATCCGGTTCAAAGGGATTATGCGTTGCCAGAAGCGGAGCCAAAATACTGCCGAGAATGATAAACGCAAGTACAAAAATAGCGAAATTAAGCTGTATTTTTTTAGTCATGTGCTTCAGCGCCTCCTCTCAGCTTCGGATTCAGATAAAACATCAGTAAATCAACCGCTAAGGTTATCAATACCAACAGCCAGCCTGTAAAAAGCACATAGGCCTGCAATACAGGGTAATCGCGGAAGCGAATCGCTTCCAAGGCCATGCTGCTGATGCCCGGCAAAGCAAAAATACTTTCCGCAATAACCGAACCGCCCAAAATGCCTGCCAGATAATTACCCAGCAAAGCAATTACAGGCAGCATAGCATTAGGAAACGCATAGCAAAAAAGCAGCTTTATTTTGCTGATTCCGCGTACACGCGCTACGAGAAAATACTGCGAAGCAAATTCCGTCAACAGCGAGCTGCGCATATAGCGGCACACTGTTGCTGAGGTAGAGAAGGAAACCGCCAACGCCGGCATAATAAAGTAACGCAGGCTTTCACTGCCGCTTGTCGGCAGCAAACGCAGCGTTTCGCTGAACAATAAAATCATCAGCAACGCCAGCCAAAAGCCGGGTACAGCTAAAAGTATATTAGTCAAAAACTGTACCGCATCATCCAGCCAGCTGTTTTTGTAAACAGCGCATAAGGTGCCCAATGCAATGCCAACAACCGCAGCAATGGCCAAAGCCAGCAGCGCCAGCTCCACCGTCACCGGCAGGCGCAGCAAAAGCTCATGCAAAATATCCTTGCCGCTAATGTAGCTGCTACCGAAATTACCATGCAGCACCTGCACAAACCAGCTGAAATACTGAACATATATAGGTCTGTTCAAGCCAAGCTCTTCACGCATAGCTGCTATCTGCGCATCCGTAGGTGCATCCAGACCATCCTGATTCAAGGCAAATTCAGCCGGGTCTCCGGGTGATAATAACCCCAGAATGAACGCTAAAAGGCTAATACCGACCATTACAGGTATGGCCAATAAAATTCGTCGATAACAATATCTAATCATATTTCTCCGCCAATTCTACCTTACTCAAATCTACACCATAGATTAAAGGTTTATAATTTTTTAAACGCTTATTATAGGCAACGATGTTCATATCATTGAAAAGAGAGGTGACATTATAGAATCCGAGAAATCTAAACTCCGACTTTAATTTACTCGGATTTTGTTTCTTTTACAATAAACTAACCGGACAATACCAGCTCGTCCTGCTATAAGGCAGCAACTCATCATTCATGCATATTATCAGCCCAGTCTGTACATCCATGTCAAGCTTATCTAAAACCTTAAAATTTTTATCTGCATGATTAGGTAATTTCGCCTTTTTTATTTCTATCGGATAAACCTTTTTCCCATCTATAATAAGCAGGTCTATCTCCTTTTTATCTACATCACGATAATAATAGAGATTAGGTTGTTTACCTGCGTTATAATAGCTTTTTATAATTTCCGTAATAACATAGGTTTCGAAAAACGCCCCATCCATTGCACCATTTTCAATAGTAGCTGCACTTGGCCACCTGCATAAATATGCTGCTAAACCGGTATCCATGAAATATACCTTCGGCGTTTTTACCAAACGATTACTAATATTTGAATAGTACGGCCTGAGAATAAAGATAATTCCTGAACGCTCTAAAATAGACACCCATTCCTTAGCTGTCGGTGAGGAGACTCCAACCGCGCGGGCAATTTCCTCATATTTCAGTTCTTGCGCCGTCCTTGCAGCCATAAAGATTAAAAAGTCATAAAAAGCACTTAATTTGCCAACCTGAGCTAATTCTTTAATATCTCGCTCAAGATAGGTGTTAACATAATCCATATAGAATCTCTCTCTGTCTATGTTGCTCAAAACAAGCTTCGGCATACCACCTTCAAAAATCCTTTGATAAATTTGATGGATATTTTTATTGGCTACCTGCGAAAAGCGCTTTTTTAATACCTCTATATCTGGGGAAAATATGGAAGCTTCACGCTTTTCTATTTCCGCCGTTGTTAAAGTAGACATATCAAAAACAGAAATTCTTCCAGCTAAAGAATCTGCCACGCCTTGCATCATTTTAAACTTTTGTGAACCGGTCAGCCAATACATCCCTGCATTATCTTCACCTTGTAAGGCTTTAGCATCAACTATTCTTTTCATTTCCAACAGTAGCGACGGCACACGCTGAAACTCGTCTATTAATAGTGGAAAGCCATAGGTTTCAAAAAACAATGCAGGATCATTCTCTGCCAGCCTGCGCGCATTAGCATCATCTAATGTGACATATTTTCTTTTGTCTTCTTTAATATGGTAAAGCATGGTAGATTTACCAACCTGCCTTTGACCACATACCATTACTACAGGATAATACTTTGACGCTTCAATTATTTGCTTTTCCAGATGCCTTGTAAGATACATATGCTTCACCGCCTTTAAAACTCGAGTAATCTAAAGTATGACTTTATTTTACTCGAGTTTTTTGTGTATGTCAAACGACAGCCAGAGATAATAGTAAAGAAGAACTGAAGAAATTTAATTGCTTCCTGACTTCATCGCTTCTTTGCTGCAATTAGTCCTCCGCCAATTCTACCTTACTCAAATCTACACCGTAGATTAATGGTTTATAATTTTTTAAACGCTTATTGTAGGCAACGATGTTCATATCGTTGAAAAGCGCCACTAACGGTTCCTCTTCCACAGCTATTTCCTGCACCCGATCAAAAATCCGTTGACGCTCTTTTGCATCAACTGTATGTTTTACCTCTTGCATCAATCCCTGCAATTCTTTATTCTGGTAGCCTGTGTGACTGCTTATATAAATGGAACCTGTCGGCATCAGAAAACTGTTAAGTACCTCGTATGGATCTCCATTTGCCAGTCCCTTTTGCAGACGTGCGATATCATAATCGCCCTTGCGCAGCATTTTCGCTCTTGTAGCATACTCCAAAGACTGAATATGGACATCCAATCCTATTTTACCCAGCCAATAAGCAATCAGCTCAGCCTCGCCCTTCTGCAACGGCTCCGCACCGTTTATGCAATAGGTAACATCACATCGCTTATCTCCTAATACTTCATGTGCCAGCTGCTTAGCTTTTGCTAAATTATGCTCCAAGGGAAATTCTTTATAACCGGGACTTGTATAATTTAACACATTCATCGTCGGCTCTGCATACCCCATATATAATGCATCGACAAGATTTTTACGGTCAATCGCCAGGCTTACAGCCTGCCGCATACGAACATCGTTAAATGGAAAACGGCTGTTATTCAAAGCAAGATAGCGTATCATTGTCGATTTATTGCTTGCCACAGCGAAGCGCTTATCTTGCTTGATTTCGTCAGCTAGAAAAGGCGGTATTGCATTTAAATCTAATACTCCGTCAATTTCACCGGATTTAAGTGCTGCATAGCGTGTATCCGTATTGGGAATATTGCGCACGACAAAATTTTTTATCTTGCCTTTTTCACCCCAATAATTATCATTGCACTTTAAAACGACATACTTATTCATGACGTTCTTGGTAATTTTATACGGACCTGTACCTACAGCTATGTCCTTAAAATCACCATTGGCATCAAAGCATTCAGGGGCAAACATCGGACTTCCGAAATCCGTCATTTTATATAATTGGTTAATATTCGGTTCTTTAAATACCAATCTGACAGTATATTCGTCCAGTTTTTCATAGCTGATTAAAGACGGATAATATAAGGCTAATGATAAGCTGTAAAAATTAGAACGCTTCAAGCCCTTTTTCATTCTGTCGAAATTAGCAATTACAGAATCAGCATTAAACTGTGTTCCATTTTGAAAATATACATTTCTTCTTAAACGAAATATCCATACTTTGCCATCATCCTGCATTTCCCAGCTTTCAGCAAGACAAGGTGCAGGCAAACCTGCTTCATCCCTTGTTATCAGCGGTTCCCATACTCCGAGTATCTTACTGCAATAATAGGCATCCTTATTACCGGGAGCAAGATGCCTGTAGGCAGCCAAGGTAACAATATTTTTATTTTTATTATCTATGTGATTTTGTGATTCTTCCTGCTTGGCACAGCCGACACACAATAAAAGCATCAGCAGCAGAAAAAAGCTCAATATTTTTCTCATATTCGCATACCATTATACATCTTATTTATATAGAATAAAAGAGGGCAGAAAAACCGCCCTCTTTAAATTTTATTTTATTACAGACTAAATTCAGCAGACAAGAAGAAGGTTCTCGGAGTAGACAGGTAAACCTGATCACCGCGAGCAACAGTCCAATAATCCTTATCAAACAGATTGTAACACATTGCACTGAATTTTACAGGAACGCTATTCAGCTTAGTATTATAGGTTACACCTAAATCATAAACCATGTAAGCCGGTGCTTCCAGATGCTTGCTGTCTTTTGTAACAGTGCTGGAATTATAGTTTACAGTGTAGAACGGAGTTGTGCCGGTATAGGTTGCACGGCCGATTACACTAAAGCTATCGTCTGCTTTATATTCCAAAGCTGCAGATGCACTCCATGCGCCCTGACCGGATTCGCGTACACCGTTTTTGTACTCATTTCCTTTACCCATGTTCTTATATTTAGCATCCAGATAAGCAAGGCCAACCATGCCATACCATTTATCTGCTAATTTACCGTTAACAGATAATTCAAGACCTTTGTGATTAACTTTACCATCTTGTACAAGGAAAGGTTTAGCATAGCCTGCTACATCCTTGCTCACATTATTGGCCTGGTCAATATCAAAGTATGCCAAGGTATACATAGCACCTTTATTCTGATATTTTACGCCAACCTCATTTTGTTTAACCTTAGTCGGCGGTAATACTTCACCGGAATTCTGGTAGCTGGTTCCGGCACTTGCACCGATATCAAAGTTCTCTGCATGGTTGCCATAGAACATTACATGCTCATCAGGTGCATAGCTCAAGGAATAAGTCGGGCAGGTTGCATCGGATTTAATTTCTTTACCCCAGGATTTGCTGCTTGCATTCCAGGATTTTGCCGTAGCAGCATGTTTGTGAATGCCAATCATAGCATCCCATTTGCCGAAGCTGATGCTATCCAGCAAGGAAACACCCCAAATAGAAGTTTTGTTGTTAGGTCTTGTAGTATAACCAATATATCTTGCATCAACATCCTGGAAGGAAGTTCCTGTGAAAATGTTGGAGCCGCCAACCAAAGTTGTACCGGGTACAGTTGTAGAACCATTACGGTTTCTCCACGCCTTATCAGCAGACAGCATTACCTCATGCTTCAGCGCACCGGTTTCGAATTTATTCTTGGTGCCTAATTGAGCATAGTAAGAGCGTTGCGGAGTTGCACTGTTAGTCTGCAGGAAATCATAATTACCTGCATCATCTTTAATCCAATAGGAGCTCATATTAGGAGATACATTTTGATTCAGCTTTTGTCTGCTGTAGCCAAAGTTAGCAAACAAAGTCCAATTATCATTCATGTATTGCTCATGATTCAAGGTTGCAAACCAGCCATAGCCTGCTTTCCAGGTACCTGCAGCAGCATAGTTTTTACCTCCGTCCGGAGCACTCGGAAGATGAGTTACACCGGGAATAGTTTGTTTAATGCTGTTACCGTTAGCATCCTTTACAGTTGCTGTTCCGGGATTTGCCAATTTAAACCAACGAATACCATTGTAAATGTCCAGATCTCTATAGTTTGCAAAGAAATTAGTGCTGCTGTGCTTATCTTTATGATCAACATTTACAGCAATGCCCTTTGCCTTCATATCTGCATCATTAACAGCAGTTTCACCATTCAGCAGCTCCGTATTCAAGCGCACACCCCATTCACGTTTTTGGCCGAGACGTTGGCTGATATCCAGATATTCACCAAAGGAGCCTTTACCGGAGAAGGTTTGTTTATATTTAATAAAGTCCGTATCACCGGCGCGTTTTGTTCTGGCATTGATAATACCGCCAGCAGTATTGGATTCATATTGAACACCGCTTGCGCCTAACATCGAGTTAGGACCGGAAACTACATCAATACCTTCCATAGCAAACATCGGAAGATTGAACTGAGTCATAACACCGTGTACACCATTAACATACATAGCAGTGCCATTGGTACGGAACCCACGAACAGAAAAGTCACCATGCAGAACACTGCCTGACGCTCTCACAGACGGAATGCCAACCAAAGCCTTATCCAAAGGCTCATTAGGTCCGAGGAATAAATCCATAGTCTTTTGCGCTACATTGGTTACGCTAAAAGGAGTTTTCATAACATCCTTTTCACCTAGCAGGCCGACAGAACCTTTAGCGTTGACCATTTCACCAGGCATTTGGTTGCGAGAACCTTCAACAACAACCTCATCCAGATTGCCATGAGCAACATCTTCTGCACTTGCGCTCATAACGAAACCTACGCTGGCAATAGCGCACAGCACTGACATAACCAGTGCTTTTTTGTTTTTCAACATACTCATCCACCTCATTAAACATTTATTTTTTAACCTTTGCCGCCGAGCTGTCCGAGTTTCGCGTGCGGCTCCGGCTAAACACATAATTTACCAAGGACGTTCAGTATTCCGGCAAGAAAAAAACGCCCTTCTGCACTATGACAGAAGGACGCACTTGTCCTTTACCATTCTCCTGTCACTCGCAGCATACTTTGGTCTTTACTTTCTCAGGCAATTCTTCTGGCTCAGTTTCCTCGCAAGCCTCGCCTTCCCGGTTTCCCAGTGGCATAATTAAGGCTTGCTCCACTTTACAGCTGCGTGACAGCGCAGGCTTCGCACCTGCTTACTTATTAAGTCTTTCGACACCCGATAGGTCTATAATATTCATTTGTTCATTATTGCAATCTACTTTTTCACGCAGAATTATAGCATAACGCACATACTACGTCAAGTAACATGAAATTGCATTAGCAATCAACAACAACTGATATATATCGCTGTTATGTTAGAACAGTTTACATATTATCATTACCTATAATATTAGTTTAATTAGTTTGCCAAAGTAAGTATATAGAATATTTTACTACGGTTCATTGTATAATGAAATTGCACACCTGAAAAATCGAATAAAAAATAGTCC
>ENA-ORSL01002496-ORSL01002496.1-human-gut-metagenome-genome-assembly--contig:-NODE-2496-length-13224-cov-3.879718_pt1 | contig 13224 bp, 13 predicted proteins | sample MGYA00242190_ERZ509157 | MGnify/ENA primary metagenome ERZ509157 (study PRJEB26280, sample SAMEA2338664) | human gut metagenome | biome: human gut; feature: human-associated habitat; material: faeces...
ATTTGATTTCCTTTGCCATAATATATCGGCCTCCTTTAACTTTTTCTTTTTTCAATAAGATTACTGGATCACTGCAAGAATATCACTCTGTTTTACAATGATATATTCCTCGTCATCGATCTTTACATCAGTTCCTGCATATTTGGAGTAAATAACCTGATCTCCAACCTTTACTTCCATCTTGATTTCCTTGCCGTCTACAACTCCGCCGGGGCCTACTGCAATAACTTCTGCCTGCTGGGGCTTTTCCTTATTCTGTCCGGGTAATACGATGCCGGATTTGGTGGTTTCTTCTGCAACTAACTGTTTCAGAACAACTCTGTCTGCTAATGGTACTAATTTCATGATTTACTGCCTCCTTGTTATATCTTAAAAATCTCTATGTTCCTTCGTCTTATTAGCACTCATTTATACTGAGTGCTAACATCTAAATCATATATTAAATTTATATGCCTTCCTTTGCAAATTGTATCACAATGCTATATTTTTCTTTTTCTTATATTATCTCTCTTTTTCTTTGTTTTTCTCTCGTTTTTGCATTTGACACGTTTAATTTATTAAAACTTTGTGAACAAATTATAATAATGTAAAAAAGATGACCACTTTTTTACAGTGGTCATCTGTCTCACTCATTTATAACTACACCTGTTATTACACCTATTATACAGTCACAGCGTTACTTTCCTTTGCCCTCAAGACGTTCCCGGTAGCCCGGCGCCTGTTTCATGGCAAGCTTATCCTCAAACATTTCATACTGTGCATCGGAAAACAGCTCCTGTACTGACTGCTCAATGTTATTCTTATACACAATACCGATTGCTGCAGACGGTGCCAGCTTCTCATCCTCATAGCTTACGCAGTGTTCCTTAATTCTGCGTGCATAATCCTCCGCTTCTCCCTCTTCTACCATCGGAATCAGAACTCCGAATACATCTCCGTCAATTCTACCGATTACAAAATAAGGGTTTGCCTCTTCCCGTACGATATCCGCAATAATCCGGATCAGACGGTCACTTTCTTCATCTCCGTAATGATCGTTTGCATACTTCCAGTCATTGATGTTAATTTCAATTACTGCTACCGGAACAACTTCGGACCGGTCCACAATCTGCATTCTTTTTTCAAAATAATCATTCGCAAATACGCCGGTCAGTTCATCCATACGTGAGGACTGCTCCTTCTGCTTTGCTTCGTCCTTCCCTTCCAGCTCTTCCATGTACTCTACAACCAGCCGCATATCCTCCGCACTGGAAATCGGGAAGCTATTCATACTCTCTTTTCTCTTCTGATCCATAAAACCTGTATTATGCTCCATGCCAATACCCCCGTATCGTTGTTTTTCATTTGTAGCATATACGATAAGTATATCCTTTCCCGATACGGAACGCAAGACCTTCCATTACTTTCTTCCCATCGCTTTTTAACACTCCAAAAGTCAATTCGTAAATCCGCTTCCGGACAGGAAAATACCCTTTCCGAGTGATCCTCTGCGTATACAGATGGGTCACTCAGGAAGGGTATTCTCATTTATATATATCCCCTAAACCTTTTACTTACGATTATTATTTTACATCAAAATTCTCTCTTTGTGGGACAGATTACGTGAATTACAGATTTTTCGACATGAATTACAGATTATTGGGATATGCGGGTTCTCCCACTCCATGTTATAATGTAATGAGCCTCAGAGAAAACCAAGCGACTGCTAAGCAGGCATTTGGTTTTCTGGGCTCATTAACGAGCAAATATCCTGCAAAGCAGGATGAATAGCACGAAGTGCGGATTTGCGAGTTATAACTATAAAATCCCCCAAGAGGCCTCAACATGCGAATTGCCATTTGTGATGATGATCCAATCGAATTACAGAACATTTCAACTTTTATAGAAGAATATTTTAAGAGCAAAAATCTTCCGTTTAACTGCAGGTCCTTTTCAAGCAGTACCGAACTGGCCAATACCGCCCCCGGTGAGTTTGACCTTTATCTGCTTGATGTCTTAATGCCTGCTCTTAACGGAATCGAACTGGCGAAAGAAATCCGCAGCTTTGACCGTGCTGCCCATATTATTTTTCTGACCTCTTCACCGGAATTTGCTGTTGAAAGCTATTCGGTGAAAGCGAGTAACTATCTCTTAAAGCCGGTTTCCACAGAGCTCCTTGCTGCTTCCCTTGACGAGCTTTTAGAAGAAGCGTCTCTCAGGCAGGAAAAGTATGTGGTTCTGCGAAGCTCCATCGGAATCCGTAAGATCCGGCTGTCCCAGATTGTATATGCGGAAGCGCAGGAGCGCCGTATTCTGTACCATCTGGAAAATGGAGAAGTCTTAGAATGTACCGGACGCTTTTTTTCCGTCTGTGAGGATCTGCTTAAAAACCGGGAATTTTTTCTTCCGCACCGATCGTTCCTCGTAAACATGAGTTATATCAGTACCATTGGAAATACCGATATTCAGATGCAGACCGGACAGATCATTCCCTTAGCCCAGCGCCGGTTAGTTGAAATCAAGGAATATTATCTGGCCTATCAGATGGAGGATATTTTAGAATGAACGCTGCTGACATTGCAAATTTGATCAATTATGCCTTTGTTTTATTCTTCGGAATCATTGCTGCTTTTTATATGGCAGATCTTCCGTTTGAAGAACACCACCGGCTCTATGCCCTGACGTTGCCCGGATTCAGCGCCATACAGCTTATGTGTTATCTGCTGTTTGGTCAGACCGTTGTCTATAAATGCTATCCGCTTCTTATCCATCTGCCCTTAATTCTGCTGATCCGCTTTGTGTGCCACAGGAACACCTATATTTCCATCATCGCCGTGCTCGCAGCCTACCTGTTCTGTACACCGCGTAAATGGTTCGGTACGCTGATCGCTTCCTTTGCAGGCAACGATCCTATGGTTTCCAATATCGGAGCCATCCTGATCACGATTCCGCTCCTGCTTTTGATTATCCGTTATGTTGCCCCCTGTATCACCCGCTTGCAGCATGAAAGTAAGATGCTTCTTAGTCTGTTCATGCTGTTGCCCATTATATATTACATTCTGGAATACTCCTTTACGGTATATACCGATCTGCTCTACACAGGAGGCGCCGTTGTTATGGAATTCATGGACAGTGTAATCGTTATACTGTACTTTATATTCTCCATGCTTTCCCTTGAATTTTCCAGCCAGATACATAAAGCCCAGCAGGCAAATGTCCTCCTCACCGCAGCTACTACACAGGCTCAGAAGGAAATCGCCCAGCTTTCGAAATCCGAGCAACAGGCAGCAATTTACCGCCACGATCTGCGGCATCACATGAACTTCCTGCAATCCTGCATTCAGGAGAATCGGAAAGAAACTGCTCTCAACTATATCAATGAAATCTATGATGATCTGGAGCGCAGCCGGTTCACACGGTACTCAGCGAATGAACCATTAAACCTGATTCTCTCTTTTTATGCAGACAAAGCTTCTGCAGGTAATATACAAACTGACATCCGGATTACGGCAACAGACTTCACCCGTTTCCAGATTATGGATTTATGCAGTCTGCTTGGAAATGCATTCGAAAATGCCATTCACGCCTGTGAGCAGATGGAACACCCGGACAATGCCTACATCAAACTTAAAATCTACGAAAAAAGTAACCGCCTCTGTATTAATATGGTCAACACCTACTCCATGGAACCGGTCTTCGAGAATAAGATCCCCGTTTCCCATAAGAGCAATCACGGAATTGGTGTCATCAGCATGATTTCTATTATTGAAAAATATGGCGGCGTATATGGCTTCTCCGCCAGCAACGGGGAATTTCACTTTCAGGTTTCCATGTAACATACGCATTCACACAATGTTACTTTTACTTTATAGGAATTTCCTATAAAGTAAAAATAAATCCCGGCAAGAATTTCTCTCACCGGGATTTCATTTTACATTTTCACAGTAACCGTTCGGCCATACCCGTTCATAAGCTGCCGAATTGTTTATGCGTATATCTTCTCAAGCATCATATTCCCGCAGTACTGCTAATCACGAAGAACAAACTTCTCTAACAGCTCACTTAAAGTAGAGGCAGATGCTGCCAGTTCTTCGCTCGTAGCAGAAGTTTCCTCTGCTGCTGCAGAATTGGACTGGATAACATCGTTGATGTCTTCCACGCCCTTACGGATCTCTTCTACAGATGTAGCCTGTCTGTCAGATGCGGTACGGATGTTAGCTACTTCCTGAATAATCTTATCCAGCTCATCCATAACCTTCTTCATAGCTTCTCCGGTTTCCTTCGTTACCTTGTTACCATCATCTACCTCACTCAGGGACTGCTCAATCAGCTTCTTGGATTCTACTGCGGAATTCGCACTTTCTTCTGCAAGCTGTCTGATCTGATCTGCAACAACAGCAAAGCCACGTCCTGCTTCTCCTGCACGTGCCGCCTCAATCGAAGCATTTAAGGAAAGTAAATTGGTCTGGGATGCAATATTCTCAATATCTGCAATGATCTTCTCAACATTCTGTGTGGTTGTATTAATCTTCTTCATTGCTTCTACCAGTTCATCCATCTTCTTCTGGCTGTTGCTGGCTTCAATGCCAACCTGTTTCGCCTTGTCATGGACAATATCGGTAGATTTCGTATTCTCTAATACCTGATTGGTTACTTCATCCACGGTAGCTACCAGTTCTTCTACGGCTGCTGCCTGGTTCGTTGCACCTTCCGCAATATCCTGTGCACTCTCTGCCAGCTGACCACTTCCTGCAGATACCTGTTCACCGGATTCCTGAATGCCATGCATGGTCTCACTGATCTTCACTACCATTTCATTCAATTTATCCAGTACACTGCGTAGCTGTCCGACATAAGCCTCCGGGCAGCTGCTTCTGACATTGAAGTTACCTACTGAAAAACTCTCTACGATCATTAACAGATCGGAAACCACCTTCTTTAATACACCTGCTGCTGTCTCGAAGGTATCGGAAAGACCACCTAACTCATCCTCTGCTTCATACGGAGTTCCAATTTCAAAATCTCCCTGGGAAATCTTCTCTGCCGCCACCACCAGACTCTCAATCGGTGCAACCAGTAATGCTGCAAGTCTCTTCATTACATAGGCATTAAATGCTATCCCTAAAATGGCAAGTACTAAAATCACGATAATCCCCGGAATATTCTTACTCATAACCATCTCTGCAAGAGATACAACAACAAGTAATAAAAAGGAAATCGTTACCATCCGGAACACCAGATTTAATTTATCCTTGATGGGTCTGTCTCTTAACATTTTGTCAATTTTGTTTTTCACTATGCCTCTCCTCCTGTGTATTCGTATGAGTTATATTATAACTATATAAAGTGCATAATTCAAGTGCTAAACTTGTATTCTGCCTGCAAAATCCATGTAGAACAACGAATTGCATGACCATTTTCTGTAAATTAAAAGAGACATCCATCACGAATGTCTCTTTTAAAATCTGCCTCTGAAATTCAGTTTATCAATAGGTTCAAATCAGAGTCTATGCATTTACCTTTTTGCCCTTCTGATTCTTCAGTGTCTGTACACCTTCGATTACCAGAACGACTGCAAGGACAATTAACAGAATACCTAAAATGGTCTGTGCATAAGGACCCCAGTCAGCTCCGCCTGCTGCAATCATACCGATCTGGTTCTTCACCGTGATTGCTAAGGAAGCGATGGTTACTACGATCATGAATGCCATCGGGATTAAGAACATTCTGTTATTCTTTCCTGCATTGCCAAGCCATGTAGCTACAGCAAGAAGTCCGATACCTGCAAGAAGCTGGTTGGCTGCACCAAACAGACCCCAGATCTTTGCATATCCGGTCATACCAAGCAAGATACCGAGAACTACGGTAAGGATGGTTGCAAAGTACGGATTTACCATAACCTTCCTGAATCCACCCTTGATATCCTTCGGTGTCTGTCCGGGTTCAAGCCAGAACTCCTGGAACATGAAACGTGCAAGACGTGTTGCCGTATCCAGAGAGGTCAGACAGAATGCGGAATAAGTTAATACCAGTAAGGAATTTAAAATCTTGTAGCTTCCCGGAATAATGTCATCGATCATGTGGGCGATACCACCACCAAAGATTGCGGTTGCACCAACTAAAGCGTTGTCCGGATTTGCTGCATTCCACTTGTATGCATATCCGATTGCACAAAGAGTAAGTACAGCAAGTACACACTCTAATAACATACCACCGTAAGCGATCGGCTTAGCGTCCGTTTCCTTATCCAGCTGCTTGGAGGTCGTTCCGGAAGAAACCAGTGAATGGAAACCGGAAATTGCACCACATGCAACAGTTGTAAACAATACCGGGAACAGATACTGTGTACCGTTGCCATTGTCTACTGCAAATCCGCCAAATGCAGGGAAGCTGGAGTCAAAGGTAGGATGTGCTACGATAACACCAAATACTGCTACGCCAAGCATTGCATATAATAAGAAGGAGCTTAGATAATCACGCGGCTGAAGCAGAATCCATACCGGTGTTACGGAAGCAATGGCAATATAAAGACCAACAATCCACATCCAGGTCTTCGTAGACAGGTAAATTGGATGGAAATTCATGCCGATTGCCATAATTGCAACAATTGCAAGTACACCGATTACGGAAGCAATCCCCATCGGCATATTGCGACGGTATACACAGAAACCAAATGCAATAGCCACAACAATAAAGAGCAGGGAAATCATTGCTACCGATGCAGGAGTCGCAGATTTGACCATATCTACCGCACCACTCTCATCATATACTGCACCAAAGGTAGTTGCTACAATAGAAGCAAATGCAGCTACCACAAGGATCAGTGTCAGATAAGAGAAAATGATAAACAGTCTCTTGGCCCGTTTGCTCATATTAGTAGAAATAATTTCGCCAATGGACATACCTTTATTGCGGACAGAAGCAAAAAGCGCACCAAAGTCATGTACACCACCGAAGAAAATTCCTCCAACTAAAATCCAGAGGGCTACGGGCAGCCATCCGAAAATTGCTGCACCAATCGGTCCTGTAATAGGACCAGCACCCGCGATGGATGAAAAATGATGTCCCATCAGTACCGGAGCCTTTGCCGGTACATAGTCCACACCGTCTTCCATAGTATGTGCAGGTGTTTCTTTGTTTCCTTCGCCTACGCCCCACTGTTTACACAGCCAGCCACCGTAAAAGATGTAGCCGATTACCAGAATGGCAACGCAGATCAGAAGAAGTACTAATGAATTCATGTTACTTATCTCCCTTCATTCTTGATGAATATAGTACTTTTTTCAAAAATTTCGCTGTATGACGGCCGCCCGGATTCGCGTCAATCTGTCCTGTTGACAGCTCCACCAGAGCCGTATGATGATCCATCCAGCCATGCAGTGAAAAATGAAAACTTTTGGAAATACGGCATTTCTTCAATGCCCGTCTTGCGTCCTCCTCACACGTGTCACAGATAAAAACAGGTGTAATAAAAGAAGACATATGTCCCGACCCGACGTGGAGCCTTTCCATCCCATCCGCATGTACATAATCGCGCCACTTCTCATACAGTTCACATGTTAAATGCGGAATATTTATCAGATAAAGAAATTCTTCGTTGTCTGCTGTCCACAATTCAGCCTTTTTCGATATCACATATCTTCCTGAATGCTCAAAAAAATCACAGCGAGCTGTGATTGGGTTCCGGTCATCTTCGGCCGGATGAATGTCATAGCAGGAACTGAAGCTTTTTATTAACCGTGCAATTGCGGTTTCTCTCGTATATTGCATTCCTAATTGATTCACTCCGTAAAAATTAAATTTCTGTAAAATTTCTATTACATTTTTATTATTTTAATACGTTGTTTCCATTTTCGCAACCCCTTTCGACATTTTCGTTACTGTTCACTCGTACCTCGTTCCACCATCAAACCTGCCACTGGCAGCTTCTCTGGATGCATGGCAAGTAACGATTCGCAGGCTCATTTAAAGTTTTGCTTCGCAAAAGGAGCCTGCTCACTCCTGAGTCATGTTCTTACGCAGCCTGACAGCAAGTGTCTGGCTGCTGCATGAACAGTAACAAACCACCAAAGAAAATCATAAATTTCTTGAAAAACATGTTGAAATCTACTAAATATTCTGTTATATTGAACTTACAAATCAGATTAAGCATATGACAGAATTGTTTGAATCGAAATCTAAAATTCATTAAGGAACATTTCGTTACCAATATTCACAAATAATAACTTGGCGCAGATATTACGTTTCCAGGATCTATGCTTATTTCCAGAATAATAAAAGATAGGCAGGAGATTTTGTTGTATCATTTTACTCCTGCAAAAGGAGGAAGAATGAAAAACAAGGACACAAAGGATCTTGTGATGAAGGATTTTGAAGCATATCCGGATGTGGCAGCCGATCTGCTGAATGTATTCTTACATGAAGGCCAGCAGAGAGTAAAGCAGGAAAATCTTCTGGCGGCACCGACAGAAACGTTGTATCAGGGACAGGAAAAGCTGAGAAATCAGTTGGAGGATGTAGGGAAGTATGAAATGCACTCCGGCCGTGTCAGAGCCATGTATCTGTTTGCAAATCAGAGCAGAGTCGATTCGAAAATGCTGTTTCGTAAGGCTGGTTATGTCGGTGGTGCATACCGTGAGCAGTATAAAAGAAGGAAAAATGCCTTCTTCCCGGTGATAGAACTGGTACTGTACTGGGGTGAGAAGCGATGGAATTGCAGGGAAAGCCTGCATGAACTGTTACATAACCGGGATGCATCGGAAACGTTGCTTAAGTTTACCGACAATCTGAAATTGCATGTGTTTGAAATGAGAAATCTGTCGGCAGAAACGAGAAGATTATTTCAAAGTGATATGCGTATCGTAGTTGATTATCTGGCAGAAGGAAACGGTTATTGTTCCGACCGGAAGATTGTGCACAAGGAAGCATTGATTAAGCTTCTGCGTGTGCTGTCTGGTGATGAAAATGTAGAAGATACCTTATCCATGATGCAGGAAATGAAGACGAAAGAGGAGGATGATGTAAAAGTGTGTGAATTATTTGAACAGTATAAGAGAAGCGGACAAGAGGAAGAGCGGGAACGAAGCATAGAACGGATGATTCTTGATAATCAGGAAGAACACCGGACAGAGGAGACGATTATCGGAAAGTTGGTTCGCTGGTTTTCATTAACCAGAGAACAGGCCAAGATGTACTATGACAAGTACGCTAGAGTGGTGGTATAGAAACCAACGGTACTGAATAGGGCAGAACTCAGAAATGGGTTCTGCCTTTTACATTTCCTTTTCCGGCCTTGACAAACATTTTACATAAGCACACTTTTTCATTTTACAAGCAGTCTTTATGATGAGATACATAAGATCAAAACAAACAAAACATCACCGGAATCAAAAACAAAAGGTGAACCGAGAGGAGATTTATTATGAGAAAGAAATTAAGTGTATTTGTTATGGCTCTTGCAGGAGCAGCACTCCTGGCAGGATGTGGATCTAACACAACCACAGCAACGGATACCGCAACTGAAACTACAGCTGAGGCAACAACAGAGACAACAACAGAGGCAGCACCTGCAGAAGACACGACTGCAGAAGCAGAAGCACCTGCACAGACAACTGAGGACAACGGAACCGTATCTACCGATGGATCTACTTCTATGGAGAAGGTGATCGGTGCTTTGGGAGAATCCTTCATGGCACAGAACGATGGAGTAACCTTTACCTACAATCCGACTGGATCCGGTTCAGGTATTACAGCAGTAGAGGAAGGAAGATGCGATATCGGACTTTCCAGCAGAAACTTAAAGGATGAAGAGGTTGCAAAAGGCTTAACACAGACAGTACTTGCTTATGATGGAATTGCAATTATCGTAAATCCGGAAAATCCTGTTGCTGATCTTGACATTGACACTATCGCCAGGATCTATAAGGGTGAAATTAAAAACTGGAGTGAAGTCGGCGGAAATGATGCAGAAATCGTTCTGATCGGACGTGAGGCAGGAAGCGGTACGAGAGATGGCTTCGAATCCATTACCGGAACTGAAGATGCATGTGCATACCGTCAGGAATTAACCTCTACAGGTGATGTAATCACAACCGTAGCCCAGAATCCGGATGCAATCGGATATGCTTCCCTTGCTTCTGTAAAGGATAGTGTAAAAGCACTTTCCGTAGGCGGTGTGGTTCCTACGGAAGATACCGTAAAAGACGGTTCTTACGTCATCCAGCGTCCATTCGTACTGGTAACCAAAGATGGTGTGGCATTATCCGCAACTGCCCGGAAGTTCTTCGACTACATCACTTCTGCTGATGCAGCAGGCATCATTTCCGAGGCCGGAGCAGTAGCAGCTAACTAAGATATCAGGGAATCCGGCTCAGAATAATAAAATCGGATTTATACATTAAACATTAAACCGGATGCGGCTAAGCATCAAAGAGAAATAAACCTGACATCCAGACAGCATGACATCTTAAGGAGAGACATCCGGGTTGCTGTCTGGATATCATTACGTTATATCATTTAATAACAGTAGAGAAATTAATTATAACAGGTGAATAACATGAAAAAGAAGCAATTTTTTGAAAACTTCATACACGGGATTTTCCTGGTGCTCGGATTGATTACAGTAGGCTGTGTGCTGCTGATTTCGGTGTATCTGATCATTTCCGGCATACCTGCCATCCGACAGATCGGACTGATTCCTTTTCTGTCTGGCAAAACGTGGGCATCCACGGCAGCAGAGCCTTCCTATGGAATTCTGCCGTTTATTCTGACCAGTGTTTATGGAACCGCAGGAGCGATTCTGCTGGGAGTTCCGTTTGGGTTCCTCACAGCAGTATATCTGGCAAAGGTGGCACCGAAGAAGGTGCGCACCGTCATGGAATCCGCAGTAAGTCTCCTTGCCGGAATTCCTTCTGTTGTATATGGTCTCGTGGGTATGCAGGTGCTTGTGCCGGGGATCCGCAAGCTGTTTCATGTTCCGGATGGAGCAAGCCTGTTGGCAGCCATTATTGTGTTAGCCATTATGATCCTGCCTTCCATTATTAAGGTGTCCATGACGAGTCTTGAAGCAGTACCGAAGGAGTATGAGGATGCTTCTCTGGCTCTTGGAGCCACGCCTGTGGAAACCTATTTCCGGGTATCGGTGCCGGCTGCAAAAAGTGGTATTGCAGCAGCCGTAGTACTGGGTGTCGGACGAGCCATCGGAGAAGCAATGGCAGTCATGATGGTATCAGGAAATGTACCCAACATGCCGGAGCTGTTCCAGAGCGTCCGGTTCCTTACGACAGCAGTGGCAAGTGAAATGTCTTATTCATCAGGCTTACAGAGGCAGGCACTGTTTTCCATTGCACTGGTACTGTTCCTGTTCATTATGCTGATTAATGCAACTTTAAACTTTTTCCTGAAACGGGATAAGGAGGCTTAAGATGAAACATGGTGGAATGACACACAGACGTGTGTTTTATATTTGGATGATGAAAGTATTGATGTGGATCTCCGCAGGACTCACTACTCTCCTTGTTCTTTTTCTGATCGGATATGTGTTTATTAAGGGACTTCCCAATATTTCCTTCGAGCTGCTGACTACATCACCAAGTTATCTGGCGGACCGTATCGGAATTCTGCCGGATATCCTGAACACAATTTATATAGTACTTGCAACCCTGCTGATTGTTCTGCCTCTTGGTGTAGGGGCGGCAATTTATCTGACCGAGTATGCAGCCAATAAGAAGCTGGTTACCGTAATTGAATATGCGGCAGAAACCCTGTCCGGTATTCCGTCTATTATCTATGGACTGGTTGGCATGCTGTTCTTCTGCCAGTTCCTGAATATGAAGACTTCCCTGCTGGCAGGAGCCCTGACACTGGTAATTATGAACCTTCCAACGATCATGCGTACTACCCAGGAGAGTCTTAAGACCGTTCCGCAAAGCTACCGTGAGGGTGCATTCGGATTGGGAGCGGGTAAATGGAGAGTGATCCGTACCGTAGTACTGCCCGGATGTATTGATGGTGTCATTACCGGATGTATTCTGTCGGTTGGACGAATTCTGGGAGAGTCCGCAGCCCTGCTTTTCACCGCCGGCTTTGCCCATGCACTTAATAATATCGTAAAAGGACTTGGCAGTGCCGGAGCTACACTGACAGTAGCTCTTTATGTATATGCAAAGGAACAGGGAGAATTCGGAGTGGCATTTGCAATTGCGGCGATTCTTATGATTCTCACCATGCTTATCAATTTTGCGGCAGTACTGGTTGGAAAGTATTTCAAAAAGAGAAAGGATATGTAAGTGATGAACAACATTATGACGGTACATGATCTTTGCCTGTGGTATGGAAACCATCAGGCACTGACAGATATTAATATTGAGATCCCGGAAAAAAGCATTACCGCATTGATCGGTCCGTCCGGCTGTGGTAAATCCACCTTTTTAAAGACCATCAACCGTATGAATGATCTGATTCCGGATGTAAAAATCACAGGAGAAATTAAATACAAGGAGCAGAATATTTTTGCTTCAAATGTGGATGTAAATGATCTGCGAAGAGAGGTCGGAATGGTATTCCAGAAGCCGAATCCGTTCCCGATGAGTATTTATGATAACATTGCCTATGGACCGCGTACGCATGGGGTAAAGAATAAAGCAAAGCTCGATGATATTGTGGAGCGTTCTTTACGTGGTGCAGCAATCTGGGATGAAGTAAAAGACCGTCTTAAGAAGAATGCGTTAGGACTTTCCGGTGGGCAGCAGCAGAGACTTTGCATTGCAAGAGCACTTGCCGTAGAACCGGAAGTACTTCTGATGGATGAGCCGACCAGTGCCCTTGATCCGATTTCTACCTTGAAAATCGAGGAGCTTGCTGAAGAACTGAAGAAAAAATATACCATTATTATTGTTACCCATAATATGCAGCAGGCTGTGCGTATTTCAGACCGCACTGCATTTTTCCTGCTGGGCGAGCTTGTGGAATATGGGGATACGGAAAAAATGTTCTCCGATCCTGTGGATAAGAGAACGGAAGATTATATAACAGGGAGGTTTGGATGATGAGAAGTCATTTTGATGAACAGCTTGCATTATTGAGCAAAGAGCTGATTGAAATGGGAGCCTTATGTGAAGAAGTAATTGAACTGGCATCCCGTGCACTTGCAGAAGGAAACAAATCTCTGGCAGTACAGATTGCACCGATTGATGCCCAGATTGACCAGAAGGAGCGTACAATTGAATCGATGTGCCTGCGGCTTTT
>ENA-ORSL01002499-ORSL01002499.1-human-gut-metagenome-genome-assembly--contig:-NODE-2499-length-13216-cov-2.533774_pt1 | contig 13216 bp, 23 predicted proteins | sample MGYA00242190_ERZ509157 | MGnify/ENA primary metagenome ERZ509157 (study PRJEB26280, sample SAMEA2338664) | human gut metagenome | biome: human gut; feature: human-associated habitat; material: faeces...
AACAAGCATTTCCACTTATACGGATCTGTTGTTAATGGAAGACGTTGAAGGAGCTTCTCTACAAGTTGATCTTGTTGTTTATCCTTGATATTATGGAATGACAAAAAACGACACCTTTTCAACAAAATGAATCAAAAAGCGAATAAGTCGTTGAAACTGTTCATAATTGATTTCAGGCATCTCCAGTAATGAGGAAATGCATTCTGGTAACACATTGTAAATTGGATTGTTTCCACGTTTCCCCCATTCAGTAAAGAACACTTTCGCTAGAGTTCGAATCCGCTCTGAAGGGTCTTCCAAGAGGACAACAAGTCTTGATATCTGCCCTTTCACACGAACCATATCGTTTAGAATAAGATGAGACAGGACTGATAATGCATTCGTTCGAACGAGTTCAGACTGTGTGTTAGAGTCATCTATGTCCTTACTTCGTCTTGAAGCACTTGATAAATACGTGTTGTCCACTGTTCGAGTTGATTTGGGAATCGGTAACAAAGATCACCAATGCATATGAAGAGATTGCTTCTGATATGTTCATCCTTACTACGAACCAAAAGTGTAAATAATAGCTATGATTTATGACATTACATAAATAACCTACATTTAGATTGGCTTCACAGAACACTCGACTAATGCACATAAACTTACAGAAACACAGTAAACTCGCTTGTTGTAACGAACTCCCATATCCTTGCTTGTTGATACTCAATTCAATCACAACCTTACCAAATTGTCCAATCAGATTGCTACGTTTCATCCAATCATTTGTGTTCTACTTTACAACCAATTCTGTATCACTGATTGATTCTAAGATGTTTTCTTCAATATCTTCTGACGTAGTCACATACCCCATCTGTTCTCCTGAACCTTTGTGATGATTCTGCTCTTTCTCTTCATATTGCTGTCGAGCCTTCTTTGCACGTCCAGCTAACGTCTCACTATATTGAAGAAGTTTTAGAGCACAATGACCCAACAAGAAGACAAATCGAGCCAGACTCAATTCATTCACTCCTTGAACTGACTGTTCTGTTCCTTCTTCTGCTACATCATCACTCGATTCTGTACTAAGCAAAGCTTTCCCAATCGATTGGAGCACCTGCTCAACAGATTTATCAAATCGATTCGATAGGACCATCAGAGCGTTTACAGCCTCATTCGCTGTTCCAAACCAATCCTTTGCATTCTCTCGCTTCGGGTGGACGGTAGTATCGACGAGAAAGGTGAGAATTAGTCCAATGATCCGTCGCTTCAGTTCCCGTTGAGGTTCACTTAGATCGGTAGGAAGAGCCTTCCAAAGACTCATAACATACTTAGTATGATAGAACGAAGTGGTTTGAAGATAGACTGATAAATCCAAAATACGTTGATTATTTACAAATACAAATTTAGGAGCTGTTATTGCAATCATACTCAACAGATCCAAAGCATGTCCTTTCTACAATAGTACGTCAATCTTAGTCTCACATTCATTGGATCCACTCCTTCACTTATCACATAACTCCACAGGCCTTCCACACATCGTTTTGTTAGAATTCCTTCTCCTATAAGATGAGGAACTAACTCTGCAAACGAGGCTGTTTCAGCGACTGTAGCTCCCTGAAGCAACCGAATAAGATTTGAGGCAATCACATTTGGTGGAAAAAACGTTGATTCTTTTGGAGGACAAAAATAGAGCTCTTTAATGGACTATCATATAAGAGACGATTTATGGAAATACAGAAATCAACATCTTCAGAACGGATGGTGAAGCCCCCCAGACTAAAAACAGCATTCTACGAAGCCCTCGTTCGACTCCAGGAACATGAGAAGATACGGCTATGGGGAAGAACTGAAGACAACTGAGAAGGTCTCCTTCTGACTTGCTAGCCAATAACTGAGCGATTAGAGTAACAGAAGACTAGAAATGAAAGGAAGGAGTAAGTGTTACGGTGATCAGACTAGCAAATTGAAGAGTACTGGTATAGTACTGTTGTAAACGTAGTAATTTCACTGTCTCTTCATTATTCTCATTTCCTTCCATCGATTGAAGGATGGCTTGAATCTCCTTAAGTTTTGACTCATAGTCATTCATATGAAACTCAGCTTCATAAGGATTATTCTCAATTAGAGTACTAACCAACTATTCAATCACTCCTCTGCATTCCTTCATACATTCACAGCATTCTTACGAACTAATACTGCTTTGTCTTTTACTCGCTCTAATGCTATTTGTGTTACATGCACATATTCACTCAGAGGAATTAACCCTTCACTACACAACGTTGCAAGAGTTCGTAAGGTAGCTGAACGAACAAAGGCGTTGACATCGTGACTCCGTTCCTGCAGTAACTGAAGGACTGATACGGCTGTCTTAAGATCGATCGAATGCAGTTCAATCTCTTTCGATTCTGGCTGGGATTCTTTCTCATTGCTCTGGATAATTGATTGGCGTCGTACCAAAATACTTGCACGTTTCTGAATCACATTCTGGTACGAAGAGGTTTGCTGTGTTTCAGAAGGATTCTCTGTGGGTGTGCTGGTATGGAGTAAGAGATTCCCAACACTTTGAATCACAGCCAGACGAAGAGCATAAGAATCACAATCAAGGAGTTTCAGCAAGGCAGGAAGAGAACGAAGCAGAGCAAAAGGAGCCTGATCAGAACAGAGCGTCTACTGATGAGATTCACTGATTCCATACAAGAAAGTGACTGATATTACGAGTATCATTCATTGCTTTCCCTGAATCTGAGAGATTCAGTTTTGCAATTTCTTTGACCAATTCTGTAACCAACTCAAAATGACCATTACATCGATCAAATAGTGTTTTGGCCAAACGTGAAACGATTTCAGCCATGTAATCATTTGAAGCCATCATAGTCACGAGAATTGATCGAACTGGTGATAATGCAGATCTATTCATGAATATAAGCAAGAAACACAACGGATAGGTTGAGAGAAGGGATGCCAATACATTAAGCGTCACATCGACCAATCTTGGATTACCAAGATTACTTTTGTGTTCAAGAACTGATAAACACGGACTCCAGAAGAGTTGAAGGAACATCTGGATGATACAAATACAATAATCTCACTTCATCAGGAATACCCATCGAAAAGAAATTCTTCAGATTTCCACGTAAAGTGAATAACAAGATCTCGAGAGCATCATAGAAGTAATCTTCCCACTTGATATCACTGTTGATTACTCGTCGCTTTTTCTATGTATCGATGAAAACGAACAAATGGACTTTACGACTCTTATCGGTAACCAACTGTTCCTTATCCACGAGTGAATCAACGACATTGTCAATCTCTTTGATCAATAACGATAGAAAATAGGTGTATCTGAACATCATTTGACGGGTCAACTGTCACATGAAAAGTGCGTTCTTCCAAAGGATTGTTGATTCTGAAGGAACTGTTTTATTGATTGAAGTCACAATATATCCTCGACCTCCTCGGAGAATAATATCCGTGTATTTGGCTTTGATTTGTTCTGACAATGATCGAAAGTATCTATAATGAATAGTTTCAAGTTAGAATCACTTTATAAATGAATAGGCAACATCGAAATGTTGAGGTTCGGCTATCAATTCAAAACACCGGGAATCAACAACTTCGTTAGCAAGATCTAGAGTTCATTGCAATGAACAAATACGAACTATCCAAGAGCCGATAGCATTCCTCCGAGTCACATAGCTCGAGGTCAATCAGATCGGTAACGCTAAAGAAACCGCTGTCGGAGTTTTCGAGATCCTCAAGTTTCTGAGGCAACCTAAACTCCTTCATTTGTTTGTTTTTGGATTCAAACCAAATTACCTCCTTTTTGGATTATGACACTTTTCCTCAGTGTTTTATCTATGCCTCGATTATCGCTAGAAGAACGCCAAAAGAGGAATGATACACTCAGTACCATCAAAGAGGCACGTATTCGTAAAGTTGTATAATGTGATTCATCCTAGAGTCTGTTGAGGACAAAAAAGTATCCTATCTACTATCTCTATCTGAGAAGTTGTTTGCAGTAAATCCAGAATTGGCACAACAGTATCTGTATGAAGTGTCACAGTCCAATTACTCATAGAATCAAAGCACAATGTCTGTGTCGAGAACGTAAAATCAGTTTCTTTCATTTCAAGCCTTCATTGTCTAGATTTCCCTCCTTCTTTTCCTTATCTATTTTGTCCTCACTGCTCCTGTATCATGAACAAATCGAATACGTCATCATTTCGGATAGTTGCCAAAAAGTGTCGTCATCGGGCGAAGTACACAAATCTCATTGTTATATTTCGATTTATAACTCATCACATAGGAACGGGTGTGCCGTTTATGTGGAACGCAAGTCAGATTGGGTTTTACAAAGCCTGGATCAATACGAATCAAGAAAACTGCACCTCCAGTGAAGCAAGAAAGTGGCAAGAAAGTGAAACCAAGTCATAACATCAAAAAACAAGCTTCCCTATTGCTTTCGACCAATCTCAACAGGAAACCCGTAAAAATGCGATCAGATTGGGAAATTTAGCGACTGTTTGTAACAGAAAACAAACTACACCTATTGGGGATCAGGATGGAATTCAATTAGATACTGATTGGTTTTCTTTAGGAATGGCGTAGCAGCACGGAAGAAATAATCCTTTACCGTCGCAGGCATATCTCGGAAGAATAGCGATACAGCGAAATATTGACCAGTAGTGTAACCAATGTGCATAAAATCTCTCTTGAGACCGTATACAATCGCTTTAGCCATTCCTTCAGGCGAAGCTAAGGATGATTGCATCGATGAGAGGTATGAAACCTCTGTCATTGGAGTACGAATAGCTCCAGGAGATACAACACTTACAAATACGTTATAGTCACGCATGGCAAAACGAAGCGATTCTCCGTAAGACATCAACGTTACCTTCGTAGAACTATAGATTGGGTTCATTGGTTGACTGCATAGACCTGCACCTGATGAAAAGAGAGCAATTTGGCCACTACGACGATTCTGCATTCTTGACAGTAAAGGAAGGATCGTGTTGAATGTACCATCGATGTTGATTGAATAGAGTTCTCTAGTCACTTCAGCATAATCCTGATTGCTTCCACATTGAGGAATCATGCAGAAGCTAGAATCAGATCGATAGGTGCTTTGTCATCTTCTTCGGTTAAAAACTTCTCCATCTTCTCCCTATCTCGTAGATCACATACAAACGTAGTAACAGTTGCTCCCTTATCTCGACATAATTTGGCAACCTCTTCAAGACGTTCAACATTTCTTCCAATCAACAGCAAAGAGATCTCCTGAAATGATGAGAAATAATCAAAATTGTACCTTGTTGGCATATTCGATAGCAGTAGCTCTTCCAATACCAGAACTAGCTCCAGTAATTAGAATTCTCTTAGGAATAGGAACCTTTTTGCAATTGAACCAATCATAGATGTATCCAATACAACCAATGATCCACCACAATGGCATAAGAATACAATTCAAGCACACCTCAAATAACAAGAGAAGAGGATTCATAGCAAAAAAGAATACACGATTGTATTTATCGCTCTTCTCATATCAAAACGAATGTACAACTTCGTATTGGGAATAATTGTTTATCTTTGAAAGGATTTCAATGATTGAGGAATAATCACCTCTTTTTGGTGATGAAGGAGATAGAAATGAACTCATCTTGTGTTAACGAATTGGAATCACTGTTAAGAGGCATCAAGACTCAGTATTGTTATCATATCTGCCTACATGATTCAACCTATGACATACTGTTATGAACTCAATTTGACAATGAAATCTGTAGTATTAGTCAATGTGAGATTTGAATGAATTCTCCCCTTTTTCTGTCACTTGTTTGTTTTTTGAATTTCTTCTCTATCAGAAGAGCAGATTCCTTTTTGGTTCCATTTTGGAAATACACAATTGTATATTTATCCGAATTTGAATCAAAATGGCCGAAAAAGCAATTCAAGAACGCCAATATGCCTATGCAAATGTGATTCGTGAAATAATTGGAATGATCGCTGTAGAATGCTAGTCAAGTATTGGAAGCAGATCGGGAAGGAAGACGAAGAACACATGAGCCTTCTGGAGCTGCAGAGAGTCTTCGAGGGAAACCATTGCCAAAGATGGGTGATCGTGCAATTCTAGTCTCAGAAGAAGTGCAAAAACGAAAGGAAAAGAAAGAACAACTGTAAGAGCAAGATAGGAGAATAATGAATTAGAAAGCGCGAGAAGATGCTTCGAGAGTCAACAACAGATAAAAGAAGGAAGACAGGAGCGATTTCGCTAAATCTGCGAGTAAATAATGTGCTTACTGCTGTTGACGAATATAACAGCAAATTATATCATCCTAGAACAGCAGAAACGGAAATTCGATACTCTCGTTTACTTGCTGTTATCTCCAAATACTATCCTGATGCATCAGGGGTAATTAGTGCAATTTGAAGATGATGAATAGGATGTGATTGCAGATGTAGCAAATGAATTGCTAACTATTCTGAAAGATGGAGAAGTAAAAGGAAAGCAAGAACGATGTGAAGCAATTCTGGGTAAAATGAATGAGCGGGAATTCGGAGATCTTGTGGAATTAAGCAAGGAGATTACCGATTTCGATGTGGATGTAGAAGAAGTGAGTGTTGTTGTGTGAGGTGATGATTAGAATGAAGCGAAGGATGATACAGTAGCTCTAGATATGAACATCGAGAGTGATGAGAGTGTGTTGGATGAAGTGATGAGTGAGGAGGAAGAGAGTGAAGGAGAGGATCTAGCTCAAACAGAGGCATTGAGAACACATGAGGAACAACAAGAGGATCAGGAAGAGAGTGGATTGCGAGTGGCAGATATTGATAGTTTCTGGTTGCAACGACAGATTAGTGAATATGAGAAAGATGCAGAGAAGGCTCAAGAGTTATCTGAGAAGATTCTAGCGACATTGCAGAATGTGGATGAAGTAGAGCATTAGAAAGGGTTTGATGGATAGAGAGAGAGTGAATCTCAGTTGGTGGAGTTGGTGGGTCTGGATCATCCTGAACTGATCTCGCTTCTCTTGAGCAATCGAGGGAAGATTGCGTATGTGATCCGGTGGAGACAGGCTGCTTCGGAAGCAGCTAGACAAGCAATTGCAGAAGAGATGCTGGGTGATGCTTCAGTGGATGGAGAGGCCATTTTGAAGGCGTTGGAGTCGAAGCGAAGTACGAAGGATTGGGAGGGAGCTCGGGGAAGTCTGGCTGTGGAGAATGAGCGAAGAGAGAAACACACTGTGAAGGAGCAAGGTCAAGTACGAGATGCCGAAGCACTTCGTGAGGAGGAAATGCGTAGTGTGGCAGCAGAAATGACTATTCCCAAACCCCGAGCACAACTGATATTGAATGATTTAGCTTTTGCTGCAGGCAGTCATTTGATGAGTAAGAAGGCAGTACGTCTGCCTGAAGGAACTCACAAACTATTGAAGCCAGGTCGTGAGGAAGTGCATGTGCCAGCTGCGGCTAACAAATACAGCGACCCTGGATATCTGAACAGTCATCATTTGGTATCAGTAGAAGAGATGCCAGAATGGTTCCGTAAGGGATTTGAAGGTGTGAAGAAGTTGAATCTGGTACAATCTCGAGTATATGAGTGTGCCATGTTGAGTTCTGTAGTGATGAGGGAGAGGAATAAGAGTTAGGAGAATATGCTGCTATCTGCACCTACAGGAGCTGGTAAGACGAATGTGGCTCTAATGGCGATTCTTCATGAAATGTCGTTGCATCGTCGTGAAGATGTGTGTGTGGTTGAGAGGAATGAAGTGTAGGGTTCTGTGGATAAGGACAAATTCAAGATTGTGTATGTGGCTCCAATGAAGGCTCTGGTGAAAGAAATGGTGGATAGTTTTGGTCGTGTACGTGTGAAGAAGGAGAATGAGAAATAGAAGCTGAAACCATATGATATGAGTGTACGTGAATTGAGTGGTGATGTGAGTCTAACCAAGGATGAAGTGAGATTGAAGTATGAGATTGAGATATAGATTGCTTCAACTCAGTTGATCATTACAACACCTGAGAAGTGGGATATCATTACTCGCAAATCAGGTGAACGAACTTACACTCAGTTGGTTCGTCTGATTATCATTGATGAGATTCATTTGCTTCATGACGAACGAGGACCTGTATTGGAATCTCTAGTGGCTCGTACACTACGTCAGATCGAGGTTTCTCAAGAGATGGTACGGTTGGTGGGTTTATCAGCTACACTTCCTAACTATGGGGATGTAGCTTCATTCCTTCGTGTTGATCCTTCAAAGGGTCTGTTCCATTTTGATAGCAGTTTCCGTCCTGTGGGCTTGGAGCAACAGTTTGTGGGTGTGACCGAGAAGTCATCATTCAAGAGCATGGCTCTGATGAATGAGATTTGTTATGAGAAGGTGATGGAGAAGGCAGGTAAGAAGCAAGTATTGGTATTCGTACACAGTCGAAAGGAGACAGCCAAGGTGAGGAATTAGGAGAAGATTGATCACTAGACAGCTCAATATCTCTTAGATACAGCTGTATCAAAGGATGAACATCATCTGTTCTTCCCTACCGAAGTATCAAAACAGGAGTTGGAGGACGCTGTCAAGCAGTATTCGATTCGGAATGAGGAACTCAAGAAGCTTCTTCCTACTGGGTTTGCTATTCATCATGCTGGTCTGTGTCGTTCGGATCGAACTGCTGTCGAAGAACTGTTTGGTCGAGGACTCATTCAAGTGTTGGTCTCAACAATGACTTTGGCTTGGGGTGTGAATCTCCCAGCACATACTGTAATCATCAAAGGTACTCAAATGTACTCACCTGAGCATTCTGCTTGGGTTGAGTTGTCTCCTCAGGATGTTCTTCAAATGTTGGGTCGAGCAGGACGACCTCAGTTTGAGAAGTGTGGTGAAGGCATTATTATCACCAAGGCAACTGCAGTACTATCTATCTCTGATGAGTGCACAGTTACCAATCGAATCCCAGTTCATTCGCAAGTTGGCTGATAACTTGAATGCAGAGATCGTAATGGGAACAGTACAGAATGTGAGTGAAGCTGTATCATGGTTGGGATATACGTATTTGTATATTCGAATGCTTCGGAATCCAATGCTCTATGGAGTGGATCCTAATATATTGAAAGAGGATCCAACACTCTTGCAATATCGTGTTGATTTGATTCATAGTGCTGCTACTCAGTTGGCTAAGAATGCTTTGATCAAGTATGATACTAAGACTGGTATATTTGAGAGTACTGGATTGGGTCGAATCGCTTCATATTACTATCTGAGCAATGCCAGTGTAGCCACTTATAATGATCATCTGAAGCCTGGAATGACCGAGATTGAACTGTTCCGATTATTCAGTCTTTCAAGTGAATTCTCACAAATCACAGTACGACCTGAGGAGAAGTTGGAGTTGGATTCATTGATGAAGAAGGTCCCAATACCCATTCGAGAGAGTGTAGAGAATGCTTGTGCAAAGGTGAATGTTCTGTTGCAAGCTTATATCAGTCGAGTGACTCTGGAGAAGTTTGCAATGGCTTGTGATATGGTATACATCACACAGGTAGGATAGAAGAGGAATGATATGACTCTAGTCTGCTGGAAGAATCCTTCGAGCTCTCTTTGAGATTGCAGTATTACGAGAATGGTCTACATTGGCTCAACGTTGTTTGACTCTGTGTAAGATGGTATCACATCAGCAATGGGAAACACAATCGCCTCTTCGACAAGTAAGGATATGAAGGATCATTTAGATTAGTTTGGTTCATTACCAGCATCTGTATTGAAGCGTTTAGATAACAAGCCTATTCCTTTCGAGCGATACTATGATATGACTCCTGCAGATATGGAAGAATTAGTGAGTACTCGTGGTGACAATGTGAAGAACATTGGTGCAAAACTGTCCAAGTTGGTTCATCAGATTCCTCGTCTTCATGCAGAGGCTACAATTCTTCCTTTAACTCGTTCTGTGTTGTCAGTGGAATTGGCTCTCACAGCGGACTTTGAGTATGATCCAGAGGTACATGGTCCTTCTCAAGGGTTCCATCTGTTGGTAGAGGATGGTGATGGTGAACAACTGGTGTACTATCAATACTGGCTGTTGAAAGCTCGTTATGCTGAGGAAACACAATATGTGAACTTCACAGTACCTCTGTTCGATCCTATGCCTCCTCAATACTTCCTTCGTATTCTTTCTGACACATGGCTGAAGGGAGAAACAACGAATGTGATCTCATTCCGTTCACTCATTCTTCCTGAGAAGTTCCCACCACACACAGAGTTGTTGGATTTACAGCCTTTGCCGATCACAGCTCTGCATAACCCACAATACGAGGCACTCTATCAGGATTCAATCTCTTATCTCAATCCCATTCAAACCCAAGTGTTTCAGACCGTGTATGAATCAGATACGAATGTATTGGTAGCAGCTCGAGCAGGATCAGGCAAGGGCTTGATTGCAGAATTTGCTATGTTAAGACTCTTTGCTACACAACCAGAAGCAAAGATCTTGTATGTAAACCCTGTGAAGGATGTGTGTGAGAGGAAGTTTCATGATTGGACTGAACTCTTCCAAAACAAGTTGGGTATCATGATTGGGCGTTTCATTGGGGATCCCAAAGAAGATACAGTAACATTAGGAAAGTGTAAAGTGATCATAACAACACCAGGTCATCTTGATTACTATACAAACAAAGGATTGCATTTGAAGCTTCTCCAGGTAGGTGTGTTGATTGAGATTGATCATAGCATATTCGTCTGGTGATAGTTGACAATCTTCATATGATTGGTGCTGCTAATGGTCATCTGCTAGAAATCGTGATTTCCCGTTTACGTGCAATGGAGGCACAAGCAAAGGCAGATCCTCAGCATCGATTCCAGATTCATTTCCGATTTGTAGCTCTGTCGGGTTGTTTGGCGAATGGTCGATCGTTAGCAGGTTGGTTGGGTGTTGACAAGGGCTTGTTTAGTTTCCATTCTAGTGTGAAGGTCCAGCCAGTACAAATCCGTGTTCAAGGTTTTGACATTGTGCAGACAGGAACACGACTCTTGGCAATGAGTAAACCTGCGTATACAGCTGTGTCAGGCTTATCAGGAGACAAAGGATCAATCATATTCGTTGCATCTCGAAAACAGGCTCAGATGACTGCAATTGATATGTTAACATTTGTGAGTGCAAGTGTAAAACCAAAGCGATTCTGTCATATTCCTGATGTGAATAAGAATGAGAGGGCTAATTCTTAGGATCAGTTACAAAGCGTGTTGGATAGTGTGGTGGATCCTGCTTTGAAAACAGTTCTCTCTGCTGGTATTGGTTTCTATTACAAGGTAAGTTGATAATGATTGTTGTGTGTATGAAATGATGATGTCTGAGAATGAGGGTTTGATCCTTTGATTGTATCAGATACTTCTGATCATCATATGAACCATTCTATGAACCATTCTATGAACCATTCTATGAACCATTCTTACCATCCAGGGAATGAATCCAACTGATGCCTCTCTTGTGTACCAACTATATCAGAATGACTATATTCAAGTTCTCGTTGTTACTGCTGATCTCTGCTGGTCCTTACAACTCTCTGCTCATCTGGTTCTCATTCTGGGTATGATTCTCTCTTTCTTCTGATTGTAGACACTTGCTTCTATGATGGTCGTGATCATCGTTATGTTGAATATCCAATTTACGACCTCCTTCAGATGGTGGGATTCGCTTCGACTCCTGGAAAGTATCAGAATGGAAAAGTGGTCGTTTTCTGTCATACCTCCAAGAAGGCCTATTTGAATAAGTTCTTGTTTGAGCCACTTCCTGTTGAATCTTCACTTCATCTGAACTTGGCAGATCCATTGAATGCTGCTATTGCGAGTAAGACTGTAGGAAACATGCAGGATGCAGTCGAATGGTTGACTTGGTTCTATTTCTATCGAAGACTCCCTCAGAATCCTGTGTACTATGCTTTGACAGGCATTTCAGATGAGCAAGTGAGTGAATATGTGAGTGTACTGACAGAGAATACAGTGGATGAATTGAGCAAAGCAGGTGATGTGGAGATGACAGAGGAAGGTACATTGATGCCTCTGAATCTGGGTCTGTTAAGCACTCATCTGTATATCCGTTGTCATACAACCGAGCTCTTTGCTCTTTCAATCACAGCAAAGGCAAAACGAAAAGGATTGCTCCAGATCCTTGCATCAGCTACAGAGTTCGAGGAGGTGAGTGAGACTGATCCTAGTGAATTGTAGCTGCCCATTCGTCAACACGAGCTGGTATCTCTAAAACGTCTGGAAACTCATCTCACATATGTAGTGGAGAATCCTACTCCTGTGTCTCGGAAAGTGAATGTGTTGCTTCAGACCTATTTTAGTCGTCAACCCATCTCTTCAGATATGCACGAGGACACTCTTCAGATCCTCCCAACATGTCTGCGTTTGCTGCATGTAAGTATGTGAGGAGTTGAATGAGAGATAGGGAATGGTGAATGTATGTTCGACCAACATGTGGCTGAAACCAGCAATTGCTGCTATTGAATTGGCTCAGATGGTGGTTCAGGGAATGTGGAACGAAGATTCTCGTCTGCTACAGTTGCCTCACTTTGATAAGGATCGTAGTCGTGAGTTTGAGAGTGAAGGAGTGGATAATCTCTTCGACTTCACAGAGATGGAAGATGCCACTCGAACCAAGCTTCTCCATGGTTTGAGTGAGCAGGAGGTGATGGACATGGTACAATTCTGTAATGAGTATCCAGATATTGAAGTGACACCCAAACTTGATACAACCACTCTGGAAGGTGGAAATGATAACGTGTTGCATGTTACTCTGAGTACTGGAGAGGATGAGGAGTTCAATACGACTGTAAGCAGTCGGTATTATCCTCAGAAACTGCGTCAAACCTGGTGGTTGATTCTTGGGGATCCCAAAGAGAATACTATTCAATCAATTGCTGAAGTGGATTTGGATCGTGTGAATACAAAGGATTTGGTATTTACCGTTCCGAATGAATCTGGTCATTACAAATGGATGTTATATTTCATGACAGATTCGTATGTAGGATGTGATCAGGAACAAGAAATTGAATTTGATGTACAAGGAAGAATGGAGGAAGAGTAATGTTGTTTTCAACTGTTTGTTTGGTATATTCGTACTGCTAAGTTCTGTATCAACCTCAAAGGACTGACTATAACAAACAGATCACTTATCCCACAAGTTCTCCACAATCGGCAATCACAACCTTCCTATATCTCAAAAACAACATTAACAACAAACTTGG
>ENA-ORSL01002503-ORSL01002503.1-human-gut-metagenome-genome-assembly--contig:-NODE-2503-length-13206-cov-3.920843_pt1 | contig 13206 bp, 13 predicted proteins | sample MGYA00242190_ERZ509157 | MGnify/ENA primary metagenome ERZ509157 (study PRJEB26280, sample SAMEA2338664) | human gut metagenome | biome: human gut; feature: human-associated habitat; material: faeces...
AGAGAGGAACACATAATAACTTCCGATTATCGGTTCATAGACAAAGAGGGCGAATACTTTGCAAAACTGATAATGAGAGCAGAGGCAAGCAAAAATATGATGCGTCTTTTCTTTCAATTAAGCGACGGAAGAAAAATTATCACGCCGGTATTCTGGTGGCAAAGTTATCTGGGCTTTTACGAAATAGATAACGGCACAAATTTGAGATTGATTTACGAGAGAAACGGCAAAGGTATCGCTCTTAAAAAAATTGAAATATTGGATTAAGGAGAATTTGAAATGCAGGAAACCATAAAGAACATCAACATAGATTTACTCATTCCCTTTGAAAATCATCCGTTTAAGAAAAGAAACGGAATTGAAAACGAAGAACTGAAAGAGAGCGTAAAAGAAAACGGTTTGCTCCAGCCGATAATCGTTTGTCCTTTTTCCGCCGGTACTTATGAGATTATCAGCGGTCACAGGAGAGTTGAGGCTTGCAAGGAATTGGGAATACAAACCGTTCCCGCCATAGTCAGAGAAATGTCAAAGGACGAAGCGGTAATAGCAATGGTGGATTCAAATTTGCAGAGAGAGCATTTACTGCCAAGCGAAAAGGCCTTTGCTTACAAGATGAAATTGGAAGCGATAAAACATCAGGGAAAAGCAACTTCCCGACAAGTTGTCGGAAAGTTAGAAAGTGCAGATAAAATATCCGAGTCCGAAAGCGGCAGACAAGTCCAAAGATATATCCGTCTAACACACCTAATACCCGAACTGCTGAAACTCGTTGACGAAGAAAGGATAGCCTTTACTCCGGCTGTTGAACTTTCGTATCTGCCCGATAACGAGCAGAAAATATTAGCCGAAGAAATAGAATACACAGACGCCACGCCGTCACTTTCACAGGCACAGCGACTGCGAAAGTTCAGCGAGCAAGGCAGATTGTCCATAGACACGATATTTGCCGTGTTAAGTGAAGAAAAGCCCAATCAAAAAGAACAGGTCAAATTCAAAACCGAGGATATACGCAAATATTTTCCCAAAAGCTATACAAGCCTTGATATGCAAAAGACAATTATCAGCCTGCTTGAAAAATGGCAGAGGCAAAGAGAAAGAAACAGAGGTGAAGCAAGATGATGACACTGAAAAGCGATAAAACCGGGCAAGCCGAATACGATAGGTTTTTAGATTTAATGGCAAAGATGTACTTAAAATACGGAGATAAATATCGTTTGGTAACAACGGAAGATGTTTTACGACAATTTCCAAACCGCCAATGCAAGAATCGTAACAGTTCGCAGAAAGGGGCTTAGCCCCCCTTCTGCCGTACACTGGAGTATTTATTTAGACGGCAATATAATATAAGCAAATCAGAAAGGAGTTATCGTATGAAAAGGAAAAATTGCTATATATACACCCGTGTATCAACCTCTATGCAGGTCGACGGGTTCAGCCTTGATGCACAGAAAGAAAAGTTAAGAAGGTATGCCGAATTTCAGGACTTTATGATTGCCGGAGAATATTCCGATGAAGGTAAGTCCGGTAAAAATATTGAAGGCAGGCCTGAATTCCAAACTATGCTTAACGACATATCCGAAGGAAAAGATAATGTACAATATGTGCTGGTGTTCAAGTTGTCCCGATTTGGCAGGAATGCAGCCGATGTTCTTAATTCTTTACAACTGATGCAGGATTACGGGGTTAATCTTATCTGCGTTGAGGACGGTATTGACAGTTCAAAGGACAGCGGCAAACTTATGATTTCAGTGTTGTCTGCCGTTGCGGAAATTGAACGAGAAAATATTCTTGTTCAAACAATGGAAGGCAGAAAACAGAAGGCTCGTGAAGGCAAATGGAACGGAGGGTTTGCCCCATACGGTTATGAACTTATTGACGGCGAGTTAAAAATAGCCGAAGATGAGGCAGAAATTATTCGCATTATCTACGATAAATTCATTCATACCACAATGGGTGCCGGCACTGTTGCAAAATATCTGAACCGCCAAGGCTATATCAAAAAGAAACGCCAAAACGGAACATTGGATGCGTTCACAGCACATTTTGTAAAGCTCGTGTTGGACAACCCTATTTATTGCGGAAAAATTGCTTTCGGGCGAAGAAAAACGGAAAAAATACAGGGTAGCCGTAATGAATATCACGTGGTAAAGCAAGAAGAATATCCTATTTATGACGGTATTCATGATGCGATTATCAGCGAAGAAGATTGGCTTTTAGCCCAGGATAAGAGAAAAAAGACAGGTATAAAGAATGAAAAAATATACAGTACAGAACATCAGCATTTATTGACCGGTATAATTAAATGTCCGGTATGCGGTGCCGGGTTGTATGGCAGTGTCAACCGCAAACGCAAAAAAGACGGAAGTTTTTACAGAGATTATTGGTATTACGCCTGCAAACACAGATTGGAATATGACGGTCACAAATGTACTTTCAAAAAGCAAATTCATCAGGAAAAGATAAATGAAGCGGTTGTGGAAGTAATAAGAAATATTGTTAAAAATTCAAAGTTTGATTCTGCAATAAAAGAAAAATTAGATGCAAGTGTAGATTTATCCAAGTATGAAAAAGAAGAAGCATATTTAATGACACAGATAAGACAGCTTACTGCCGCAAAGGAACGACTTGGTTCTCAAATTGACAGGCTCGACTGTTCCGACAGGCATTACGAACAAAAATATACCGATATGCAAAACCGTATAAATTCATTATATGACGAGATTGCAGAGGCAAACGAAAACCTTGAAACTGTGCAAACACAAGTCAAGGCAATAAAGGAACAAAAAATCTCGCAGAAACGAATATTTGAATTTTTAGAATTATTTGATATAATATATAATGAATTTACCGAAATGGAGAAGAAAGAATTTCTTCACAGTTTTATAAAGAAAATCGAGATATATCCCGAACCGTTGGAAAACGGCCAGATATTAAAGAGCATACAATTTCGTTTTCCTGTGTATTATCAAGGGAACGAAGCCGATATGTTTGTTCCGAATTTCGAAAACACAGTCGAGACAGTAGTACTGATATCAAGAGTATAGGTGAAATGAATTGCTATTGTATTTTAATAAGCAACAAGAAGGATTGAGTAATAAGGAAGGAGATTAGAAACATGAAATTATTTGGTTTTTTTAAGAAAGAAAAACAGGAAGAACACATAACGAATGCAACATTTGATGAAACCGGATATGTATGTAATGTTTGTGGAAAATTTAATCCTATGAGTTTTAAGTATTGTCCGTATTGTGGCACAGAGCGTTTTTCTGAGCCGAAGATCAACCATGTTGAAATCCCAAAGCCTAAAGAGCAGGTTTATTCTCCAAAAGATGAGATTACAGTATATTTAGGAAAACTGAATTTATTGCATTTGGCTGATAAACAATATCAAATTTATATTCAGTTAGAAAATGGTACTACAGAAAAAGTTCTTCTTATTGGAAGACAAAACAGTAATGATGCATTGAAGTATCTGAGAGATTCGGGACTTCTTAGAGCAGATGAACAATATTATTTCCTTGATTGGCCATCTGCAGATCCATGTATAGGACCATGGCATCACCATGTCAGTGCCTGTGTGTGTGAATTAAACTCTAATAGTATTTATCATGTTGTAAGAATTAAAAATGATGACATGAGAATGCTGTATGGATGCCCTAATTCTAAGTCTATCACAATGCATACCGTGTTGGATCAAGTGAAAGTTGAGATAATAGACTATGAAAGCTGATGTACCGAACCAATTATGTTCTCTGTTTTGGGAGGCTACTTTAAGATGCAATGCGTATTGTGAGTTTTGTGGTAGCCGTTGTGGAGATTATTCAGCAAAAACACTTAAAGATGAAGAACTGTCTGCAGAAATAATCTGCAATTGTTTCCGGGAAATCGCACATGCTTATGATTCCCAAAGTATCATGCTTAATATTACAGGAGGCGAACCCTTACTCCGACAGGATTTATTCGACATTATGTCATATGCATCTAATCTGGGCTTTCCATGGGGATTGGTGTCTAATGGTTCTTTGATTGATGAAGCTGCTGTAAAAAAAATGAAAGCCTCCGGTATGAAGACCATATCAATCAGTCTTGATGGAACTTCAGAAACACATAATAAGCTTAGGAAGATACCGAACGGATTCGATAGAATAAGAAATGCAATTGCACTATTAAGGAAGTATGATTTCTTAGATGAAATACAGGTAACAACAGTTGTAAACCATAAAAATATCAATGAACTGGAACAATTGTATGGGATACTGTTGGAATGGGGAATCGATTCATGGAGGCTTGCAACAGTTGATCCGATTGGTCGAGCACAAGATCAAAAAGATTTGTTACTTACCAAGGATGATTATAACCAATATTTTGATTTTTTTGATACACATCAGTTTAATGGGAAAATTATACTGATGACAAGTTGCAGCCATTATCTTGGAGCAAAAGATAATCTGTATAGATATCATAGCTTTTCTTGTGAAACCGGCAAACATGTTGCAAGTATATTGGCGAATGGAGATATTTATGTTTGTCCAAATGTCCCAAGAATTCCGGAACTGATTCAGGGAAATATAAAAAAGGATTCTCTCGCTGATGTTTGGGAAAATGGATTTGGATGGTTTAGAAATCCTGATCGACAGAAAGGTACCAAGTGTAGCAATTGTGATTTTTATGAAGCATGTAAAGGCGATAGCCTTCATACATGGGATTTTACAAATCAAGAACCCAAGATATGTTTAACGGAGCAAATGTTTGGTGATTTATCTCGAAAAGATGACAGTGAAGAAATATTGAGAAATAAAATGCAATCCTATTATCCAAAGATGAAAGGGATACGGATTACCTATAATAATAGTTCTGATGCAAAGCTAATCTTTACACCATCTGCAGCAAAGCAATTGCTGACTTATTTTGAATGGGGGGAGCGGAGTCCAAGAAACTGTTTTGAACTTCTTGCAGGACTTGCAGGATTTGTATTAAATAGTTTAATTGTTGTCGAGCATATAATCCCGGGTAATCTTGAAGATAGAAACGAAATAACTGCTGCTTTCTCAGATGAAAATTATGAGGATTTATTGCACGAAATATCTATTCTGAATAAAGGACGTCATTTGAGTCATGATATATATAAATTGGCAGATTCATATTCTTTGGTAGGGATTGCCCATACACATCCATTGGACTTGTCTCCTGTTTTAAGTACCCCTGACATTGAACTGCATGGTACATTACAACATAATCATGGGGATTTTGTGTCTTTAATTATTAATCCGCAAAAGAAACAGATGGCGGCTTACTATAATTCTGTATTCAACCCAATTGATATGGAATTATTTGTAAAAGATAAACTTGAAATAAAAGACTTTTGATATGCAAGGTGTCACTTCTGGTAGTAGATCTGTTCTCTCATACATGGGGGATGTTCTGTTTCCGTGCTCTGCCGACATCCAAGACACTGTCTCAACCCATGTGGAGACTGTTGTACTTATGTCTCGAAGCGAAAAATCGGATGCAAAAGGAGATAAAAGATAATGCTTACACTGAGAAACGGCTGCAAAGTTCCTTTTCCGGAAAAACTTTGTGAAGAATATATGCTGGAAGATGATCGGATTATTGCCAACATATCGGCAGATAAAATCAGTGATGTTATGGGTCACTTCATCTGTATTCATGATGAACCGATTTTTTTCATTTTGGAGCTACCTTCAAGTTGTGATGACGAGCAAGAAATTCGACCCGGAATTGTGGAGAAATTACACAATGACGTTTATTATATTGACGAATGTACAATCGAAGAAGCACTGACGATTCTTATTCGTATCGGCGATTTAATGATTAACGACGGACTGTGTTCTTTTGGGTTTGGCGGTCATGAATCAACGGATGAGATTATGTTTGGCAAGTATAATGTTACAACTATATTCAGCAAGAGTATTAAACGGTATGTTGATTTTATGGCGGAACACGATATTCCAAAGGCAGATCGTATTATCACTGCTTGGGACACATTTTCGTCGAAAAATCCTGGCTCGTCGGAACGTATTTATACCGATGGGAAGGATGTTTATTCTATTCCTGAGATGTTTGCCGATTGGGGAATATACAAAGCTGAAAAACGGGAGTGCTGACGGTCGGCAGCTTAGTTGGGTTTAAGGGCATATTTTACGCCGATGTTCAAAAACGCAGAGCGTGTTATGCTCATAACAAAAGAGGAGTATATTTAAAATGACGCTTAAAGAGATAATAAAATACCGCAAAATCTGGATGTGTTTTGCGATACTTTGGGTAATGCTTCTGCATTTCGAGATTAAAATTACAGGTCCGCTTTCTTTCTTGCAGCTAAGCGGATATTCGGGCGTGGATATATTCCTTTTTGCGTCGGGCATAGGCTGCTATCTGTCTTATTCCAAAGACAGAGATGCCGCAGGCTTTATGAAACGCCGTATAAGAAAACTGCTGCCGATAACCGCTGTGGCAATGGCGGTTTGGTGCGTGTATCTTTGCCTTGAAAGAGGGGCGGATTTTTCTGCCGTAATAGGCAACCTCTTTTATGTCAGGGGATTCACGGGGCAGACTGAGGGCTTTAACTGGTATATTGAAGCAATTTGGGTCTATTATATTCTTGTGCCGTATTTTGCAGCTGTTGCAGACAAAACCAAAAATAACCTTGCCTGCGCCGGAGTTTGTGCGGTGCTGGTGCTTTTTTCGACGGCATTTTGGAATGTTGATAAAATGATAATCGCCGCGTCGAGACTGCCGGTGTTTTTTGTCGGAATATATTTTGCAAAACGCTCAAAAGAAAACGATAAACCGCTTTCCAAAAAATCAATTCTGACGCTTGCCGCAGCTTCGGCGGCAGCACTCGGAGCAATAATTATTTTTTATTTAAAATTTTGTGATTTATTGACGCCTTACGGTCTCAGCAACTACCCTTTGATTGTGCTTGCACCCGCAATTTGCATTGTTATTTCTTATGTTTCTAAATTTATAGAAAAATTTTCGGTCGGAAAAACCGTTTTAAAGGCACTCGGTTTTGTCGGCAGTCACACGCTTGAACTTTATATAACACACTTTATGGTGCTCAACTGGGGACGCAATATAATAGAAAAGTATAACATCACAAACACCGATGCAGTGTGGTTCACATCCTTTGTGCCGATAGTTTTGTTCAGCGTGATTTTGTGCTACACGGGCAAGGGAGTTTTGCGCCTTGCAGATAAAATAAAACTAAAAAGAGAAAATGTGGGAAGCATATAAAAGCTGCTCCGGTTTTCTTACCATGAGCAACGAAAAGATTTATATAAAAAAGGATCTGTTATGGAAAAGAAAAAACTTTCACGCGAAAGATTAAAATATTATTCGAGAATGGCGGCAGAGAGTTACAAAGATGACCCGGTTCATGTCTATGCCACAAAGAATGAAAAATTATGCAAAAAATTTCTCTATCATTTTATGCTTGAACGTCTCAGCACGTCGAACGGTGAGGACTTCATTTATGAAGATGAAAAAGGGCGCGGAATTTGTGTTTGGCGCGACGCGCATAACGATTACACAATGCTTGATTTTTTGAAGTGCCCGAACTGGGTTTTTCTTTGCGTTTATAATATTTCTCTTATAAAAACTCTTAAAGCTTTCAGTCACCTTGACACAAAGGTTTTTGAGAAAAATACGCTTCTCATAGAGCCTGTTTTTGTGGACAGAAATCATTGGGGCGAGGGTGTTGCAACCGCTCTTATAAAGCAGGGGATTAAAGACCTTGTTCCGCTTGGGTATTCGCTCGGGCTCGAAACGCAGAACCCCGCGAATGTCCCTCTTTATGAAAAGCTCGGGTTTGAGACGGTGAAATATGATTTTTGGAAAGCGGAAAAAATCCACAATTACTACATGGTTTATACGGGCAAAAAAGACCGTTGATTTTTATAAAAACGAAGGGATAATTATGGCAGAGCAAAAAACAAATGTAATGAGATTTTTGGATCAAAAAAAGATAGCGTATATTCCGCACGAATATTCTTTTTCAAAAGACGAGGTGCCGGACGGTGTAAGCGTTGCGGCAATGATAGGCAAAAATCAAGAAGAGGTCTATAAAACTCTTGTTACAAAAGGCGCGTCAAAAAAATATTTTGTTTTTGTTATTCCCGTTGCAGAACAGCTTGATTTGAAAAAAGCCGCAAAAGCGGCAGGTGAAAAATCGGTTGAAATGATAAAGCAAAAAGAGCTGCTTCCGCTCACGGGATATATCCACGGAGGGTGCAGCCCGATAGGCATGAAAAAACCGTTTAAAACTTTTTTTCATGACGCAGTGCTTTCGCTCAAAACAGTAACGGTCAGCGCAGGCAAGGTCGGCAGACAAATCGAGATTGCTCCCGAAGACATAATAAAAGCCGTCGGAGCATCGACGGCAGACATTATTTTTTGAGCTTTGGTTTGTCGGTGTTGACCGCCGCTATGCCGAGGCAGACGAGCAACAGCGATAAAAGATGCAGCGGAGTTAAAATATTTTCGCCCAGAGCAAGAAACGAGAACACGTTGCCGAAGATAGGCGTCATGAGTTTGAATATGCTCACCTTGCTGACGGGGTTGTATTTTAACAGTGCGGACCATATGAAGAATGCCGCGGCAGAAACCATGGCGAGGTATAAAAGGCAAAGGTCGGCTTTGGGTGATGAGAAAGAGATTTTTCCTCCCAAAGCGAGTGCGGCGGCAGTGAGCGCCGCTCCGCCGAAAAGCAGATGATAACCCGTCACAATCATCGGGTCGGTGTCGCTTGCGGCTTTTTTGTTTATCATTATTCCGGCGGTAGAAAACAGTGCAGAAATAAGCAAAAACCCTTCGCCTGTGAATTTAAAAGTGCTTATGCCGTCAGAGCCGAGATTTATTAAAATTATGCCGGATATACCGACGGCGCAGCCGAGAAATTTTTTGAGAGTCAATTTGTCGTCTTTAAAAATAAGCGGCACGGTGAGCACGGTGCAAAATGTGTCAAAGGAATTTAGCACAGAGGCAACACTGCCTGCCGTGACGGACAGGCCGAGATAATAAAAAAAATAGTTGCCGGCAATTTGAACTGCCGAGAGCAAAAGAATTTTTGAAGCCTGAGCTTTTGAAAAGCTCGGGAATTTTTTGCTTTTTATGCCGTAAATTAAAAGCACCGCAATGCCTGCAAGCATAAATCTTGTGCCTGCAAACAAAAGTTTTGAGCCTGTGTCCGATGTACCGATATTAAACCATTCATACCCGAGCTTAACCCCCGGGAACGCGGTGCCCCACAAGGCGGTACACAAAAGTGCCGAGAGCACAAAGCCGTATTTGTTTTTAAAAATCTTTTCGGATTGCATATTCTTACGTCCAATCAAGCGGAATAGAGATATTATAAACTTGAAAGCTTAAATTTACAACCCGAATTATGGACAAATATATATTCTTCTGCTATAATAGAAATAATTTATATAATCGGAGGATTCGGCTGTGGACTGCAAAGCGTTAAAACGTATTATATCTGTTCTGCTTTTTGTTGTGCTTGTTTTTTGCACGGCTGGCGTCGGCACGGCTGCTTCACCCGACAAAGCAAACCTCACAATTGCGGATATTTCAAAGTGGAACATATCTATAAACTGGCAAAAGACCGCCAAAAATATTGACGGTATAATCGCGCGTATAGGATACCGCGGCTCGGTTTACAGAGACAATCTGGTTGAGGACCCGATGTTCGCCTCGCATTTCAGCGGAGCAACATCTGTTTCGCTGCCGTTCGGCTGTTATTTTTTCAGCACCGCGCTGAATGAAAAAGAGGCGGAGGAGGAGGCTCTGTGGGTCATCAAAACCTTAAAGGCATATAAATGCAAGCCGGATCTTCCTGTTTATATAGATATGGAGGATTCGACGGTTCAAAACACCCTCAACAACAAGCAGAGAACCGCCATTGCAAAAACTTTTTGTGACACTCTTTATAAAAACGGATATTACCCCGGCCTTTATGCCAACAAATATTGGCTGACTTCTCTTATAAATGCCTCGGAGCTTAAAAACTGCACAATTTGGGTTGCACAATATGCTTCACAGTGCTCTTATAAGGGCGAATACGATATGTGGCAGTATACAGAGACGGGTACGATTGACGGAATCCCCGGCAATGTGGATATCAACAAATGCTACCGCGATTTTTCGTCTTTTATAAAAAAATACGGTTTTAACGGCTACACGGGCACAGAGGTTATTGACCACGATAAAGAAGACATTACCGACACATCAAAATTCGGCACATACAAGCTTACTGCAACCTCGCTGAATGTCAGAAGCGGAGCGGGCACGGAATACCGTTCGCTCGGCACTTTAAAAAACGGCAGTGAAGTTTATGTCTATGCCTATAAAGACGGCTGGGGTCAAATTTCTTTTTCAAATGATGTCGGCTGGATTTCGCTGAATCAAAATTATTCGGGCAGAACCTCAAAATATATTTCGCTTAAAAACGGAGTGGGATTTTATGAGGTCAACACCGACACTCTTAACATAAGAAGCGGCGCGTCAACTTCGTATTCAAAGCTCGGCACGCTCTCTCTCGGCGACACGGTGTTTATCACCTCGGTCAGCGGCAAGTGGGGCAGCTTTTATCTCGGCAACGGCGCGGTCGGCTGGATAAGCCTTGACTATGCGGACTTTATCGGTACGGTTTGCTTTGACGGCAACGGCGCGAGCGGCGGAATGTCTCATCAGCTTATAGAAAAAGGAAAATCCGAAAATCTTAAAAAGAATAATTTTAAAAACGGAGACAAAAAATTCTGCGGTTGGGCAACATCTGCCTCCGGCAGTGCTGTTTATTCGGACGGTGCAAGCTTTAAAATGGGCACATGCAACACCGTGCTTTATGCCGTGTTCAAAAGTGACGGCGAGTTTTCGTTTATAGGCGGCGCGGCGGCAAACCCAAACACAAAAATTGTAACAGTCGGCTCGGCTGTGACGGCTCAAAGCGATTTTATTGCAAAATATCTTAGCCTTAAAAACGGAATGAACGCAAAAATTATGCCGAAAAAAGGTTTTGTTATAAGCACCGGCGCGGTTATAGAATTTTTCTGTGACGGCGAGCTTAAAGATAAATACACCGTTGCTTTGCCGGGTGACATTAACGGCGACGGAATTTGCGACGGGCTTGACCTTTCGGACGCGGCGGCATATATCTACGGCACAAAAAAGGCAGAGAGCTTTTCTTTTGCCGAGCGCGAGGCTATGGATATAAACCGCGACGGTAAAATCGACCTTTCGGACATGGAAATGTTTAAAAATTCCGCCTACGGATTTTGAAATAATTAAAAGGGGATAAAGCATTATGAAAAAAATTATATCTCTGCTTATTTGCGTTATGCTTTTGGCTGCGGCTTTGCCGTTCTCTGCCTTTGCGGCAGACAGCGCCGATTTTAAGCTCTCGGTAGTGGCGCAGGACGATAAAAGCGTAACGATTGAATTTTCGTTTGTCGGCGGAACGGGATTTTCGGCTCTTGACTATGAAATAAAATACAACAAAGTTAAGCTTTCTCTCAAAGAACAAGACTGTAAAAAGGGCAGCGGCTTGACTGCGTTTAACGAATATGCCTCAGAGAAAAGCGGAATGTCGCCTATTGTGAGCATAAATGCAGCTAAAAACCCGATATTGGGTGCATTTGCAAGCATTGAACCTTTTAAAGCAATAAACGGTGACGGCTCGCTTGCAAAAATAAAATTTTCAAAAATTCCCGGCACAAAGCTCACCGAGTCCGACATAACGGTAACAATTGAAAATTGCCAGACATATGAATTTAAAAATATAAGCGTTTCGGTCACCACGGACCTCACCGGCAGTGTGACAAATGCAAATGCTTCTACCGAATATGCTCAGAACACTTCCGTAGACGGCAAAAACGACGGTACGGACAGCGAGATTGGCGAGAGCGTTCAGCCGTCGGACGGCAACTCAAGCGGCGACAGCGGTTCAGACGCTTCGCAAAACGGCGGGGACGGCTCCGGTGATTCCTCATCGGCAGAAAAAAGCTTAAAAGAAAGCTCGCCGCTTAAAAAAATAATTATAATTGCCGCCGCGGTGGTCTGCGTTGCGGGCATAGGCACGGTGGTCGTTTTGTTTGTGAAAAACTCCAAGAAGAACGACGGCGAATTTTAAAAAAAGTAACTTAATATATATTTAAGGAGCCGAGCTGAATCAGTCGGCTCTTTTGCTTTGAAACAAATTGTATATATTATCTTAGTCATTTTTGTTAAAAATTACGGCGGAGTATCTTTTTTTATTGTTGACATTTGAGACTTAATTGAGTATAATCATATTGTGTAATAATGTGTAGGAGTATCTCTGCACATTCTTCATCAGAATATTTAAGGAGGAATTTTCTATGGCAATCAGTAAGCGTGTTCTCAGCGTTATAATGACCGTTGCGATGCTGTTCACGATCGTACAGGTCGGTGTATGTGCAGTTGACGTATCGGCGGGCGAAAACGCTGCAAGCACACAGGTCATGGTTGACGACGGCACCGGCAGAGTAATCGCTCCCACGGTCACCGTTACCGCTTCTCCGGTGGTCAGAGTTGCAAGTGCGGCAGGTGCTTTGACTCTCGGAACTACCATCGTTCAGGCTACTCCCTCAGGTGTACCCTACATCAGCGGTGATTACACAAAAGAGGCGTATGCGGGCGAAACTCCCACCAACGCTACCATCACCTTCAAGTCAGATCTTTCACTGGCTAACAACAAAAACGTAACTATTACTTGCGTTAACAACTCAAGCATTAAGTTCACAAGCACAAACCCCGATAACAACACTTGGATTTGGACTGTTACCGGCGGTACCGGGAAATTGAACGAAAGCTCTGGGCAAAGGAGGCAGTATGCAGTACATCGTAAACGCGAAGCTCGTGCTGGAGCACGGCATTGTCTGGGACGGCGTACTTGGAATCGCAGATGGCCGGATCGCCTTGTGCGGACCGGCGCGAAGCTGCGAGATTCCGCGGCAGGCGGAGTGTATTGACGCGCAGGGGCTTTATGTTGGGCCCGGCTTTGTGGATATCCATGTACATGGGCGCAGCGCTTATTTTTATGATGAGCCGGAAAAGGAAACCGCGTTTTTCCTCGGGCATGGCGAGACGACGATCCTTGCAGCGCTTTACTACAATCTGCCGAAGGATCAGTTTCTTCCGGCGATCCAGCGGGTACAGGCGTTCATGCGGAGC
>ENA-ORSL01002511-ORSL01002511.1-human-gut-metagenome-genome-assembly--contig:-NODE-2511-length-13186-cov-5.924149_pt1 | contig 13186 bp, 10 predicted proteins | sample MGYA00242190_ERZ509157 | MGnify/ENA primary metagenome ERZ509157 (study PRJEB26280, sample SAMEA2338664) | human gut metagenome | biome: human gut; feature: human-associated habitat; material: faeces...
TGCCCTTCAGGCAATTAAAATCTTTTTTAAAGATTTTAATTGGAGTTCAGTATCACAGAGCTTGCCCATTCAGCTGATAGATACTGTTCAAAAGCCGGATGCCCGCGGCGGTGCGGAAAACCCGCTCCCGGAAGCTGCGGATGGCAGACTTTGTATAGCCGCTTTCGTCCGCGTTCACCAGGAAATCCGCCTCCAGCAAAATCTGATAGTCCAGGCCCTCCAATTCGCCGATGGTTTTGGCGAAGGCCCAGACCTTGAGGAAATGATTGATGTCGTGGCAGCTGCCCTGGTAAAATTCGATCATTTTTTGCGTCGCGGAGGCAATGAGCATGGCGATTTCTCCTTTCCGGCATATGTTTTCCGATTGTATCACTTTTGTCCGGAAGAATCCATCCGGATATGGTCAAAAAGCTGCCTAATCTCCCCGTAGTTCCTATTTGCCCGGGTGCAGGATGTCCTGCAAATGATCCAGGAGGAACTGCTGGGCGCCCTGAGAGTAGTAGACCGCCTGGTAGGTGCCGTACTGGCCCTCCCGGGTTCGGACCGTCAGACCCAGCTGCTCTCCCGCTGGGGTGGGCAGACGCTTGGATTTTCCATCCGGGCCCTCCTGCTTTTGCAAAAACCCCTTCAAAATCAGCCAGTTTGTGATAGTCGTGTGGCTGAGCCGCTTCCGTTCCGTGTCCCCGATGGCATTCATCACCAGCTCCAGGAATTGGCTGATGAGAATGGGCTCCTGAGACGGCTTCACCCGGCGAAGCTCCTCCTCGGTGATGTAAAAATCTCCCTTAGCGGACTTATTCACCTTGCCGCCGTTGGCAATCAGCTGATCCAACACCCCGGATACATAGAAAAAGCACCGGGCCAGTCGGACATTATTGAGCACCGAGTCCTCGGGCACCTCCTCATCCGTAATGGGGTCGATTCCCTGGGCCAGCTTGTCCAGATACATCTTCGCACGCTGCATGGTTTCCAGTTCTGTCATTGGGGCCTGCCTCCTTTTTTCCAGGTTTAACATTTTTCTTTGCTTTCCGCAAGACCGCGCAAAGCGGCGGGCAGCAGATTCTTATGGTTTTCTCATTTTGGGGCAAACCGGTTATTACCCGTTTTTTCGGGAAAGAGACTGAACATAGCCGTCCAGCTCCTGGCGGCTGATCAGGGAAGGGATTACGCCCTCTTTGGAAACGCTGTAGCCCGCGGCGTAATTGGCAATCTCCACGGCCTTAGCAATTTCCACGCCCCGGTACAAATAAGCCGTCAGTGCACTGAGAAAGGCGTCCGCCGCACCGGAGGCATCGAACACCGGAAAAGTAACTGCCGGGAAATAGCGGGATTGACCGTCCTTGCGGATATAGCAGCCCTTGGCTCCCAGGGTGACCACAACCGTTCCCACGCCCTGGCGCAAAAGAAAATCAGCCTGCTCATCGATTCCCTGAATATCCGGGCAGATTTCATTCAGCTCCTCCCGGTTGGGGGCAATGATATCCACCTTTTGCAGCAGCTCCGGCGGCAATGGGCCACAGGCCGAAGGCTTCAGAATCGTGGGAATCTGATGATCTTTGGCCATGCGGCAGGCCTGTATCACCGCCTCCATAGGAATCTCCGTCTGAATCAGACAAAATGCCGCGTCCTCGAAAAGCGGAGCCATTTCCGCCACGTCCTCGCCGGACAGGTGGGCGTTGGCCCCGGACATGATGGTGATCATGCTCTCGCCGTCCTTCTGGACGAAAATATAGGCCTGACCGGTTTTTTCCCCGATGACCCTTCGGACACCTGCCCGGTTAATATGGTACTGATTCAGCGTATCGAATACCACACCGGAGTCGGAATCGCTTCCCACGCAGCCAATCACCGAAGTGCGGAAGCCCAGCTTGGCAAGCCCCACTGCCTCGTTCAGTGCCTTTCCGCCGGGATGGAAGGCCGTAGAAGAAGACACAACGGTTTTGCCGGTGCGGGGCAGCTTGTCCATCTTCAGGTAGTTATCAATGTTGATACTTCCGACAACCAGAATGCGCCTGGGCAGCTCCCTGTACGGAACGCCCAGAGAGCCATTGCCTGTTATCGAGATTTCCGGCACAAACTCCGGGAAATCTCCCTCCTGTTTCTCAATCTCCCTCACAAGTCGGTGGCAAAGATAGCTTCCGTAGTCCGCCATCGGCACCGGCACGGCAGACAGAGAACCCAGGGCTTCTACCGGATCACTTTGCGCGCACAAGGTCAGAAGAGACAGCTCCGTGGGAATGGAAATATTCCGTTCTCCGGCGGCTCTGTACATTTCGATTCCAGTGCTGTAACTTGCTGTAATAACGGCACTGATATCATGGGAAACGATTTTTTGAAGCAATGCGTTGGATGGCTCCCGATAAACGAGAGACGGATCCGCCAGAATGTGATTTTCAAACAGGCACTTCCGGTAGCCCTCCAGAAAGCTCTCAGCGTCGGAATCCACGCAGGCAATATGGCTGTGCCCCAGTTTGACCAGGGCATCTGTCATGGCATAGCCAAAGGACTCTAAACCCAATCGAAAGCTATCCGCATGGGGGGCATTGTAGAGATAGACCGGGATTTCCCCCCGGGCCAGGGCCAGCAGAAGGCGCAGGCTTTCCTCGCCCACCGGCTCCCATAGAAGGCCGTCAATATGATGAGACGTGAGAATGGCAAGGTTCTTCTCCTCCAGCACCGGGTCTTCTCCGCTGAATCGCGGAATGATGGAATAACCCATAAGCTGTGCCTGTCGGGAAAAACCCTCCAGGAAATCACCGCATTGCTCAAAGCTCTTGAGCAGTACGCCGAGAATGAAGGATTTGGAGCCGCTGTCCATCGCGGCGGAATAGGCCTGATAATTGTATTCCTTCACCAGGTTCAGAACCCGCTCCCGGGTGGCCGCGCTGATGCTGTCATCCTTTCCATTGATGACCTTGGAAACCGTTGAGGGAGATACCCCTGCCAGTCTTGCCAGATCCCGAATGTTCATTGCTGCTCCTCGCTCTCGTTCAATATCGACAATATTATAATCCACGATCCCGATAAAATCAATGGTAAAATGGTCATAGTCACCAAAAAGTCCAATTATTCAAAGTTGGATATTGACAGATTGGAAAGTCCGTTGTATATTATCGCTAAAGAAAACTGTTTCGGAAAATATTTCGTTGGAGGGATAACGTGAAAATATTGAATTTGGGTTCTCTGAACGTGGATATCACCTACCTGGTGGATCACGTTGTTGCACCCGGCGAAACCATAAAAGCCTCCCGCCGGGAACGGTTCTGCGGAGGCAAGGGACTGAATCAGTCCATCGCCCTCGCCAAGGCCGGCGCGCAGGTCTATCATGCCGGCTGTATCGGAAGAGACGGCGAGATGCTCAGTGCCATGCTTCGCAACGCCGGTGTGGATATCCGTTTCTTGGAGCAGGTCGATGAACCCTCCGGACACGCCATTATCCAGGTGGATGAAAAGGGGCAGAACAGCATCGTGATTTACGGCGGTGCCAACGCCTGTGTGACCACAGAATACATCGATCAGGTAATCGCCAATTTTGACTGCGGTGACGTGCTGCTTCTGCAAAATGAAATTTCCAATATTGACTACGCAATCCAGGCGGCAGCTCATCAAGGAATGCGGGTTGCGCTGAATCCCTCCCCCTTTGATGAAAGGCTTCTGGACTGCGACTTGCGCAAGGTCAGCTGGCTGATTCTCAACGAGGTGGAGGGCCAGCAGATGACCGGCTGCTCCGCGGTGGAGCCCAAGCAAATTCTGGAACAGCTCCGGAAACGCTATCCCCAGGCGGCCTGCGTGCTGACCCTGGGCACAGCCGGCGCCTACTATCAGGATGCGCATACCACTGCCTTCCAGGACACCTTCCGGGTAAAATCCGTGGACAGCACCGGGGCGGGCGATACCTTTACCGGTTTCTTCCTGGCAGGCATGACCCAGGGCTGCGACGCCAAGCAGGCCATGCGCCGGGCGGCAGCGGCGGCAGCCATCTCCGTAAGCCGCCGGGGGGCCTCCGCCAGCATCCCCACCGATCAGGAGGTTCGACAGTTCCTGGATTCCGAACTGCCATAAACGCTTTTTTCTCTGAATGTCAACTCACCCGCCGCAAAGCTTTGCGGCGGGCGTCAGTTTTCAAAGAATTTCCGATTTCAATGGGCGAAGCGGGGCTTGTTGGCAGACTGAGAAGGGGATGACCAAGCAGTCATCCTCCTCCTTGCAATTGCAGTATTAGCCGTTCCGGTAAGCTCTCACGATTGCCTCGTCGCTGCACACGAAGGGATTCAGCCGGCCCACGCCCTGGAACATTTTGTACAGGGTGGGATTTTTCTTCGTGGTGAAGCCGGACAGATTCAGGCTGGTCAGGCTCCTGCACCCGGCGAACATGGCGCTCATGCTCTGAACCTTACCGGTGTCAAAGCTGCTCAGATCAATGGATGTCAGACTGGCGCAGCTGCCGAAGAGGTTTGCCATGGCAGTAACCTTAGAGGTATCAAAGTTTCCGCCTGGCAGAAGTCCCTACTGGAAAAGGGGCTGGTATCCGGTGCCGGTACCAGCTGACCCCTTCCGCAGCAGAAAAAGCCCCTCCCTGGGTTTTTATCCCCAGGGAGGGGCTTATTATCGTTTCCGGTGCGCCGGAGTTACACCGCTTCGTGGGTGCCGTAGTAGGCGTTCAGGTACATCTGCTTGATTTCGCTCATCAGGGGGTACCGGGGGTTGGCGCCGGTGCACTGGTCGTCGAAGGCCTGCTCCACCATGGCATCCAGCCGGTTCAGGAAATCCTGCTCGTCGATACCGTAGTCCCGGATGGTCTTCTTGATGCCCACCCGCTCTTTCAGGGCATCGATGGCGGCAATCAGATTCCCCAGCTTCTCCTCGTCCGTAGTGCCTCCCAGCTTGAGATAATCCGCAACCTCCGCATACCGAGCCAGGGTGTGGGGATGGTCGTACTGGGGGAAGGTGCCCATCTTCACGGGAACCTCGGCGGCGTTGAAGCGCAGCACCTCGTCAATCATCAGGGCGTTGGCCACGCCGTGGGGCAGATGATGGAAGGCACCCAGCTTGTGAGCCATGGAGTGGCACACACCCAGGAAGGCGTTGGCGAAGGCCATACCGGCCATGCAGGCGGCGTGAGCCATGTTCTCCCGGGCCCGGGGCTCCTTAGCGCCGCCCTCGTAAGCCTTGGGCAGATTCTCAAAAATCAGCTTCAGGCTCCGCAGAGCCAGGCCGTCGGTGTAGTCGGTAGCCATGACGGAGGCGTAGGCCTCCAGGGCGTGGGTCACGGCATCAATGCCGGAGGCGGCGGTGAGGCCTCTGGGGGCGTTCATCATCATGTCCGCGTCCACGATGGCCATCTTGGGCAGCAGCTCATAGTCCGCAAGAGGATATTTAACCCCGGTCTGCTCGTCGGTGATGACCGCGAAGGGAGTCACCTCGGAGCCGGTGCCGGCAGAGGTGGGGATGGCCACAAAGTAGGCCTTTTCGCCCATCTTGGGGAAGGTGTAAACACGCTTGCGGATATCGCAGAACCGCATGGCCATATCCTGGAAGTCCGCCTCAGGATGCTCGTAGAGAACCCACATGATTTTGCCCGCGTCCATGGCGGAGCCGCCGCCGATGGCGAGAATCAAATCCGGCTGGAAGGCGGTCATCTGAGCCGCGCCCTCCCGGGCACAGGCCAGGGTAGGATCAGGAGCCACATTGTAGAAGGTGGTATGGCGCACGCCCATTTCGTCCAGCTTGTCCTCGATGGGCTTGGTGTAGCCGTTCTGATACAGGAAGGAATCGGTGACGATGAAGGCCTTCTTGTGTTCTTTCAGCTCGGACAAAGCAACGGGCAGGCAGCCCTTCTTGAAATAAACCTTTTCAGGCGCACGGAACCACAGCATATTCTCCCTCCGGATGGCAACGGTTTTGATGTTCAGCAGGTGCTTGACCCCCACATTCTCCGACACGGAGTTGCCGCCCCAGCTGCCGCAGCCCAGGGTCAGGGAGGGAGCCAGCTTGAAGTTGTACAGGTCGCCGATACCGCCCTGGGAGGAGGGGGTGTTCACCAGAATTCGACAGGCCTTCATGGTGTGGGCAAAGGCATCCAGCTTCTCCGGACAGTTCACCTCGTCCAGGTAGATGGAGGCGGTGTGGCCGAAGCCGCCGTCCCGCACCAGGGTCTCCGCCTTTTCCAGGGCATCGACAAAATCGGAAGCCCGGTACATGGCCAGCACGGGAGAGAGCTTCTCGTGGGCGAAGGCTTCGCTCAGGTCGGTGGATTCCACTTCGCCGATGAGGATCTTGGTCTTCTCCGGCACCTGGACACCGGCCATTTCGGCAATTTTAGCAGCCGGCTGACCCACAATTTTCGCGTTCAGACTGCCGCCGGGAAGGATGGTATCCCGAACCTTCTGCGCCTCATCCGCATTCAGAATATAGCAGCCCCGGCGGACGAATTCGGCCTTCACGGCCTCATAAACCCCGTCCAGCACCACCACGCTCTGCTCGGAGGCGCAGATCATGCCGTTGTCGAAGGTCTTGGAGTGGATGACGGAGGAAACCGCCAGCAGAATGTCCGCGGTGTCGTCGATGACGGCAGGGGTGTTGCCGGGGCCAACGCCCAGGGCGGGCTTTCCGGAGGAATAGGCGGCCTTCACCATACCGGGGCCGCCGGTGGCGAGAATCAGGTCGGCCTGTCCCATCAGCTGATTGGTCAGCTCCAGACTGGGCTGGTCAATCCAGCCGATGATGTCCTCGGGCGCGCCCGCTGCCACGGCCGCCTCCAGGACGGCCTTTGCCGCCGCGATGGTGCAGCCCTTGGCTCTGGGATGGGGACTGATGATGATACCGTTTCGGGTTTTCAGGCAAATCAAAGCCTTGAAAATGGCGGTTGAGGTGGGATTGGTGGTGGGAATCACTGCGGCAATCACACCGATGGGCTCGGCAATCCGGCGGATACCATAGGCGGTGTCCTCTTCGATGATGCCGCAGGTCTTGGTGTCCCGGTAGGCATTATAAATGTACTCAGAGGCAAAGTGGTTCTTGATGACCTTGTCCTCCACCACGCCCATGCCGGTTTCCTCCACGGCAAGCTTTGCCAGAGGAATCCGCAGTTGATTGGCGGCAGTGGCAGCGGCCAGAAAAATCTTATCCACCTGCTCCTGGGTGTATTCGGCATACTTCTTCTGGGCGGCACGGCACCGGGAAAGGGCATCTGTCAGTTCCTGAGGGTTGGTGACGGGAGCGTATTGTTTTTCCATAGTTAACCATCCTTTTCCTTTTCAATCAGTAATCGTATACCGATATCTGTTTATCGAAAACTATACATCACGAATACACAATTGTCAAGGGGCAACTATGGTAGGCAGCGGAATTCACAGCAATTCATGAAGCTTCTCGACGATTTTTCTTTCCTCGCCACTGCCGTCTGTGCGCAGGCGCAGGATGGGCACGCCGCATTTTTCCAAAATGCTGTCCTTTCTGGCATCCCGCTCTGCCTGTCGGCTGCCTGCCATATGATATTTCGTTCCGTCCACCTCAATAACCAGAACCGGGGACTTATCTATCCTGTTGAACAGAAGAAAGTCCAGATGGGTCAGCGGATTGGCAGCATACTGCCGTTCCTTCTCGGTAAGCGCATCGCTGGCCTTCACCAGGGTTGCCAGTGAAGAGTGGACAACACAATCCAGCTCTGAAAAGTCCGGCACGGCAAGCACCTTCTCAATGACCGAATACATCAGGTTTTCCGAATCGTATTCCGACACGCGCTTATGGGCCTTCAGATATCGTCTGCGCTGGGCATCGTAGCATTTGTAGAGCATGTCAAATACGGAGTACACCTTACTGTCAACAATCTGGCAGTTTTGATACTCCATATATCTTGCCAGGTCTCCATAGTTGGTTTTCCGATTCTCCTCGCTGTCCGAAATAACGACCGTCAGCGACTTCACCGCCCGAGAAACCGCCACATTCAGCAGATTGGGATCGTCCGTGAAATCTCCGATCACATTGTCCACCGAGGTAAGCACAATGGCTTCCTTTTCCCGACCCTGGAATTTATGAACCGTCGCCACCTCCCAGTTGTCTCCCAGCTGCTTTCGGATGGCCGCCGCCTGATCCCGATAAGGCGTAATCATGCCGATATCCGTAAACCCCTGCCGAGTCAATGCCGGGAGCACTTCCTCCCGGATGATATCGATCTGGCGCTGATTCAGATGCCCCCTGGCATGATTTCCCGGCGGCGTGCGGTACATGGACAGCACATTCTTCTCGCCGTGATCCTCCGTCAGGACGATCAATTCTCCATTGTAAAACTTCTGATTGAAAAATTCGGCGATTTTCGGATGGCATCGGTAGTGCTCCCGCAGCAGTACGGAAGGTGCGTCCCGCCAGATTCCGGCAGCAGAGGCCAGCATACTGTGGGTAGCAAAGTGATAGCGTTCATCAAAATGGTGACGGTTCCAGATCTCGTCCGCAATCCGGATATCCTCCTGTGTCAGCACATTTGGCAGCTGCTTCTGATCTCCGACAATCACAATATTTCTGGCACAGGAGAATGCCAGCACACCGGTGGCCAGATCCACCTGAGAAGCCTCGTCCACGATTAGATAGTCATAGAAAAAGTCCGTGGAAAGGGTTCCTTTGATCGCATAAGTGGTGCTGAGAATCACCGGGTATTCCGCCGAAAAGGCCTCGGAAGCCCCCCGGAAATCCTTTTGCTCAAAAGTCTGCCTGGGAGAGCGCCAAGGATAACGTTCCGCCAGCTCCGCTTTGAATAGCTTCATGGATTCTTCCCGCAGCTCTTCTATTTTGGCGTCAAAGCGGTACGCCCGCAGCTTCTGCTCCAGCCTCTCTTTCTCCGCCCGCAATTCCCGAAGTCTTGCTTGGTAGAACTGCTTTTGCAGGAAGGGAATGGCCGCCTCCGGTGTCTGATCGAATAAGGACAGTGCTCCCCGGCCGAATCGAAGCGCAAGCAGAATTCTTCGGAAAAAGCCTGGCTTTTTCTGTCCCTTCGCCTCATATTCCAGCCAAAGGGACATGAGCTTTTCGGATGACAGCCTTGGAAAAGTTTCGGTATTGAAGCCACTGCTGCCCTTTGCCTCATAATATTTTTCGAAGTAGAACTGCTCCGGTTTCAGCTCCAGCAATTCCCGATCGACCTGCGCCGCTCGATTTCTGGCCTCCAGCATTGCTGTTAATTCCTCAGACAGGCTCCGCACCTGACGCAGCAGTGTTTCCTGAACACTTTTTTCCAGAATCCAGCTGCCCATGTCTGGATAACTTCCGGTCTGGCCCGTCAAGAATCGCTCCTTGTTGGCAAGACTTCCCAGAAAGGCCGTCAGGAATCCAAGATCGTATTTTGCCAGCTTTTCTGCCACATTCTGGGTGGCAGAATTGTTGTTAGACACGATCGCCACTGTTTTTCCCATTCGGACGGCGTTGGCAAGAATGTTCAGAATTGTCTGCGTTTTGCCGGTACCGGGCGGGCCTTGAATCATGCTGATCGGCGCGGAAAAGGCGTTTTCCACTGCCTGCTTCTGGCTCTGGTTCAGTCCGAAGGGGTAGATCAAGGCGGCTGGCTTCTCCGCAGGGCGCACCGGAAGCTTTGGATTCAGATATTTTGCAAGGATAGTACTCTCCGGAACCGCTGAAATCCGGTCATATTGGAGCTGCAAAATATTGGCACCGCCATCGGTTTTCAGGCTGAGCGCACTGGCCGTCTCCTTAAAATAGTCAAAAAGAGCCCGCGCATTCCCATCATAAAGACAGTTCGCTTCCAGGATGACCTCTGATTTGGGAATCGTCCGCACAGCTCCATTGGAGCGAGTGACTCTATAGCATTCTCCGAAATACTGAATTCTTTCAATGTCAGAGATGACCCGTCCGTTTACCCGGAAGATCACGGAACGAGGGTCAATGATTCCAATCTGTTGCAGCAGTCGGACGTTGCTGCTGTTGTAGCAGAACACCTTGGGACTGCCCCGGTATCGGATGTCGCATTTATTTCCCCGAAAGGTATAGGATTCGATAGAATCGGTCTTGTCTTTGCCTTTTACAATAACCAGGCAGTTATCCGGAATCGGCATACAATTCCCCCGCTGACATTTGTGATACTATTTCCTGATTAAAATCTTTTCTAAAGATTTTAATTGGAGTTCAGTATGATTTGTTTCCATCATAGCATAGATTCGCTTGCGATTCAAGAAACCTCAGAAATCTCCCCAGAAAATTCATTCTTTTTGTGCGTTCCCGGAATAGTGGTTGACTTTGGCGGCGAAAGGCCATATCATGAAGGAGGCCCGGAACGCACCGCTTCCGGTGTGTACGGAGTAATGCTTGGGAGGCTGACTATGAAGAAAATTCGTGCGATCTGCGACATTCAGGCAGAGGATGTGGAATTAAAGACAGGAACCATTCTGGAAATTGTAGAGGTCGTGGAAGATCAGATTGTCGTCCGGATCCCGGAGGGAGAATATTACTGCATGAGCTCCGAAGCCCTGGAATCCGGCTTTGAAATTGCGGAGAATTGACCGTCCGCTTCCCTTCGGAAAACCGCTTGCGCCGAGTTCTGAAATATGCTAGAATAAGAATAGGATTTTAGCGCAATCGGAGGGGAGAGTACGGTGATGGCATATATGGAAGGGCTTATCAGTGTGGTGATTCCCACCCGGAACCGGGCCGCCCTGCTGGGCCGCGCTCTGAACTCCGCTCTGGGCAAGACCTACTCCCCTCTGGAAGTGATTGTCGTGTCCGACGGCTCCGAGGACGAAACCGAAGACTTTATGCGAAAAATGGAAGAAACCCATGAAAATGTCAGGTTTCTCTCCTATTTCCCGGGGCAAGGAGGAAATCACGCCCGAAACATAGGTGTTCAGGCGGCTCAGGGCCAGTGGATCGCCTTTCTGGATGATGACGACGAGTGGCATCCGGACAAACTGCGGCTGCAAATGGAGCTTGCGGGAACGGATGGGGAAATGGGCCTGATCTGCACGGCCTCCACCTATGTTCAGGATGATACGGGCCGTCGGCAGTACTTCTGCCCGAACGCGCCCTACGATGCCTCCCTGGCAATTCTGAAGGGAAACTGCGTAGGCTCCACCACCTCCGTGATGGCAAAGCACGCTCTTCTGGATGCCTGCGGCCTGTTTGACGAGGAAATGCCCGCCCGGCAGGATTATGACATGTGGGTGCGGCTGTGTCAGGTGACGAAGGTTGGCGTGGTGAAGCAGTCCTGCGTGGAATACCACAATCTGGCGGAAAATAACCAGATTTCCTGGGACTATCGGCGATTTGTAGCCGCCAACGACCGATTGCGGAAAAAATACGGAGCCCTGCGGATCCAGCGGCTCGGCCCGGCAGCAGAACGGGCGGTGCGGGCTCGGGAAGCCCTGTCCGTGGCCCGGAAGGCCTTCAAAGCGGGCCGTCGGGATATCGTTTGCGTCTTCGCCCGAGAATCCCTGAAAATCCGGTTTTCCGCGGAGGCGATTGTCTGTCTGCTGGCCGCTTACCTGCCCGCCGGACTGGTAAGCCGGGTGTATATGTCGCTGCGTTGGAAAAAATGATGGGGGTTTTCTCCCCCGGTTCCAAGGATATTTCCTCCCTGCTTTTGGCCGGGAGGAAAATTTTTCTGTACATTTCGGGGTTTTATGGTACAATGAAAAGGTTTACGGCAGCAAATTTCCCCGTAAGAGTTAGGAAGGAGTTTTTTCATGCAATTTATCCGCAATTTTGCCAAGAAGTACAACGATACCAGCCTGATTGTCCGGATCCTCATCGGTCTGGCACTGGGCACGGTGCTTGCGCTCTTGGTTCCCGATGCCGGCTGGATCGGCATCTTTGGCAGTCTGTTCGTTGGGGCTCTGAAGGGCATCGCCCCGGTGCTGGTCTTCGTCATCGTATCTTCCGCCCTGGCTCAGTCCAGCGCCAAGCTGGATCGCCGGTTTGCCACCGTCATCTGGCTGTACCTGCTGACCACCTTCATCGCGGCGGTACTGGCGGTCATCACCAGCTTTCTGTTCCCCGTCACCGTTGACCTGGTGGAGGCAGCCCAGTCCGATGTGATTCCCCAGGGTCTGGGCGAGGTGCTGAACACCCTGCTGACCAACTTTGTGGCCAACCCTGTGGCCGCCATCATGAACGGCAACTACATCGGCATCCTCTTCTGGGCCTGCCTGTTTGGCCTGGCTATGAAGGGCATCGGCTCGGAAACCACCAAGCAGTTTATGGCCGACATTGCCGACACCGTTTCCCAGATCGTCCGCTGGGTCATCAACCTGGCTCCCTTCGGCATTATGGGTCTGGTGTACGCCAACGTGGTGGGCAACGGCATGGCCATCTTCACCCAGTACGGCAAGCTGCTGGTGCTTCTGGTGGGTACCATGCTGCTGATGGCGCTGGTCATCAACCCCCTGATCATCTTCGCTTATCTGCGGTGCAACCCCTATCCCCTGGTGCTGCGGTGTCTGAAAGAATCCGGCCTGACGGCCTTCTTCACCCGCTCCTCCGCCGCCAACATTCCCGTGAATATGGCTCTGTGCGAGAAGCTGGGCATGGATCGGGATATGTACTCCGTGTCCATCCCTCTGGGCGCCACCATCAACATGGACGGTGCCGCCGTGACCATCACCGTCATGGCTCTGGCCGCCGCCAATACCCTGGGCATTTCCGTCTCCTTCACCGCCGCCATTGTGCTGGCCTTCATGAGCGCCCTGGGCGCCTGCGGCGCTTCCGGCGTAGCCGGCGGCTCCCTGCTGCTGATTCCCATGGCCTGCTCCCTGTTTGGCATTCCCAATGACATCGGTATGCAGATGGTAGGCGTAGGCTTCATCATCGGCGTGGTGCAGGACTCTGTGGAAACCGCTCTGAACTCCGCCGGCGACGTGGAATTTGCCGCCACCGCCGAGTTCTACCAGTGGCGCAAGGAGGGCAAGCCCCTGCCCGAGTTCCTGCGGAAGAAGTAATAAGGCATTTTACGGCGAACCCCCCGGCCGAAATCCGGGGGGTTTCCTGCATGTCTAAAAAGTCCGAAAAACACGTTGCCATTGGGAACGGTGGTTAAGTGGTGCAGCAGTCCCCTCTAAGTGTCAGGGCACTTCCGGCGAGCACAAAGCCCCCCTTGCGCAAAGGGGGGCTTGTGACCGAAGGGAACCCCCGGGGGAGCACCAAAGGCTCCCCTTGCTGACCAAGGGGAGCTGTCATGGCCGTCCCCCGC
>ENA-ORSL01002516-ORSL01002516.1-human-gut-metagenome-genome-assembly--contig:-NODE-2516-length-13158-cov-3.599023_pt1 | contig 13158 bp, 18 predicted proteins | sample MGYA00242190_ERZ509157 | MGnify/ENA primary metagenome ERZ509157 (study PRJEB26280, sample SAMEA2338664) | human gut metagenome | biome: human gut; feature: human-associated habitat; material: faeces...
CGATATTTTATCCAAACTTACAAGCAACACATAGCCAAGCACAAAGCAAATTATCACTGTAGTTAAATAAAAAATGAAATAATCAATTCTATTGAAGATGAGCAATTAAAGGAAAACGAAATGTTGCCGTCTATCAGAAACTTAGCAAAAGATCTAAGAATTAGTGTTTTAACTGTGAAAAAGGCTTATGATGAATTAGAACAAGAAGCATACATTAAAACAGTACAGGGGAAAGGAACTTTCGTAACACCAAGAAGTAAAGAATTGATTAGAGAAAAACAAATTAGCCTGATAGAGGGCCACATTGAGCAAATCATTAATATAGCAAAGATATCTGATATTAGTAAAAAAGAGATAATAGATTTGTTTAATTACATGTATGAGGAGGAATAAAACAATATGGATAACATTTTAGAAATTAAAGATTTATGCAAAAAGTATGCTGACTTTGAATTAAAAAATGTAAATATACAATTGCCCAAAGGTACAATAATGGGTTTTGTTGGGGAAAATGGCGCTGGAAAGACAACTACTATAAAGTCGATATTAAATATAATAAAAAGAGATTCTGGAGAAATCAAAGTGTTTGGTTTAGACAATATCAAAGACGAAAAGAAGATTAAGGAAAATATTGGCGTAGTGCTTGATGATAGTTTCTTATCTGAATATTTAAATCCAACAGATATAAATAAAATCATGAAAGATATATACAAAAATTGGGACGAAAAATTATATTTCAAATATATTAAAGAGTTTAAGTTACCAGGGCAAAAAATATCTAAAGAATATTCAAGTGGAATGAAGATGAAATTAAAAATAGCGGTTGCACTTTCACATCATCCAAAGTTACTAATATTAGATGAACCAACTTCCGGATTAGATCCAATAGCAAGAAATGAGATATTAGATATTTTCCAAGACTTTATACAAGATGAGGAACATGGAATATTTGTATCTAGTCATATAACGTCTGATTTAGAGCACATTGCAGATTACATTACTTTTATTAATAATGGAGAAATTGTATTTACTAAAACAAGGGATGAATTGTTAGATAATTATGGAATAGTAAAGTGTACAGAAGAACAATTTAAAACAATTAAAAAAGACGATTATATAAAATATAAAAAGAACAAATACGAATACGATATTTTAATAGAAGATAAACATGAGTTCAAGAAAAAATATGATTTTTCTATAATAGATAAACCAAACATAGAGGATATAATGGTAATTTATATTAAGGGGGAAAAATAATATGAATGTCATAAAAGGATTAGTAACAAAAGATATATTACAATTGAAAAGTTATAAAAGAACACTAATTATTTTTATAGTAATCTTCTTACTTTCATCTATATCTGGAGAAGGAGAAGTAAGCAGTGCACTTACAGTGATGCTAACACTTGGCTTTGGAATGTTTAGCATGGCATCATTTAGTTATGATGAACTCAACAAGGCTGACAGATATATTTTAACATTACCAGTTACTAAAAAAGATATTGTGTTATCTAAATATATTTTAGTAATTGCTTCAACGTTGATTGGTAGTATAACTGGAATTTTACTTGGAGGTATATTGGCATTTGCACTTAATAATCAAGTCCTAAATGTAGAAGATCTTTTATCAGTAGGATTAGGAGGAATACTAGGCGTAGGTCTTGTTGAATCAATACAAATACCATGTGTATATAAATGGGGAGCAGAAAAAGGAAGAATTCAAATGATGATAGTTACAGCTCTAATAGCATTAGTAGTTGGTGGAATAATGTATATAGCAGAAAAGAATAATATACAATTCCCGTTAGGTGACACAACGAATGAAATTTATAGCTTTTTGCCGTTGATATTTATAGTTGTAGTAATTTTAATGTATTACATATCATACAGAATATCATATAAGATATATGACAAAAAAGAACAGTAAAATAGTTGAAAATGAATGTTAGTATGATATTATAAATATAATTGATAAAAGAAAATAAAAGAGGAGAGATTTTCTTCATTTCAGTCTAAATTCTCGAGGCATGAAAGAATGAAAATTTAATATGCAGTTAGGTAAAACGTGCAACAGGTAATATGATTTTAAAGATCATGTGCTTGTTGCATTTTTTATACATAAACTTTTTTATCTTTCCTATATTTTTTAGTTCTAAAATTAAAGATTTATGCATATACATATTTTAGAGGTGAATATTATATGCTCTCAAAAATATATGATGAAATCTTATCATATTTTCCAGAAAATATTAAAGAAAAACTTAATAAATGTGATTCTGAAATTTTGGACAAGGCATGTGAAATTAGAATTAGAACTGGGTGTCCTATAATTATATCATCTTACAAAAATGAATTTATCTCAGATTATATTGTTACGACAGAAGATGTTTTGAGAGTGCTTGGAAATTTTTCAGATAATTCTATTTATTCTATTCAAAATGAACTTAACTCTGGTTTTATTACAATTAAAGGGCGGTCATAGAATTGGAATCTCAGGCACAAGTATTTTTGAAGATGAACACATAAAAAATATTAAATACATATCAAGTTTGAATATTCGTATAGCAAGAGAAATTAAAGATTGTAGTTTGAATATTTTGAGTGAAATATGCTCGAAAGAATTTGAAAATACAATAATAATTTCTCCGCCACGGATGTGGTAAGACTACTCTTTTGCGTGACATGATTAGGGTACTAAGTAATGCAAAAAAATTGGACAAGCATTATACTATTGGGCTTGTTGATGAGCGTTCTGAAATTGCTGCAATGTATAAAGGCGTGCCACAAAATGATATTGGAATTAGAACGGATGTTATGAATAACTGCATAAAAAACGTTGGTATTAGAATGATGATAAGAAGTATGGCACCTGATATTATAGCGACTGATGAAATAGGCGGCGAAAATGATGTGAGTGCAATTCTTGAGGCTGTTTGTCTTGGTGTTAAATTACTTTTGACAATTCATGGAATGGGATTAAATGATATGCCACCCAAATTGCTTGAACGTAATATTTTTAAAAATATTATTGTTCTTTCAAAAGATGGCCCACCAGGTCTGATAAAAAATATTTATAAAATGGAGGATAATAAATATGTTGATGTTTATTCTTAAGTGTGTGTTTATTGTAATGGTGTTTGGAATTTCATCTTTCATAGGATACTTACTTGCAAATAAATTTTCATCTAGAGTTTCTGAAATAAATGATTTATTGCTTGCTCTTGAGATTTTTGAAACCAGAATAAAATATACATATGATTCAATTACTACTACTTTTATGTATATAGCAGATAACGTAAAAACTAAGATATATAGAATATTTTTTATAACAGCAGAAGAAGTAAAAGAAAATAAAAATGCATCTGCAGGAGATATTTTTAAACAAGTTATAGATGATGAAAGAATATTTTTGAATTTGAATAATGATGATATTGAAATTTTGAAAGAATTAGGAATTTCTCTTGGTCAAACGGATTTAGAGGGACAATTAAAAAATATAAGATTAGTTTATAATTCTCTCAAGTCACAATTAGAAAATGCAAAAGAGGAAAAAAATAAAAATTTTAAACTTTATAGGAATATGGGTGTGTTGTGTGGACTTATCATTATCATAATACTGCTATAAATGAATATTAGTTAAATTACTGTTATTTATAGGAGGATAATTATGGGTATTGATTTACTTTTTAAAATTGCTGCAATTGGTATTCTTGTTGCTGTTCTTCATCAAGTACTTGTGAGAGCTGGTCGTGAAGATCAGGCAATGATGACAACACTTACTGGTCTTGTTATAGTTCTTGCAATGGTTGTTAAAGAAATTAGTGAATTATTTAATACTGTAAAGACACTATTTAATTTGTAGATTGGGAGAGTTCTTATGAATATAACTCAAATTGTGGCATTCGGATTAGTTGCAACTTTTATAATTGTTTTACTAAAGCAATACAAAAGTGAGTATGCAATTTATGCATCTGTTATTGCAGGTGCAACGTTGCTAATTTTTGCAGTAAGCAAAGTTGGTACAATTATAAATTTGCTTGAAAATTTAGTTGATACTGTTGGAATAAATAAAGAGTTCTTTAAAATTCTTTTGAAAATTACTGGTATTGCTTATTTGGTTGAGTTTGCTTCTAATATGTGCAAAGATGCTGGTGAAAGTGCAATAAGTTCAAAGATTGAATTGGCTGGTAAGCTGCTAATTGTTACTTTGTCTATTCCAATAATATCTACACTGGTCGAGACTATTACTGAGATAATTTAAATGGAGATATACTTATGAAGAAGATTATATGTTGTATAGTGCTTGTTTTATGTGTTTTTTTTAAGATTTCGTACGCTACAGAGACAGATATTAGTACTTTTTTAAATGAAACTAAACAATATACTGCTGATTTTTTTCCAGAACTTAATAGTCAAAATTTAGTTGATGAATTAACAAATGGAACAAAGATTGATTCTAAGAATCTTGTTAATAAAATTATTAATATATTTATTGGAAAGATAAAGGAAAATGCCAAAATAATTTTTTCAATAATTGCAGTAAGCATTCTTTGTAGCATACTTAAGAATATACAATCATCATTTGGTGGCAATGTTAGTGAAATTGCTTTTTATGTATGTTACCTTTTTATAATTATTCTAATTATTGCCTCTTATACAGATATTGTTTCATTATGCAAAGATACAATAACAAAATTAAATGATTTTATGAACATGCTTATTCCTCTGGTTTTAGGTCTCCTTGTGGCAAATGGAAGTATAGTTTCGGTTAGTATTCTTCAACCAATTCTGCTTGTTATGACATCTACAATAAATGTTATAGTGGCAAATGTTATACTTCCTATAATTTTTATTTCTACAATGATGAATTTGATTGGTAATATATCTGAAAATATTAAAGTTTCTAAAATACCAAAGTTGCTTCAAAAAACGTGTTTATGGTGCTTGGAATTTATTTTGATTATTTTTATTGGTATTTTATCTATCGAAGGAACCTTGGGAGCTAATGTTGATGGTGTAACAGCGAAGGCTGCAAAAAGCATTGTTAGTACAGTTATACCTGTTGTTGGAAAAGCCTTGAGTGATGCTACTGACAGCATACTAGGTGCAACATTGATTACAAGAAATGCAGTTGGAATTGTTGGAATGATTGCTATTATTTCGATTGTACTTAATCCATTGATTAGTGCACTAATTATGATGATTACATATAATGTGGCATCTGCATTAATTGAGCCTATTGTTGATTCAAGAATATCTAAGTGTATGAGTGGGATGGGAGATTCTATAAAGATTGTTTTTGCACTTATGGCAACGGTATGTATGTTGTTTATAATCTCTACAACAATAATGATAAAATTAGGAAATTTTTCAGTATAACTTTTGCGAAAATGTAGTGAAATACAATTTGAAAGAATGGTGATGAATTTGATTGATGGATTATCAAATTATGCTATTGCTATAATTTGTTCATCATTTCTTATGAATATAATTCAAATGATACTCCCTAATAGTGCAAATAGAAAATATGTAATTTTTGTTTGTGGAGTAATTATTACAATAATTCTTATAAATCCAATCATAAGTTTAATTAACAAAGACTTTGACTTGCAAGAAGTTTTTGAACAAAATCAGAAGGAATACATTGATTTGGAAAAAGATTATGAAAATAAATATAACAATGAAGTTGTTTTAATGTATAAGAAAAATATTGAAGATGGTATTGTTAAAAGATTAAACGAGGCAGGGTATACCGTGCATAATATTGAATGTGAATATGATGAGTATTCACTAGAGCCAAAAGCTTTAAAACTTGAAATTGAATCTAGTAATGGCGGAATTACACCTGTTAGAATAGAAGTTTCAAATAGTTATAAGTCAAACGAAAATAGTGTTTCGTTTATAGAAATAACTAATATAAAAAATATGTTAAAAAGAACATATGGAATCGATAATGTTAAGATAAACGAATAAAACAAAGGAGGAATATGTCTTGGACAAACTATTAGAAAAGTTTAATAACAAAAAGATGATTGAAAATTTAGTAATATTCTTAATACTTGCTATCATAGTATTGATAGTGATAAATACTTTTTTTGATAATAATCAGAGTAATAAAAATGCAAATTTAGTTCAGACGGTATCAAAGAAAGATAGTTCTACTGGAGATGTTAATCTTGAAAAGAAACTTGAAGGTATATTATCAAAAATTAATGGGGCAGGAAAAGTGTCAGTAATGGTTTCTTATTCGAATGAAGTTTTAAAGCAACCAATGACAGATGTAAAAACGACCACTACTGTTGTGAGCGAAAAAGATAGTAATGGTGGTGAAAGAAAAACAGAAGAAACGAGTACGGAAGAAAATGTAATCTATGAGCAAAATGGTAATAATAAAACGCCTATGCTAAAGCAAAATGTATTGCCTACAATCATTGGTGTTATAGTTGTGGCTGATGGTGCAGGTAACACTAATGTTAAGGAAAATTTAATACGAGCTGTAACTGCTGCTGTTGATGTACCAAATCATAGAATACAGGTTTTTGCGAGTGGAAAAATTTAAAAGTCACAAGGAGGTTTTGATATGAATTTCAAATTTAGTGTCATTAAGAAAAATCAAATATTAACGTGGAGTGTTATTGTTATGCTGTTAATAGCTGGATTTTTGAATTATAAAAATGACCCTAATAAAGCATATAATATGGAAGTTACAGGAATAATTGATGAAAATCTTGGAGATGCAGTTTTTGTTGATAGTTCGAATTTGGTTACAAATATAGTGGATAATGTGGAAGATAAAAACATTAAAGTAACTTCTACAGAGTATTTTTCCGAAAATAGAATTGCACGAAATAACAGTTATGCGGAGCAATTAGAAACCTATAAAAATATTTTAAGTGATGCAGATGTGTCTGATGAGCAAAAAGAATTTGCACAGAATGAGATAAAAAGAATTAATGATGAAAAAAATGCAATTTCTATCGCAGAAAATTTGATAAAACTAAAAGGAATAGAAGAGGTCTCTATATTGGTAAATAAAGGAAGCGTTAATGTTGTTGCTTTAGATGAGAATCTTGATGATGCAAAAGTGGCACAAATTCAAAATATAGTACAAAATGAATTGGGTGTTGAAGTTGATAAAATTCACATAAATTCTGTAAAATAATAAAAAGGGGTTGAAAAAATGGCACTTTTGTTATAAAATGTCACAGTAAAAACACATTCGAGAGGAGTTTTAATAATGATAAGTGCAGGAGATTTTAGAAATGGTGTAACATTTGAAATGGATAGCCAAGTATATAGAGTAGTTGAGTTCCAACATGTTAAACCAGGTAAGGGAGCAGCATTTGTAAGAACTAAATTAAAAAATGTTATGACAGGTTCTGTTTTAGAGAAAACATTTAACCCAACAGAAAAAGTGCAAGAAGCACAAATTGACAGAAAAGATATGCAGTATTTATACAATGATGGAGATATGTATTATTTCATGGATAATGAAACATATGAACAATTACCATTAAGCAAAGATGAATTAGGAGATACTTTAAATTACCTAATAGATAACATGAACGTTAAAGTTGTATCTTATAAAGGTAAAGTATTTGGTATAGAACCTCCAATATTTGTTGAACTTGAAATTACATATACAGAGCCAGGATTTAAGGGTGATACATCAACAGGTGCTACAAAACCAGCTACAACACAAACAGGATATGTTTTAAACGTACCACTTTTCGTTGAAATTGGTGACAAAATTCGTATAGATACTCGTACTGGTGAATACATGGAAAGGGTATAGGTATAGTATGAAGGAAGAATTAACAAAGAAAGTTAATGAAATTAAAGATACTATTTCAAATAAGGAAGAGGCTGAAAAAGTAATGAATTCTGTATCAGAACTTATTACTATGTTTACAGATAAACTTCTTGAAATATCCGAAAGACAAGTAAAATTAGAAGAGAAAACAGAAGAAATTTTTGATGTTCTTTCTCAAATAGAAGAAGAAATGATAGAAAATCTTAATGATTTTGAGGCAGCTTGTCCTTATTGCGGTGAAATGATTCCTTTTAGAATTCCAGAGGACGGAGAAGATTTTGAGTGTCCAAAGTGCGGTAACGTAATAGAAATGGAATTGTTATTTGATGAAGCAGATGGTTGCTGTGATGGTTCATGTGGAGAGCATCATTGTCATGGTTGTCATCATGATGAAGATGAAGAAGATGAAAAATAAGAGATACGGCAAATTATGATTATTGCTGACTAAGATATGAAGAGGGCATCTGCGTGATGTCCTTTTTTTATACAATTGGAAAGAAAATTAATGCATATAAGGTCGCAAGTTTGTTATTTTTCCTATTGTATAGAAAATTTTTAATTTATGAGAGGGATTTTGATCTTTCTTGCACAATAGAAGAGTAATACAATTATAATAAAAAGGAGCGAAAGATTGATAATGGTAGAAACTAAAGCACCAATAAAAATTAATGATGAAGAAAAAGTAATGCTACATGCAAAAGAATACACCGTTGGACTAAAATACTTTATAAATACTATGGGATGTAAACTTAATGAAAATGATTCTGAAAAAATTGCAGGAATGCTTACAGAGATGGGATATGAAGAAACAGACTCTATTCAAAATGCTAATATAGTCGTATTTAATACTTGTTGCGTAAGAGAAAATGCTGAAGAAAAGCTTTTTGGAAAACTTGGAGAGCTAAAAAATTTAAAAGAAGCAAATAATATGATAATTTGCCTTGGCGGTTGTATGAGTCAAGAAAAGCATATAGTGGATAAAGTAAAACAAAGTTACAAGCAGGTTGACATTGTATTTGGAACACATAACATCCACAAACTTCCAGAAATGATTTTGGAAAAATTAGTAAATAACAAAAAAGTATTTGATGTTTGGAATATAGATGGAGATATTGTAGAAGGCTTACCTGTTAAAAGGACAAATGATAGAAATGCACTTGTAACAATTATGTATGGATGCAATAATTTCTGTTCATATTGCATTGTTCCATATACAAGAGGTAGAGAAAGAAGTAGAAAGCCAGAAGATATCTTAAATGAGATAAGAGAACTTGCAGCTCAAGGGTATAAAGAAATAATGTTACTTGGACAAAATGTAAATTCATATAATGGTGGAGATGGATATAATTTTTCTAATTTACTTTATGATATAGATAAAATAGAAGGAATAGATATTGTTAGATTTATGTCGCCACACCCTAAAGATTTTACAGATGATGTAATTGAGGCTATTGCAAATTGTGATAGCGTGTGTAAGGTTATTCACTTGCCATTGCAGTCAGGAAGCACAAACGTATTAAAGCTTATGAATAGAAAATATACCAAAGAACAATATCTAGCTTTAGTTGATAGAATTAGAAGTAAAGTTAAAGATGTCTCTTTTACAACAGATATAATAGTTGGTTTCCCTGGAGAAACAGAAGAAGATTTTGAGGAAACTTTAGATGTGGTAAGTAAAGTGAAATTTGACCAAGTATTTATGTTTATATATTCAGTAAGAAAAGGAACTGCCGCAGAAAAGATGCCAAATCATGTTCCAGAAGAAATTAAATCTGAAAGGTTTAGCAGATTGAAGACTCTTGCAGATTCAATAACGGCGGAAGAAACTAAAAAGTATGTTGGAACAATTCAAAAAGTGTTAGTAGAAGGAGAAAGTAAGACAAACAAGGATATGCTAACAGGAAGAACGAGAAGCTATAAAGTGGTTAATTTTGAAGGCGACAAATCTCTTATTGGAAAAGAGGTTGAAATCAAAATAACATCAGAACATACTTGGTTTTTAAAAGGTGAAGTTGTTTAATTTAGAATAATACTCTGAAATTAACTTTATATTTGACTAATTTAACTTAATTAGATAAAATCTTATTCGTGAGGAGGTTGTTTTATGATTAAAGTAAGATGTAACAATCAAGAATATGAAGTATCAAAAGGTAAAAAGGTAATAGATTTCTTAAAAGAAGATATGAAAATAGATGCAAGCACAATTCTTGCGTGTAGAATAGATAATGAAGTAAAATCACTTGATTATGCAATGTATGATGATTCTAATATAGTACTTGTAGATTATACTTTTTCTGATGGAAGTAGAATATATGTAAGAGGTTTAACTTTTATATTAACAAAGGCCTTTGAAGAGTTGTATCCAGAAATAAGAATAACTGTTAACTATTCACTTGGACATTCGGTATACTGTGAAACTGTTGATGGAACACAATTGTCTGCTGAAGTAGTAGAAAATGTAAAGAAAAAAATGGAAGAAATAATAAAAGAAGATATTCCATTTGTTAAAAGCGAACTACCTGTTGAGGATGCTAAAAGGTTGTACATAAGAAATAACAGATTAGATAAAATCGGAATTATTGAAAACAGAATGAAGTCACATGTCTCATTATATTCATGTGGAAAAACCGTTAACTATTTTTATGGAGTAATGCCACTTTCTACAGGATATATGAAGTATTTTGATTTATTACCTTATGAAAAAGGCGTGTTGCTTGTTTATCCAAGACGTTCTAATCCAACTGTTATAGAAAAGATCAAAGAAACAAAAAAATTATATGCTACATTTGATGAATATGAAAAATTGCATAAAATTCTAGGAGTGCAAAACGTTACAGAGCTTAATAACTGGATAAAGAGTGGAAAAATATCAGAACTTGTTAAGGTATCAGAAGCATTACACGAAAAGAAAATAGCACAAATTGCAGACATGATAGCTGCCGATAAAAGAAAAAAACTTGTTTTAATTGCTGGTCCATCATCATCAGGAAAGACTACATTTGCTCAGAGATTAAGCATACAATTAAGAGTTAATGGAATCACATCTGTAGCCTTGTCAATGGATAATTACTTTGTTAACAGAGCCGAAACCCCATTAGATGAGAATGGCAATTATGATTTTGAATGTATAGAAGCTATTGATTTAAAATTATTCAATGATCAATTAACAGCACTTTTAAATGGTGAAGAGGTTAGTTTGCCAACATTTGATTTTACAACGGGTTCAAGAAGATATGATGGAAATATGGCAAAACTTGGAGAGAATCAAGTTTTAATAGTTGAAGGAATCCATGGATTAAATGAAAAGCTTACAGAAGCTATTCCTAGAGAAAATAAGTTTAAGATTTATATCAGTGCCTTAACAGCATTAAATATTGATGACTACAATAGAATATCAACAGCAGACTCAAGACTTATAAGAAGAATTCTAAGAGACAGTTCTTTTAGAGGACATTCACCTGTTTCAACACTTAGAATGTGGCCTTCTGTTAGAAATGGTGAAGAAAAATATATATTCCCATATCAAGAAGATGCAGATGTAATGTTTAATTCATCATTAGTTTATGAGCCAGCAGTTATAAAGCCTTTCTTAGAGCCAATATTGGCATTGGTTGATAGAAATGAACCAGAATATTCAGAGGCAAAGAGATTGTATGAATTCTTGGGATATTTCCTTCCAATAAATGTAGATGAAGTTCCAATAAATTCAATATTAAGAGAATTTCTTGGTGGTGGATGTTTTTATAGATAAAAGGAGTAAGTCATGGGAAATTTTACTGTAATAGATGAAGAATTTGTTTGTGAACATTGTGGCAAGAAAGTTGAAAAACTGAATTATACATGTAGAGATCATTGCCCACATTGTTTGTATGCCAAGCATGTTGATATAAATCCAGGTGATAGACTAGAAGAATGTCATGGATTACTTGAACCTATTGGAATTGAAAACAATCCTAAAAAGGGATATGTTATCATTTATAAGTGTCAAAAATGTGGTAAAATTCGTAAAAATATTGCAGCCAAGGATGATAACATGAGTCTAATAATAAAATTATCTGCCAATCCAATGTAGGTTTAACTTTATTAATTTAATAGAATATTATTAAACTCTTCCTAATACTTATGTATTAAAGGAGGAGTTTTTTTATGAAATCAAAATTTGTTTTTATAGTGGTCATCTTGATTGTTTTGATAGTCATTTTTAATAATATTTCTAGCAAAGAAAATAGTGTTGAATTTAAGCCTTTAGAGCTTGATATTGGAGATGAATTTAACGAGTTAGACTATAATGATAAAATGCTTGTTGTAAATTATGAAATTGAAGATGTCACAGGTGATGGAACTAAAGATATGATAATAGTAATAGGAACGAAAGAAAATGTATCAGACACAATTGCAAACAATATAGATATTGTTATATATGATACGGAGAATAAATCTTTTATTAGAGGAAACTTAAAGAAATGTTCTTTAAATACACCTAAATTATTCTTTAACGATATGGATGCAGATGGAATAAATGAAATAATACTAGTTGGAGATAATGAAGACATGACAAAAACAATTAGGATACTAACAATAAAAAATGGTGACAGCAAAGAAATGTTTAAAAACAAAGACAATAAAGGACTGACATTTACTGGAGCATTTCTTGATGGATTTAAGGCACATATAGTTGCTAGGAAAATAAATTTTGAACGAAACATTGAGATAAATGATAAAAAAGAAAACTATATTACAAGTGGATTTTATGATGAAAGCGGTAGAGTAACTGGAAACAAAAATAATATTACAACATCAGGCTTTGTGAATGTTGAATTTGTTGAATTAAATGATTCGTGTGGACTAAAGACAACGCAAAGAATAAAAGGATTTGATAATCTTGATATATTAGATCAAATTGAAGTTATATGGAAATACGAGAATGGTACTTGGAATATAAAAGAGGCAAAAGGTGAAAAATTAGGAAACTTACTTTACTAATATTACTTATTTAAATTAGCTTTATCAAGTAACACTATTGGTATCTATTGCATAAAATAGAGTATCAAAGTTAAAGCAAAAGGAGGTATATTAGGATGGGTGATTGCAATAATTCAATGACGGAGAATTGTTGTTGCAGTAGCAGATTTTTGTTTTTTGTTCTTATATTCTTAATAATACTTAGAGGCTAATTCATTAGTTTCATTTTTAAAGAATTAATATGGGCGGAGAAAATTTAATTACAAATTTTTTCTGCCCATATTAAGCTTATTTGAATATAATATAAAATTTACTCTCTAATTTCTTTTTTGCAGCATTTTGTAGTGGAACACAGTGTGCTCCATAAATTACTTTGTACAGTG
>ENA-ORSL01002519-ORSL01002519.1-human-gut-metagenome-genome-assembly--contig:-NODE-2519-length-13135-cov-3.356040_pt1 | contig 13135 bp, 10 predicted proteins | sample MGYA00242190_ERZ509157 | MGnify/ENA primary metagenome ERZ509157 (study PRJEB26280, sample SAMEA2338664) | human gut metagenome | biome: human gut; feature: human-associated habitat; material: faeces...
CCTCTGGGCCTGCATCTTTTAGTTCCTGTAAGAGGCCATCAGAAAGGCCTTTTCCGCTTAGTTCCTGGAGCTGTGACTCCCACAGTTTCAGTCCCTCTACCTGAGTCTGCATGTTGTGGATCAAGGTATCTGCTGTATAGCCGGAAGCATCCCAGGCGTCATAACCCTGCATTGAGGATAGGATATCTTTTTTTCTGTCGGCTACGGCGCTCTGCTGCTTTTCCTGCAGCTCTTTGATGTTTTCAGCCAGCTCTTTTTCAAGCTTTTCTTCCTTTTCCTTATAGTCCTTGTCCAGTTCCAACCGGTCTTTTTCATACTTCTCTTTGGCTTCCAGATATTTCTGATCCGCTTCGATTCGTTCATCTGTGCCGGCTTGGAACTGCTGTCTGGCAATATTCCAGTACTGCATTTCGGCCTTTTCGGACATCTTATAATATGTTTTATAGGTGTCCAGGAGCTTACTTTGGATGGTTGCCTGATTTTTTGCGGCTTCCTGCTGTTTTTGTTCCTTTTCTTCTATGATCTGTGTATCCAGTTCCTGGATTTTCTTGGTAGCTTCATACCAGGCAGTAGTACCGGATTTCAGGTGTTTCCGGACGTTCTGCCAGTAGTTCTTTTCCTGCTCCATGGTAGTTGCGTGCAGGGTCTTATAGTTGTCCAGGCGTTTCTCTGCTGCCGTCAGGATTTCGGAGTTGTATGTCTGCTTATCCTTGGTAGTGGTTTTCTTATTATCGCCGGATCCGGATGTTTTTTTCTTGGAAACTCCAAAATTGTTTTTGATACTGGAACTTAATGCGCTTGTGATCGTGGTTGTGCTATCCAGTTTTGTGAGTTCTTTTACGGCTTTTTTGTATTCTGTTGAACCTTTTATTGCCTGTTCTTTGATCTGCTGCCAGTACCATTTTTCGTTTTCAATAGATGCGGCGTGGCTCTTATTGTATTTTGCAAGCCAGCTTGTGGCATTTTTCAGCACGGCCTGAGACATCTTTACGGATGCTGTTACCGCCACTTTTGCGTTTCCGGTGATTCCCTTGGCTACACCTGCAGGGATCATTTTTCCGACCTCGTTCTGGAATCGTTTAGATGGCGAATGGATCTGCAGGGCCGCCTTGAATGCGTTCAGCGCAGAGAGTGCAACTGAGCTGGATGTGCTTATTACTCTGGATCTTCCGGCTTCGATTCCGCTCGCCACGCCATCTGCAGCATTGTAGCCGGCTGAATAAAAAGCATTTTGATATGCCCTTACCGCTGCTGCTGCCTGGCTGGCCATAGCTCCGGCAGAGCTGATAGCTCCACTCTTTCCGGAATTGATTCCAGCCTGATACTGCTGTGCGGATGTAGAGCCGGCCTTTTCGTACTCACCTTTTTTGTCTTCGGCGGCTTTGGCTCCTGCGGACGCCATCTCACTTCCTGCTTTTTCCACGTCAGACTGCTGATTCTCAATGGAGGCTTTAGTTCCCTCTCCCACTGCGGTACCAACGTCCTCTCCTGCGGACTGTGCATCATCGGCCTGTTCCTGGATCAGTGCCAGGAGCTGCTGCATGGCGGTAACTGCCTGTGTTCCGCCAGCATCAATTCCAGCCTGGATTTCTTCCGGGATCTGCATTCCGGATTCCTTGGCTATCTCTGCAAGTCCCTGGGCGGTTCCTTCTATGGTTCCATTTAATTGATCCAAAGCCTGTTGTGGACTTACCTCTCCACTTGCAATTCCTTCAGCCAGTCCCTCCGGGATCTGGATTCCGCATTCCTGTGCCGTCTGAATGGTCTGATCCAATAGTGTTCTGGTCTCTTCCGGAAGCTCTGCCCAACCTTCTGCAGCGGAGGATACCGCATTATCTACAGATTCACGGAGGCTTGAGAAATCCACATCAGAGGATCCAAGTTCTCCCATGGCCAGTTCGTAGGCGGTCTGATTGGCAGCCATCACAGTTGCGGTTTCATCGGTAAGGTCGAGCGTCTGCATATATTTGTCATTAATGCCTTTTAGCTGTTCAACACCGTATTCGCCTTGCTCGTTGATGGTATAAGCCATATGGCCGAGCATATTGGCGGCATCCGTCCCCTGTGATTCAATCCACTGAATAAATTCCGGGGAAAAGATAGCTTTTCCATTCTCATCCACAGCTTCTCGGATTGTCTGCAGATTAGTTTGATAATCTTCTAATCCTTTTGTCCAGGAATCCATAACTTCATTCATTTTTTCTGTAGTTATGTCTTCACCGCCGTCAAACATATCTGAGAGACTAATTTTATTTTGCAGATTATCTCTCAAGGAGTTCAGTGTGGAGTCATACGCTTCCACAATCTGCTGCATGGCATCCTTGGTGGCATCTGCGGCATCGGAAGATTCCTCAAGTGCGGAATTTGCTTCTTTGGTGGATTCTGCCAATGCATACTGCTGGCCTGCTAATATTGCAGTTGCAGCAGCCGCATCTTTGGCTCCACCTCCGAGTTTTTCATATACCTTTTCTCCTGCCTCACCACATCCGTTGATTTTATCCTGTGTCTCATCAATTACCTTTTGAGTATCTTCTATGGTCTTTCCATAGTCTTCTTCTTTTTCACTCAGTTCTTGGATGCTGGCGCACATGATTCCGGCGGCATCTCCACCTTTTGAGATCTGGCCGGTTAACTGTGCAAAACGATTTGTAAGCTGGTCGTTATCCAGTTCTTTTTCCGCCTGTTCATACTCTTCAAGGCTGATTACTCCATCATCCAATGCCTTTTTGTACAGCTTCAGGGCTTCCGTTCTATAGTCGGAATCCCAGTTTCCATTTTCCCTTTCTGCGGTAATTTTCTGGTTCAGGTCCAACTCATCCTGCAAAAGCTGTTTCCTGGCTGACGCCCGGTCTTTCTGTTCCTGTGCCTTGTCTAGGAGTACCTGCGCTTCCAACTGCTGGTTTACCAGCTCCTGTGTGGCTGCCACTACAGCCTGCTGTACTGCGGTCTGCTGGTAGTTTCTAATCAATGCTTCCAGCTGTGTATTGGTTACCGATAGTTTGTCGTTTTCCGCATCGTAGGCTCCGCTTAATTCCGGAATTGACTGGCTCAGTTCGTTGACAATCGCCGCCATTTCCTGTTTCTGCACAGCTGTCCGGCTTTCTACGCCGTTCAGTTCTTCCAGTCTCTCTGCCAGCTGTCCCACCCGATCTGCGCTGTCCATGTTGCCGGTAAACTGATCGTCTATGGACGCCATGTTATCTTTGAGTTGCTGAGTGGAGTCCATAATCTCTGTATAAGCTGTATCAATCTCTTCTTTTTGTGGGGTGATGATATCGGTAAGTCCAGAGATCAGCCCCGTCAACAGCTCTACGCCACCCTGCAAAGGGCCCGAAATGTAGTTATATGCTGCAATTCCAAGTCCTTCTGTGGCAGAGCTAAGTTCTGTCAGTTTCCCCTGCAGGTTATCCTGCATGGTCTCAGCCATGTCTGAAGCCGCTCCAGAGCAGTTTCTCAGGTTTTCTTCGTACCCGGTTACCTGATCAGATCCGGTGCTGAGGAGCATGTTCAGGCCCTTGATGGAATCAGAGGTGAAGGTTGACATAAGAGCTGCCTGTTTCTGTGCGTCTCCCATTCCATCTGTAGCATCTTCCACGTCTTTGAGAATGTCTGTCATGTCGCGGAAATTTCCATTGGAATCCATGACTTCTACGGAAGTATCTCCGATGGCAATCTTGCCGTCTTTCATTTTGCTGGTCATGTCTCGCATTACTGCAGCGAGAGCGGTACCAGCCTCGCTTCCCCTAAGTCCGTTGTTGGCCAGTGCTTCCAGCATGGAGGTGGTGGTCTCAATATCCTGTCCTGCAGCATTCATGTTGGCTCCGCAGTTTTTATATGCTTCGCCCAGTTCTGCGGCTGTGGTGGAGCTGTTGGCCTGTGCATAGGCCATCATGTCCGCTATATTTGTAGCGTCCGAAGCTGCCAATCCAAATGAACTGATGTTATCTGTTACAATCTGAGATGCATCGGCCAGATCCATGCCGGATGCTGCTGCCAACTGCATAACACCATCAATACCGGAAAGTGTCTGATCTACCGTCCAGCCTGCAAGGGACATGTTGGTCATTGCGCTGGCCGCTTCTGTAGCTGAGAATTTGGTGGTACTGCCAAGCTCTTTTGCCTTGTCCGTCAGGGCTTCCAATTCTGATCCGGATGCACCGGAAATAGCCGCCACCTCGCTCATTCCGGCTTCAAATGAGCTTCCGACTTCTACGGCATATTGCGCTGCCTCTATTGCCTTATCCTTTAACGCACCAACTGCATCGGCGGCGATAGCAATACCCTTCGTAACAATTGCATTGGAAATTTTTTCGCCTAATCCTGTAAATACTTCTCCGGCTTCGCCAACGCCTTTTGCTTCCTTTCCAAATTTGTCGATGCTAGTTGCACAGTTATCTGTTGCATCCTGCGCCTCTTTCATGTATTTTTCATTTTTTTTCAGCGCCTGATTACTTTTTTCAATTCCAGTCTCAGCATCATTTACTTTCTTTGTCCACGTGGAAATTTTTCCCTCACATTTCTGGCACTCTGATCCCTGTTTTTCCAAGGCTTTCTGCAATTCTTCTATTTTCTTGGATTGATCCTGGTATTCTTTTGTTCCTTCTTTCCCTGATTTTTGCATGTTTTCCTGTGCTTTTTCTGCTTCCTTCAGGGCCTTCGAGAGTTCTTCATAACGTTTGGCAGCCTTTTGAGATGTGTTCTGTGCATTTTCTAACCCTTTTTTAGCTGCATCTGCCTGTTTTTGATAACTCTGTGTCTGTTTTGTGAGATTCTCTTGTTTTTTCGCCAGAAATTCCAGGGAATTGGCATTTCCGGTATACTCTGTACTGAGTTTTTTTAACTCCGAATTCAGGAGTGCGCTTTCTTTTTTGGCATTTGCCATCCCCTGAGAAAATTCCCTTTCTCCATCCAGCGCTAATACTATTCCAATTTTCTTTCCTGCCATAATGCGCCTCCTGTCCAAAATTCGTACAAAAAAAGCACCTCATTGTGCGAGATGCGCTTTTTGTGCGAATTTTTACAGCCCTACAGGTGCTTGCAGGGCTGTAAGTTAAAAAAGATCAAGATTTAGTTCTTCGTTTTTCTTTTTCAAACCGTTGTAATCCAAATATTCATTGTAAATTAGGTAGAATTTTCGCAGTGTCATTGAGAACACTTCTTTTTCTGTGTATCCCAACACCTTGCATCCTATATACAGTAACCGGGCTACATTTACAGCCCGGTTTCCTGGTTTGGGTCTTCTTCCTCGTCTTCCTCATCATCGTCTGGATCCGGCATGGAAAATCCATATGCTTCCAGCAATTTCACCGCTATTTTCTGCATTTCTGCCGGTTTGATGGTTCCGTCCAGATCTTCCGGATGTACCTTTTTTCCCGTGTCTGCGGTAAGAAAAGCTGCAACAGTTTTGTGGAATTTTTTCATGTCCTCTGGTTTGGTTTCAAAATTGGCTACCCGTGCAATTGATCCCATAAGTTCCACCAGTGGGCTATTGCATTCTTCCTGGATTGTTTCAATCAGCCCAATGGTTAACAGGAGATTTCTCTCCTGTCCCATGATCATAATCGGAGTTCCGATTGGTTTTAAATCGCTCATACATTCTCCTTATGCAATACCAGCCTGCTTATTTAACCACGCTTTTGCCTTTGCCTCGGAATCAAAAATAAGTTTCTTACCGATGGACATTTTTCCATTAACCTCTACTGGGTATGCCTTGCCTTCAATAGTGGCAGTCTGGAAACTGGTTGTATCTCCTTTTGTTTCTGCATTTTCAGTTGGTTCGCTGTGCTGAACCTTGTACAGCCAAATTACTGTAAAGCTTACTACTCCGTTTTTCTTTCTGCGCTTGTAAAAACCTACGCCGAAGAATGGTGGCTCATCTTCTGTTCCTACCTCTATACTCTCTGGGGTTCCATCTGTACCAGAGCTTCCGGCAGTCGCTTTCGTGTATGTATGTCCCAGCAGTTTTGCCTGATTTTCCAGGGACAGATCGTCCACTCCCAGAGATGTTCCCCAGTCTTTTACAGATTTATCCGTTTCTGCCACTGCATCATCGGCATATAACTCTACATCATTTTTGTTTGGGGTGCCCGTGAAATTGATTGCCTTTGCAACCACAAAGCCTTCTGTATAGCTGCCACCTTCTTTATATTCGGCTGCTACTGGATATTTCATTCCAATGTGTGCCATAATTATTCCTCCATTTCATAATCGTTTTCAAACTCGCATTCGAATACGAGATGCCTTGTTTTATTATCTGGTTCCATTAATACCGTAACATTCGGATAAGTTGCCCCTGCATCCAGGAGTACATTGCGGATATCTTTTTTGATTTTTAGGTAATCTTTGGAAGATGGCAGAAAATAATGGATCTGCATGGATGCGATGTCTTCCGTAGGCAGATCATCCGCAAATACTTCGCCTTTGTCGTTTTCGTAATTGAATGTAATGTACTCGTTATTTCCGCCGCCAAAAAAATCAGATGTTACCGGTACGTTGAATGCTTTTAACGCCTGTATAATTCTCTGATTCACCGTCACAGTTTGTCCACCTCCGCTTCAATTACTGCTTCTATAATCTGTAATACCGCAGATTCGCTTTTGGCGACCGCCGCCGATCTTACAGGTCTTGGCTCCTGTCCGTGAGATCTTACCCCATATTCCAGATACCCCATTTTTTCGGCGTTTCGCAGTCCATTTTTATCTGTTCCATTTGGCTTTACCACAGCGTAAACTCCCAGACTGTTTTCTTTTGCATTGGTCGCCTTTATGGAGTTTTCCAATGCATGGGTTGAGTATGGTTTTCCATTCTTATCTGTCCGATTTGCCACGGAACGTATCTGTGCCTTTAAGTTTTTTTCCACTATTGGCGCTGCTTTATTTACTGCTTTTTCTGCCATCTCATAAGGATTTGACAGTTTTTCAAACATTTTTTCAACATCTTCGAAACCAGAAAATGTCACTTTTCCCATTTAACCTCTTCGTCCTTTCCCCGTTCTCTTTTCTGGCAGGTTAATTGGATCCTCATGGATTTGTTTTTTTGGAATCTCCGCTTAATATCATAGATATCTCCCGTAGTTTCGTCCACCAGAAAGGACTGCCCGGAATAATTGCAGGACATGATTTCCACGGTCAGATCGGCGGTATAACCATTTTGTTTTGCCAGGACTTCATCTTCCCTGGTGCAGTCCTGGAAATCTGCCGGTATTCCTCCCAGGAATTCATAGGACGCTTCCGTCATGACCCCGTTTTCGTTTATTTGTGGATCATTTTTCTTTACAGGCAATGAGATACTGCTATTCCACATCCTGATCACCTTCTTCCAGCGTCATTCGGAATACTTTTTTCCGGTACAGATCCAGATACATTCTTGTGTCTGCCCGATCATTTCCAAGATATGCCTTTACATATAGTGTTACTGCGGTAAGGACTCTTTTATCTTCCTCATTTTTTAAAATATCCGGAGGAACACCGGAGGTTTTCATATCCTCCAGTGCATCCTCTATGTAATCTCCGATTTCATCGTTGTACGCATTTACGTTTTCAGAGATTCCACATCTTTTTTTAATTTTTTCCAGCATACTACTCCTTTATTTTACGGAAAGGTATCCATTTACGAATGCCTCTTTGTCTCTTACTCTGACATCTTCTCTTTCAATCGCACGATAAATGGTAAGATCTTCCTCGAATGCATTGATATTTCCGATGGCAGCTGTATCTGATGTTTTAATGGTTCTCTGGTTCCGATCAAAGTAATAGATTCCTTCGTGCAAGTCTCCAATGATCATTGGAATCTTAGTTTCGCTCACCTCATAGTATGTGGACAATTCTCCCTTTTTGGGTTCTGTGACTTTGGTGTATATGCCTTCCGTTTCGGTGTAGTAGCTCTTAGATGTAGCTACATCTGTATCTTTTGTTTTTTCATATACCAGCTCACTCGGTAAATCCTGTTTTGGTACCACTTCAATTGGGACAAAAGTGCCACCTGCGGCAAACTTCGGAGGCATTGTTTCTCTGGGATCCGGTGCAAGGAAGTATCTTCCAATGGAGTCCTTGATGGTATCCAGATACTGCAATCCGTCATCGTTTGTAATAATCTTAGAAGAACCTTTGAAAGCAGCTCCAAGCGTTACGTTAAGCACTTCTTTGATACCGTCCATATCTTTTATTTCTACTGCTTCTTTCGTTTTGATTGCTCTCAGGATCAGGAGGTTTTCGGTTACCCTTGATTCATCTCCAATCCACTCGATCAATGTAGCTGCAATATTTGCGTCGCTGTCCGAAAGGAGTTCATTGGTTACCGGAAAATACCCTGCATATTTCTTGATTTCATAGTCAATGCGTTCAAACTGAGGAGTCGACTTTGCTGTGATTTTTCCTCCCTCGCCGACTTCCTGGAATCCCGTCTGCTGGCTCCGCTTTTTAAATGTCCTAGATCCTTTGCTGTTTTTAGTCCCTTCTTTTTTTACCAGTTTTCCAAGATGGAACTTTGAGTCCTTATACTCATTGATCCTGGTCTGGATATCTTCCGGTACCGTATAGCCTCCATCTGCCTTACTTCCTTCGCTCATGGAGTTCTGTACACGGAACCCGTTTCTGGCCGCCTGTGCAAATTCAGCAGTGGAATCTTTTGGTGTCCCGGCCGGAACTTTGTTTTCCTGGGTGGTTGCTCCATCGTCCAGATCTTTCAGGATATCGAATTTATTCTGGAGTTCTTTCAGTTCATCTTTTGCCTTTTTCGCCTCTTCCAATTTTCCTTCCGTGGCGTAATTTCTGACCTGCTCTTTTTTCTTATTAATCTGGTCCAGAAGTTCTAACAATTCTTTATTCACAATTTTTTCTCCTTTCAAAAAAAGGAAGATCATACCCCATACAGATCCAGATCTTCCAGTAATTCATTTTTTATTTTTTCTTCTTCCCTGCTTTTGCGCTCATCTTCTTCTGCTTTCATTTTTTTGATGACTGCATCCGCAATTGCATCAATATCCAGAAAACTTCCATCTGAAGTATCCTGTTTCTTCAGATTTTGGGGTGTTTTGGAATATCCGTTGAAATAATTGCTCGTACATGCAACAGCCTGTACGCCTTCCTCAACCTCAAATTCAAAATAGTTGGTCGTATCGTTTCCAACCATCCAGGTTTCTTCATTGATCAGATTGTTGATCATTTCCTCCGTAACGCCTTCCTTGGCTTTTGACATGTATGTCTGCAAAATTGCCTTCTGGCAGGTGTCCAGAGTGTCTGCATCTTTTCTGAGCTGATCTGCATTCAGGCTTTCGAGGAAATATCCGTTTGTAGGTTTATGGATCATAAAGGTTCCATTTGCAGGAATTATGATCCTGTCACCGGCGCATGCTATCACAGACGCAATGCTGGCTGCAATACCGTCAATGTATGTGGTTATTTTGGCGTTATTGCGTTTCAGCATATTGTAGATAGCTATTCCGGCAAACACAGAACCGCCGCCGCTGTTTATGTGCAGGTTAATTTCCTGTACGCCTTCCAGATTTTTTAAAAATTCCGATACGTCCGAAGGACAGGTATCATCATCACTCCATTTTCCCCAGCCATCTGATACAATATCTCCCAAAATGTTTAAGTCCGCAGATGTCTCTGTCTGATTACAGATTTCCATCTTTCCCACATCTTTTTTCTGATTTTTTAACTTTAATACCGGCATTTTACTCACCTCCTCCGGTGTACTGTGTTCCAACTTTTTCAAGCGGAATATAATTTCCGTTCACGATCAGCTTATCTCCATCCGGATCATCCGGCATATCCAGGTACCTTCTCGCTTCATTCGGCTTGTATATTCCATTATTTACTCCATCTTTTAGTACTTCCATCTGTGTCTTTGTATCAGTCCTCAGGATGGCTCTTTCATTGAATTTGTAGAAATATCCATCTGCTTCCTCTTTCAGGTTCAGCACCTTCGCATTAATCTCTTCTTCGTACATTTTCAGTCTGTACGAAGCTGTATCAACTAAAAAAGCCAGCTGCTGAGTTTCACTGTTTGAGTAGCTGGACTTTTCATAGTTGTTGATCTGATTTGGCTTAATACCGAATGCTCCGGCAATCTGAAGCGCAGAATACTTTTTCAATTCAAAAAATTGGGCATCAGTAAGCGACATTTTCAATGGTGTAAGTTGTAATCCAATCGGGACAGGTATTACCTTTCCGGCATTTTTAGGGCCAGTCAGCTTATCTGCAAATTTTTTCTGCAGAGCTTTTATCTTGCTTTCTTCCAAGTCTCCTACATACTGCAAGGCCATGCTTGCGCTCAGTCCCTGACGGTAAAGATTGTTCATGAAATTCTGGCTTTCCAGTGCCCCTCCTACGGTATCTTTCAGGATTTCCCGTACAGACTTTCCCATAATCCCGTTCAAGGAATACCAGGTTTTAAAGTGCATTACTTCGCTCGATCTGAATAGATACTGTTCGCCGGTCTTTGGATCGTTGTACTGATAGTACAGTTTTCCTTTTCCTCCAAACACTCCAACATCATCCATATATACAGTCACACAATTTGCCTGCATTGGCCAGAGGTCCAGGACTTTATAGTTTCCTCCATATTTTTTTCTTTCAAAGGTTCCGCGCATCCAGATATAACCATTTCCATAATGCTGACAATTCATTTCTGTAGTAGTCCACAGGGTTGTAGGTGTCATGATTTCATTTGGTCGCGCAGACAGTAGTCTGGTTATCTTAGTCGGCTCAGCTCGGATTCGACCTTTAGGCGTTTCCTGGTAGTACTTTAATGGGACTTTTCCCATGGTTTCGCTGAGCATTTTCAAACAGGTATAATAAGTTACCTCTTTCTCAACATCCGGATTAGTGCCAGTTATTCCTAGCCATTCTTTCAGCTCATCGTCATCCATGTCTATCGTTGGCCGTGTCATCACATTCCATGCTTTTTTTAACTTGTCCAATATGTTCATTATTACCAATCACTCTCCAAAAATTGATCTATTCCCTCCTGGTAGCTGGATCCGAATTCGTGATACATTGCCAGCTTAAATCCACACAGAGTAGAATCCACAGGGTCAATTCTTTTTGTTGTAGCATCTTTGTCTATTTTGATCAGCCCCTGGTTGGTTTTGATCACAGCATTACTCATTGCGAAATTCAGCACGGGATTGTATTCGTACAGGATATTTCCACAATATACCTGCTCCCGGAATCCCTGTGTTGCTTCGTTCAAGTGTTTGTGGCTTTGGAAAACTTCCTCTACCGTGTAGCCTTCGTTTGATAGGTCCATCATCAGTTTGCTTGCATTGGCTGGATCAAAGCATAGACATTCAATGTTCCAGTCATTCTCTGCGCATGTGTCCAATACATATTGCATAACTGCATTCTGGTCTACAATCGGTGTATCTGTCACTGTAATGTATCCCATTCTTTCCCATGCATCATAATCCGCTTTATCTTTTGCCTTTCTTTCAGTCAATTTCTCCCGATTCGGAATAAAAGAGTGGGAATACAGTACGTATTTCACAATTTCTTTTCCTGTCTGGTCAAATTCACCCGATAAAAAGGGGATTACAAAGGTCACAGATGTAAGGTCTATCTTGGCTGACATGTCAAATCCCACGTAGACACTCATTCCCCTGGTATCAATAGGGATTTTATCTACCTGGCAGGCTTTCCACTTTGCCATGTCCATATATCCGTTTTCTTTTGCCTGAACCCAGATATTTAACATTTTGGTAAGAAATGCCGTCATCTTTTCCGGTATTTCTTTAGCCACCTTCCATGCTGTGCGGATCTTATCCGCTCCATTTTTGTAGCTCATCCTAATTGGATTTGCTTTTTTCCAGATTTTTTCGTTTTCCAAATTGTGGATATCATCCTTGTAGTCCTCTGGATCCACTTCGCAGATATCCACCAGGTACTCTTCATTTTCCACATCCACATCCGGATCCAGAATTTTTGAGCAATACTGGTATTCCTGGACGTAGCATGGATATGTAAGATCCATTCCGGCAGTGGTTATAATCATCAGAAGTGGCTCTTTTGTGTTCGCTCCAAGTCCCAAATCGTAAAACTCGGTGGTCTTATGCTGGTGATACTCGTCCAGAATCAGCCCTGCCGGATTGGTTCCATCTCCATTCTGGCCATCCTCTTTTGACAGCGCTTTTACGAAGCTTCCGGTTTTTCTGTGTATAACAGCATCTCGGGTAATTTTAAAAAGAGGTTTCAGTGGAGATTTATTCAGCATGAGTTTAGCTTCATTCAAAATAATCTTTGACTGATCCCTCTTGGTTCCAGCGGTATAATATTCGTAATTTTCTGCGTTTCTGGTAGCCATTACCGATATCTCATAGAGAGCTACTCCGGCCTCCATTTGGGATTTGGCATTTTTTCTCCCCACTTCAATAAATGATTGTTTAAATCTCTTGTAACCGTTCTGATCTTCCCTCCAGCCGTACAGCTGGCAGAGATTAAATTTCTGCCATGTTGTCAATCGGATCGGTTGTCCTGCAAGATCTCCTTTTGAGTGCCGCAGCATAGCAAACCATTCTACAATTTTGGACGCTTCTTCTTCATCCCAATGATAAAGCCATGCATTAGCCTGTACATTCTTTGCATCCTCTTTCTTGCAGTCCCGGAGGAAACGCATACAGGCCCATTTATGTTTTTTCCCTGATATTTCTTCCCCTGCCAGACAACGGTTGGCGTAATCTATCAGTTCTTCTTTGATTGTCATATATTGCCGAATTTACTTGTGATTGCCTCTCTGGTCTTATCTGTCTTTATGGCTGCTGCTTTGAGTCTGGCATCAATTGTGAGTCCACACAGGGAGGCAAATTTTCTCATTTCCTCTGCATATGTTCTTTGGATATCAACCATTGGATTTTTTACTACAATAACTCCATTCCTGGTCTCGCGGTCAATATAATATGTCTGCTCTTTCAGTATTTCTGTAGCCTTAACGTAATTGGCAAAAGCATTACAGTATCCACCAAGATTGTTTCGGTCCAGGTTTCCAATCAGATTAATTTTTTCCAATTCCTTTACGATACGGCGCCATTCTTTTTTTGCTACATCATCAATCAGCCAGGTTGGAGGACGTTTCAATTGATTTTTTTCAGTGGTCACGCTTTCTTCTTCCATTTCGCGGTTTTGCATTGTGATCACTG
>ENA-ORSL01002520-ORSL01002520.1-human-gut-metagenome-genome-assembly--contig:-NODE-2520-length-13134-cov-3.086245_pt1 | contig 13134 bp, 8 predicted proteins | sample MGYA00242190_ERZ509157 | MGnify/ENA primary metagenome ERZ509157 (study PRJEB26280, sample SAMEA2338664) | human gut metagenome | biome: human gut; feature: human-associated habitat; material: faeces...
CTGCGCCTTCTAGCCACGGCCGCCGAAAACGCCCATGCTGCCGGAATATGGCTTGGTATATGCGGTGAGCTTGCGGCCAATCCCGCACTGACGCAACGGTTTATTGACATAGGGGTGGACGAGCTTTCGGTATCTCCGCCTTATGTACTGCCGCTGCGCGAGCGCATAGCCGATTGCAATTGATAAATATCAAGGAAAGGAATTATAAACATGCTATCATCAAAAAAGCTGTTGGCCGTGGCTGACGGCAACGCCGTACCGCTCGGCAAGGTACCGGACGAGGTCTTTTCCTCGGGCATGCTCGGCAACGGCTACGCGCTGGAGCCGGTATCCGGCACGATCTACAGTCCCGTGACCGGGCGCGTCGACAGTGTCACCGACACACGCCATGCCTATGGCATACACTCGGACGACGGACTTGACGTACTGGTGCATATCGGTGTCGACACCGTGAAGCTGGGGGGTGAGGGCTTCATAAGTCTGGTTGAGGAGGGCGACAGCGTCCGTGCCGGCGACATCATCGCCAAAGCCGACCTTGCCCTGATACGCTCACGAGGGCTGTCACCCATAACACCGGTGCTGGTATCAAACTCGGACGAGCTACGCACATTTGACGTTAAGCTGGGTAGCGTCCGAGGAGGCCGCAGTACCGTTGTTACCTACAAAAAATAAGACGTGAAGGGAGAAAAATGATGGTTAAGGTCAATACCGACTCCGCCGGGTTCGGAGTATTACAGCGCGTCGGGCGGGCATTCATGCTGCCGATCGCACTGCTGCCAATCGCGGGGCTGCTGCTCGGCATCGGCTCCTCGCTCACAAACACAACCATGCTCACGACATATAATCTCATGTCGGCAATGGGTCCCGGTACGGTTGCATATTCTGTGTTCACCGTGCTGTCCGATGTCGGCACGGTAATTTTCAACAATCTTGCGATTATTTTCGCAATGGGTGTCGCACTAGGCATGGCAGAAGCGGAAAAAGGCACCGCAACACTGTCAGCCGCGATAGCATTTTTTGTAATGCACCAGACGATACACGCACTGCTGGTACTCAGCGGCAGCCTGGAGGACGGCGTACTGCTCGACGGCTCCATTGCAAACGTGGTCGGAATACAGTCACTTGAAATGGGCGTGTTCGGCGGAATTATAGTCGGACTCGGCGTTGCGGCACTGCACAACCGGTTCTACAAAATCCGCCTGCCAAACGCCATTTCGTTCTTCGGCGGAACGCGCTTTGTTCCGATCATATCAACCGTAGTATACGTACTGGTCGGTGTGCTGATGTTCTTTATCTGGCCATATATTCAGAGTGCCATATACGCGCTGGGCAATCTCGTTTTGCGGTCAGGCTACGCCGGTACGCTGGTTTACGGATTTATCGAGCGACTGCTCATACCGTTCGGCTTGCATCACGTATTTTATCTGCCCTTCTGGCAGACAGGACTCGGCGGCTCTGCGCTCATCGACGGCAATCTGATCTACGGCGCGCAGAACATTTTCTTTGCGGAGCTTGCCTCGCCCAACACAACCGTGTTCTCGGTATCGGCAACGAGATTTATGAGCGGTAAATTCCCGTTCATGATATTCGGTCTGCCCGGTGCCGCGCTGGCAATGTACACCTGCGCCAAGCCCGAGAAGCGAAAGGTCGCGGGAGGACTTTTGCTTTCTGCCGCGCTGACCGCCATGCTCACGGGTATTACAGAGCCGTTGGAATTTACCTTTTTGTTCGTCGCACCCGCCATGTATTTGGTACACTGTGTGCTTGCCGGACTGTCGTATATGCTGATGCACATTCTGAATGTCGGCGTCGGCATGACGTTCTCGGGCGGTATAATCGACCTTATTCTTTTCGGCATACTTCAGGGCAATGCCAAAACCCATTGGCTGATGATCCCGCTGGTCGGCGTGTTCTACTTTGCCGTATACTTCCTGCTGTTCCGCTGGATGATACGCAAATTCAACTACACCACTCCGGGACGCGAAGATGACAACGCCGAAACCAAGCTGTACCGTCGTTCCGACTACGACGCGCGGCGGCGCGGCGAACCTGTACCCGAAGGCGTGGCGGCAGGCGGAGCGGCCAACGCATTTAATGCGTCCGGCCCAAGCCGCAGCCCCACCGTCGCCGATGCGGCGGGAGCAGAGCTGGCTGCCGACAGCGCGGTAAGGTCGGTGTCCGAGCTGATACTTGAAGGGCTGGGCGGCAGCGACAATCTTGTAACTCTCGACTGCTGCGCAACCAGGCTGCGCATTACTGTCAAGGACGGTGGTGCAGTCAGCGAGGACTTGCTGCGTCAGAGCGGCGCGGCAGGCGTTATAAGGCGTGGAGAAAGCATTCAGGTGGTCTACGGTCCGCAGGTATCGGTCATCAAAAGCGAGCTTGAGGATTATATGGGCAAGTCGTTCAACTGATGTCATATAACAATTGAAAAGCTCCAAGACTACTACCCGTGAGGCGGTAGTCAAAATCGTCCGGACAGGCAAAACAGCCTGCGCCACTCAAGACTTTACGGTGGCGCAGGCTGTTATACGGTGCTGTATTATTTTTAATTTTTTTCAAATAAACTATTGACAAACAAATGAAATTGTGATATTATAGTTAGGCGTTCAAGAGAGCGTGGATGCGTCGTTAGCTCAGCTGGATAGAGTGACTGGCTACGAACCAGTAGGTCGGGGGTTCGAGTCCCTTACGACGCGCCAAAAACACCTTGTCGGTACTATGTGCCGACAAGGTGTTTTTCGTTCGTTACGCAATTCAGGTCCCTGACTTTTTGCACCGTACGACAGTGCATGAGCATACATTGCAGAACACGGGTTCAAAACTGGAGTCTGGATCCCGAAAAAAACTCCCATCATTCTGTACCGTAAATATTACTTTTTATTCGCACTATGGCCAAAACCACTGTAACCAAATTCAAAAGTGCCACACTATATTAGTGAAAGGAGGCGATAAAATGCAAGAAACGAACAAAATGCGCAATCAGCTCATCAACGAGTTTGCCGAGAACTATATGGAAAAGCTATTCTACTTCTGCTTGAAAAAAACAGGCAACAATACAGAAGCCGAGGATCTGACACAAGATGTTACTCTTCAGATCATTACTGCTTTGAATAAAGGCACGATTCCTACAAGCTTTTCGGCATGGGTATGGCAGATCGCGCGTAACCGTTATTCGGTATGGGCAAAGGAAAAGCATGATCGAAATGAGTCGGTAACCGGTTCCGATATCGGCGATTATGAGATCGAAGATGAAAGCGAAAATATACTTGATGAAGTGATACATACAGAGCAAATGGCTCTGCTTCGGCGTGAGCTGGCGTTCATCAAAAGCGATTACCGCAACATCATTGTTGCCTATTATATAGAAAACAAAGGCATTCGTGATATTGCATGGTCGCTTTCACTTTCAGAGAACACGGTAAAGCAAAGACTTTTCCGTGCAAGAATAATTTTGAAAGAAGGTATGGATATGGCAAGAGAATTTGGCAAACACAGTTATAAACCCGAAAACATTTCGTTTATTATGAATGGAATGGTTGGAAAAAACCGTGAACCGCAGATTTATACTTCGCGTTCGCTTTGCAAAAACATTTTGCTCGCAGCTTACAGAAATCCCGCAACGGCAGAAGAATTGGCCATGGAGGTCGGTGTTGCGCTGCCGTATATGGAGGAAGAATTATCTTCTCTTACAGACGCCACATTGATGAAGAAAAGCGGTAACAAGTATGAAACCAATTTCTTCATTGTGAGCGCCGATGCGCAAGAAAAGATTTACGCCCATTTGCTTGGTATTGCCCCCGAACTTACCAAAGAAGTCATTGACACGATGGAGTATAATATTGAGTGGTCAAACAAAAACGCGCCCGATTGGCATGAGGGCTATCAAAATTATGAGGATATGAAATGGGCGCTTTTAATGATTGAAGCTGATAACGTTTATTTTGATACCCTTAAACCTTTTAATAAGAACGCGAAAGATGTACCCAATATTGGTCCTTGGGGACATACAATTCGCCCCAATGGTGGTGAATGGGATATTCTCGGTATGGAAATATATCACGGTGATGCACCGGATTTTGTAGGTCTTAGTGGTTGTGTATCAAATCCGAACGAAAAAGATTTGCCCGAGATCATGTTCCGCCAATTCCGATACAAATATTGCGGACTTGAAAAGCGTACACCACCTATGCTAACTTACGCAGATGGTCAAGCAATGGTTGCCGTTGCCGAGGGTAAGAGTGCAGATATCGATATGTCTATTCTAAATCGATTAGCATCCTACGGATATATCAAAAAAACCGATAACGGATATGTTCCTACGATTATGGTTATGCGTAAGGAAAAATCCCGCAAAATGCCCGGCGAGATATGGGAACATTTTGAATCGTTGCGCCGCAAAGCAATCGATATAGCCACACGACATTATTTGTTCTGCCGCGAACAGATCTATAAAGAGATCCCTGCGTTCTTGAAGGAAGATGAATTTCAGATTGAACACGCCTGCGCAAATATCTTTGCGATACGCGGTGCGGTATTGGAAGAGGCGATTAAACAAGGCTATTTAACCTTTGATAAGGATAACGACAAGCAAATGTTGGGGGCTTACTTGGTAATATAAATTTTAACGCCGAGAGTAATCGTTTGGTCGCTCTCGGCGCTTTCGTTATAGACCAATTCACAATTTTATGATATAATTTTATAAATCGACCTATCCGAACTGATTTTGATGCACTATAAGGGTGTAATCATGATTGCATCTCGAAAGGAAGGAGGAGCAAAACTTGGACGAGAATAAAATTATCCCGTATATTGAACCGATATTTCGTTTCTGTTGTAAGCGATTATCTAATCGTTACGATGCCGAGGATCTCGCGAGTGAGATCATTTGTCATATTCTTGATGGAATGACCAAATATGAAATCGAATCGTTTGATGCTTGGGTTTGGCGAATTGCTCATAACCGATATGCACGGTTTATCGATACCCGAAACAAAAATCAAATCGTGCTGTCGTGTGAAGATGAATTGTATGATATTGCCGACTATTCCGATGTTGATGAGGACAATACACAAGAGCAATATGAAATGGTATTTCGGTATTTACATACGTTATCTTCCGAGTACAGGAATATTTTTGTAGACTACTATATTGGAGAATTATCAGTCAGAAGTCTTGCTAAAAAATATTCACTCCCCGAAACCACAATTAAATGGCGACTTAACATTGGGCGCCAAAAAATCAGAGATAGGATAGGAGAAGATAAAATGGATAAGGTGTATCAGAGAATCAATTGGAATACCATGGTCTGCAATGGTAATGCAAACACGCATCAATATTTATCCACGCAAATTTCACGTGCTATCTGTCTTGCGGCATATGAGAAACCACTGACAGTAGAAGAAATCAGTATGAGTACGGGTGTTCCTACAATGTATATCGAAGACGAACTTCCTCGCCTTGAATACGGCGATGCTATCTGTAAGATTGGTAATAAATACGCAACTAATTTCATTATTTTCCGATTGAAAGACAGAAAGCAGATAGAGGATGTTTCCGCATCGGTAGTCAATATGCTTGCAGATAAATTTGAAGCAATCTTGAAAGAAGCGGAAGTTAAAATCAGTACTATTGATTTTTACGGCAACAAGTTTGGCATAGGCAGGCTTGGTTATATCATCGTTCCATATCTGCTTAGACGAAAAATCAGAAACATAAAAAACAACCGCTTAAAGTTGGAAAACGGTCCGTATCCTCCGAGAAAAGACGGTGGTTATGGTTGGTTTATCGTAGAGGAAACCGTAGATGAAACCGAAAACAGTGCAGAATATAATTCCGGTTGTAACGTAGCTATTGATGAAAACAATCCTTCGCCGCAAATATACTATTATTGGGTCAATAAGTATTTTGATTATAACGTTTATCATAATAACGGAACAAGATGGATGTGCAAAACAGGGGCTGCGCGAAATATCAAAAACGGAATGATATCTAAAGATGCTCTTACCGAAGAAGACGCTGCGCGCTTCGTTGAAAACAATTTGATCATACTATCCGATGGTAATTATTATCTTAATATTCCTTATTTTACGGAGACACAGTTCGCAAAATTTGCTTCGCTGTTTGATATGAACGATGAAAAGGTAAATGATCTTCTTGCCGAATGGATCAAAAGTGTCCGCAAAAACTTTGAGAACTTTGTGCCGAAGCACTTGCACGATCAAATCAATCAGTGGGTAAATTGTTATCTGTATCAGATTGTCGGATATGTTACCGATGAATTGATTCGTAGAGGTATTTTGGATAAGCCCGATTTTGAAAGGCCTTTAACGAACGGAGTGTTCTGTGTCGAAGGAAAAAGTATCAATCCCTAAATAAATTTACCACCGAGAGAAACCGTAATGGTCGCTCTCGGCGGTATTTTATACATTTCGAGATTTCAATTGACATTTTATTATTCCTTCAATAAATCTCCATTTCGGAGAAATAATAAAATATCTCTCTGTTGACTCTACTTTTGGTTTCGTGTATAATATAGTCACAAGCTCCGGATCTTGAATTTTTTCGAGAGGTGAAAAATATGTACGAATGTAAGATCGCAGAAAAATTGGTGGAGCTCCGCACTTCAAAGGGAGTAACGCAGGAGGACGTGGCTCAAAGTCTATCTATTTCAAATAAAACGGTTTCCAAATGGGAGAATGGTGCCTCAACGCCTGATCTTCCTATGGTTGTAGAACTCGCAAAATATTATGGTGTCACTACTGACACGCTTCTCGGACTTTCAGAGGACAAAAAGCAAAGCACGTCAGAAGAAATCCGCTCTTTGTTTGAAGGGCTTGACCGCCGCGAATCGGTGCTCAAAGCGTTTGAAACAATAAGATCTCTTGTTCCTACAATGTATGGAACCGTATCTAAATATTATGATGACGCTTATGGTGAAGAAAATGTTTTTCCGACAGGTACTTCACATGGATATCGTTCCGCAATTTCGCTCCATGAGTTCTTTGAGTTTACCACAAGCTCTGAAAACGTGAACTTAGCTGTGATGATGCTTAGAAATAAGGTTAATTTTGTATGGATGAGCGATAAGAATAAACAAAAAGAAATCGTTAAGATTTTTAAGTTTCTATCGAGCGAAGATGCACTTTCCGTTCTATATTTTGTCCATTCCACCGTTTGCTCTGAAAGTTTTACTGCTGATTATATTGCAAAGAATACGGGCGTGAAGGAAGAACGGGTTTCCGAGATTCTCGACGAATTCTGTTCTGTGGGAGATTGCCGTTGGGTAACTGCGCACCTTAGCGAAGGTGAGGTAAGAGTTTATGAGTGCTATGGAGACGGTATCGTTTTGTCCCTTATTTCCTTGGCATTTGAAAGAATGTGCGGCAGACAGTCCTATGAATACAACTTCAACGGAAGATGCAAAATGATCGGAGGTAAGTAAGATGAGTTTATCGGGAAATATCAGGAGATTGCGCCTTGAAAAGAATTTGACACAAGAGCAACTTGCCACAAAGCTTGGAGTATCCGCACAAGCGGTATCCAAATGGGAAACGAGCGAAACATATCCCGATGGCGCGCTTCTTATTCCTCTCGCTAATGAGCTTGAGGTATCTCTTGACGAGCTTTTCGGGAATGAATTAGTTACGATGGCAGATATTTCGTCAAAAATCGTGAAATTGATTCATGCAACAAAAGCAACTGAGCGATTCAATGTTGCGCGTGATATCGGTTGGCAGATCGAGCGCGGTTTGTTTAACTGCCGTATGGAGATTGAAAAGAAATACGATCCGAGTGAAATCAAGAATCAGAAAAACGCATCTTACATTCTTGACGATAACGGATTTACAATCGTATCCAACGGAAAAGAGCCTTTCTTCTCTGTATTTCCGCAGCCGGCAGAGGGATACGGGCATTTTCTGAATGATAAGGACGATCTTCAAAAAATCTTTGCAGCACTTTCTCATACCAGCACAATGACAGCTTTGATCTATTTGTATCATAAAAACGAGAATTATGTTTTTGAGAGCGCAGTTCTTGAAAGAGATTGCGAGATTGCAAATGATCAGATCAACGCGGTAATAGAGGATCTGTTGACGCTAAAGTTAATATGGAAACAGGAGCTTACAATTAATGGTGAAAGCCGCGTTCTGTATTATTCTCGACCCAGCCACAAATTGCTTGCCGTATTGTTGATGACAAGAGAAATTGGCTATAAGGGAGCATATAGTGTCCAATCACATATCAGAAATACGCCGTTTTTTAAGGAATAGTATACCGCCGGGAGTAACCGTAAATGGTTGCTCCCGGCGATGCTCTTTGATGCGATCTGGTGCATGGTGCTGTAATTACCGATATGCAGGTCGGTCTGTCCGGGTAATTCAACATATGTTTTCATTACAGTAGCCTGCCCTATCGCCATTTGTATAACAGTTCTGCCTTACTTAATGCTTCCTGTCATTTGCCGCTGTCGCCATAGTTGGACAGCACACGTGCCGACGGGTCGTTGACGTCACATCCGCGCCAGCTTTTGTTTGGCATCCAGAAGTCGGATATCATCTCCGACTGTCCGTGATAGTAGCGCTCAAATATCTCCCGGTACAAAAGCGATTCCTTGGTAAACGGCATGGCATGAGTATACTTGCTCCGTGCCTCCTCATAATCCTCGTCAGAGTAAAGCCCCTCGGCGTACTGCTTGAGGTAATCCACCATAGAGTGGCCAACCGCATCGGAAAACGCAGCCTTTTCACGGTATAGTATATCATGCGGCAGGTAGTCGCCTTCAAAAGCCCGGCGCAGCAGATATTTGCCCTTGCCGTATACATTCATTTTTTTGGCCGGATCGACCGAAAGCACATACCTCACAAAATCCAGGTCGCCGAACGGCACCCGAGCTTCGAGAGAGTTGGCTGAAATACATCTGTCGGCACGCAGTACATCGTACATGTGCAGCTCCCTCACGCGCTTTTCCGACTCACGCTGAAACTCCTCGGGCGACGGCGCAAAATCGGTATATTTGTACCCGAACAGCTCGTCTGATATTTCACCTGTAAGCAACACACGTATATCGGTGTTTTTACTGATCCAGCGGCAAAGCAGATACATTCCCATGCTGGCGCGCACGGTCGTAATATCATACGTCCCCAGCATGTGTATGACCTCGTCCAACGAATCAAGCACCTGCTCGCGCGTCATTATGACCTCGGTATGATCGCTTCCTATGTAATCGGCCACCTGACGCGCATATTTCAGATCAATGGCGTCTGACTCCATGCCAATGGCAAATGTACGTATAGGCTGCTCACTGCGCTTTGCCGCAATAGCGCAAACCAACGATGAATCCAAGCCGCCCGACAGCAAAAATCCCACCTTGGCATCTGCAACCAGGCGCTTGTCAACACCCGCTACCAGCTTGTCGTGAATGTTGCGGCAAACCGTGTCAATATCGTCATAACACACAGCATCGACATGCGCAATATCATTGTAACATATAAACTTTCCGCCCTTGTAATAATGCCCCGGAGGAAATGGCAGAACACGGCGGCAAAGCCCTGTCAGGTTTTTAGGCTCAGATGCGAAAACGATCACTCCCGCATCATCGTAGCCATAATACAGCGGGCGTATCCCTATGGGATCACGGGCGGCAATGTATTCGGCCGTGACTCCGTCATATATGATAAGCGCAAACTCGGCATCTAACATGGCGAACATATCCGTCCCGTACTCCCGGTACAGGGGCAGAAGAATTTCGCAGTCCGAACCGCTCCGGAAGCTGTATTTGTCCGCCAGCCGCTCGCGCAATGCGCGGTAGCCGTATATCTCGCCGTTGCAGACAACATAGCTTCCGTCAAGCTCAAACGGCTGCATTCCCTCGGGCGTCAGCCCCATGATAGCCAGTCGGTGAAACGCCAGCAGTCCGTGTCCCGTATCCACCACACGGCTGTCATCCGGGCCGCGGGAGGCGGTCGCCTCAAAGCCCTGCATAAAAGCCCTGACATCAGCACAGTAGTCACAGTAACCCATTATGGAACACATATAATAAATCCTCCGAACAACTCAGAAATAAATTTTGCGGCAAGCAACGTCAGCATCTGCCGTAAGCGATGCCGCTCATTCGACATCCTGAAGTGCGTCATAGCCTTCCTCGCCGGTACGCACCTTAACTACATTTTCAACGTCATAAACAAATATTTTTCCGTCACCTATGTGTCCCGTGTAAAGAACGCTCTTGGCAGTTTCAATTATACTGCGAACCGGAATTTTACTTACAACTATGTCAACCTGAATTTTGGGCAGCAGTGTAGGCTCAATTTCAACACCGCGGTAATATTCCGGCTTGCCCTTCTGTATACCGCACCCGAGAACATGTGACATGGTCATACCCGTAACGCCCAGCTCAACCATGGCCGCCTTGAGCGCTTCAAACCGAGCCTCTTTGCAGATAATTTCCACCTTGGTGAATTTCGGGGTACTGCCGTCATCAGATGTGCTGACAGTAACCTTTTTCACCGGAATAGCCTCGCTTTCCGGAACCTTGTCAACCGCAACGATCTCAGGCTCAGCCGCAACCGTATCCGGTAGCATGGAAAATCCGGCATATGCCGACAGAAGCCCGTGTTCGGAAACATCAAGTCCTTCCATCTCTTCCTCAGGCGAAACACGCAGACCTATCGTATGCTTAATAATAACAAACACCAGGGTGATTATCACTGTGACGTAAGCTGCTACCGAAAGCACTCCCAAAGACTGTACTCCGAGCAGATGCAGGCCGCCGCCGTAAAACAGTCCCTTTTCGGTCGTAACTCCGGTGGCGAACAGACCGGTAAATATCGTTCCCAATGCTCCGCAAACGCCGTGAACCGACACAGCCCCGACCGGGTCGTCAATCTTTACGACCTTGTCGAAAAATTCAACTGCGACAACTATAACTATGCCGAAAATAACTCCCATTATCGCCGCGCCGACGGGAGACACAGCATCGCACCCTGCCGTAATGCCTACAAGTCCGGCAAGCGCGGCATTGTATGTCATGGAAACGTCGGGCTTTTTGTAGCGTATCCAGGTAAATATCAGCGTCGTGCAGCATGCAAGTGCAGCAGCCAGGTTGGTATTGAAGAACACACGTCCCGCGGTCTCCATAAGCTCATCCGTGTCAAGTCCGACAGTGGAGGCACCGTTGAAGCCGAACCAGCAAAACCAAAGAATGAATACGCCGAGTGCCGCAAAGGTCAGGTTGTGCCCCAGAATAGCCCGCGGCTTGCCGTTTTTATCATATTTGCCGATACGCGGCCCGAGTATTTTGGCTCCGATCAGTGCGCACACACCGCCGAGCATGTGGACTGCCGTTGAACCGGCAAAATCATGGAAGCCCAGCTGTGACAGCCAGCCGCCGCCCCAGATCCAGTGTCCCGAAACGGGGTAGATAAACAGCGATATAGCGGCCGAATATATACAGTATGCGCTGAATTTTGTTCGTTCTGCCATGGCGCCGGACACGATCGTCGCAGAAGTCGCGCAGAACACGGTCTGGAATATTGCAAACGTCCAGAGCGGTACTCCGTCAGGAAGAATGTGCGAATAATCCTTCATGATCAGCGGGTCGAACCAGCCGAAAAGAGTGGTTCCGGCTCCGAACATAACTCCAAACCCCACAAGCCAGAAGCAGGGAGTACCGATGCAGAAGTCCATAAGGTTTTTCATAAGTATATTGCCTGTGTTTTTTGCCCGTGTAAAGCCTGCCTCGCACATTGAAAAGCCCGCCTGCATAAAGAACACGAGAGCGGTTCCGACAAGGACCCAAAGCGTGTTTACTGCACTGTATGTCATGGTAGAACAACCTCCCAAATTAAAATGATAGATACATCACACGCCGAACAGCAGTTTCTCATAAGTCGGGAACGGCCAGTATTTTTCGGCGGTAAACGTTTCGGCCTCGTCGCATACTACACGCAATTCGGCCATTTTCTGAAGTATAACGTCACGTATCATGTGAGACGCTTCGGTGATATCGCTAATAGTCTTGTATCTGATGATCTGCGACTCAAGCTCGCCGGTCGCGCGGTCGATCTCATCAACAAGTCCTGACAGCTTTGCGATCGCGGACTTTTCATACTGTCCTGCAACGCCCGGCACTGCGGAAGTCTTGGCCATCAGCGTGTCAGACAGCTCGCGCACATACGCTTCAACTGCCGGAATTATCTGACGGCGTGCCATATCTACCATAGTCATAGCCTCTATGTTGACGGTCTTACAATAGTTTTCCAGCGTGATCTCATAACGCGACTGTATCTCGGCAAGTGTGAATATCTTATGTGAGGTAAGCATATCCACATTTTTCTTCTCGAGTATTGCGGGCATGGCATCGGGCGTTGTACGCAGATTGAGCAGGCCGCGCTTTTCGGTAGCCTCCTTTATCCAGGCATCGTCGTAGCCATTGCCGTTGAAGATAATGCGCTTGTGCTGCTTGATCGTCTCCTTTATGAGATCGTGCAGTGCAGTCTCAAAGTCAGTAGCACCTTCAAGCCGGTCGGCGTAAACGCGGAGCGACTCTGCCACGGCAGCGTTAAGCATGATGTTGGCACAGGCAATACTGTTGGAGGAGCCGAGCATACGGAACTCAAACTTGTTGCCGGTAAATGCAAACGGAGATGTACGGTTGCGGTCGGTGGTATCACGTGTAAACTTAGGTAGCACATGTACGCCCAGCTTCATGACGGTTTTCTGCGTTCCGCTGTAGGCCTTGTCACTCTCAATCGCATCAAGCACCGCCGTCAGCTCGTCACCGAGGAACATGGACACAACTGCGGGCGGAGCCTCGTTCGCGCCAAGACGGTGATCGTTGCCGGCCGTTGCGACCGACAGACGAAGCAGATCCTGATAATCGTCAACCGCCTTGATAACGGCACACAAAAACAGCAAAAACTGTGCATTTTCATACGGCGTTTCACCCGGCTTCAGCAGGTTGACACCGGTATCGGTCGCCATGGACCAGTTGTTGTGCTTGCCAGAGCCGTTGACACCTGCAAACGGCTTTTCGTGCAACAGGCAGACCAGACCGTGACGGGCTGCCACCTTCTGCATGATCTCCATGGTCAGCTGGTTGTGGTCGGTGGCTATGTTTGTGGTGGTGTAAAT
>ENA-ORSL01002521-ORSL01002521.1-human-gut-metagenome-genome-assembly--contig:-NODE-2521-length-13132-cov-4.870383_pt1 | contig 13132 bp, 19 predicted proteins | sample MGYA00242190_ERZ509157 | MGnify/ENA primary metagenome ERZ509157 (study PRJEB26280, sample SAMEA2338664) | human gut metagenome | biome: human gut; feature: human-associated habitat; material: faeces...
TAAGTATCTCCGGACTATGCTTTTTCATCGCCGTCCGTACACTCTTGGCAATGCTGGATAAACTGTGTTTTCCCATTTGAGTTCTCCTTTCTTATTCAGAAACTAAGTCATTTAAAAGTTTATCGACTCTGCTTTTTATTTCGTTTTTGCATTCATCAGACTGAAGATATTTCTCCATCGATTTTAAGATGCATTTTTTAGAGACAACAAATCCGCCGGCTAATCCTGCGAATACTCCAATACCGAAAACAACACGCAACTTACTCTTCATGTTTTTCTCCTTTCGTTTAAACAAATAACAAAATCAATTCTTCGGCTGTTTCGACCGCTGTCTGAAATATCAAACTGCGATGCTCGTCCTCGCCGTAACAAGCATACATAGCCATTTCGCAGATAAAACTTTCGATAATACAGATAGGCATTTCAAAGGGCTTATCCATAATTCGATTGATAATTTCATAAGCGGCCCATTGCGAATACGACCGTTTTTCAAATTCGTCTTTAGGCCATGAGAACGACGGACTGAATAAATGCCGGTCTACATATTCCTTGATAATCGAAACAGCCGTTTCCGAATCGCACACGATAGCTTGTCGAGCAAAGAAAAAGAGCCCCTGTTAGGACTCTTCCTCTTCGTCATTAAGTGCGGCGAGCTTTTCGTTAATGCGTTCATCGATTTTCTCTTCCATTTTCTTTTCGTTCACCCAGTCGGTTAGCAGTGTTGCTCCCATACCTACTGCGGTGGCGACAATACCAAGAATTTTTACCATTTTAGCGTTAATCATAAAGCGCTACCTCCTTTTCATAATACGACTTGTAAATTTTGCGGATTTAAAGATCTTTCATCCATTCGGCGGTCGGTTCAAAAACCATGTCAATAACAAAGATTTCCATCCCGTCTTCCAGCGTTAATTTATGGTGGTTGAAATCAATCCAGTAAATATCGCCGTTGCAGGATGACCAACCTACGGTTTCTCCAAATTCGGTTTTTTCAAGCCCAAGGAACTCATAGAAGTCGTTCAATGGGATTACGCCTTGAAACATAAAATTGCGGTTCAAATGGTATTCCGCCTCTATGACCTTGGCGATGGTTGTCTCAAAATATCTCTGGGAAAAGCTGTCGTAGAAAGTACGGATTATCTCAGGTTCCATGCCCTCGCCAAAATCGAGACTCGAACTGCTAATAAAGCTTGGCGACGAAATATAAACGTCCTTACACTTTTCACTCACGATAGAATCTACAATCGCATTATGTGTCTCTTCTCCGTAAAGCTCTTTCAGCTTATCCTTATATTCCTTATAGGACTGATTGATAAAAGCGTAAGCGCTTGTCAGGGCAGCCTGTTTTCTGCTATTAAGCGCATTGGCTCCCATAATACAGGCTATCGTGGAAAGGCCAAAAGCAGCGGTCGGAATATAGCATTTCCACGCCGACATAAACGCCTCTTTTTTGGTGTAGGCGTATGGATCTCCATCGTGATTTTTTCTGCTGTCCGCTTTGACAAGTTCTACAGCTTTTGGAGTAGCTTTAACGGCTGTAACAACAGTTACGATTACTCCTACGGACGCTACGCATGACAAAGCAACAGGAGAATATTTTTTTAAATATAATCCCGACTTGTGCAGCGCCCTTTGAATAACAGGGGTTTTGTTCATGATTTTTCTCCTTTCGTTCATCTCATAGCTCTCAATAAATCCAGGATATCTACAGCCATATTGCCGGCCGATTTAAATATTTGGCTTGTTCTCGGATTTACTTTTGAGTAAGCAAACATCTTCACCATGAATTCGTGGGCGAGTTCACAGAATTCATCGATTGATCCCGATGTTCTCGGATATATTCTTTCGGCGATAAAATCTCTGAGCTCGTCGACAGCCCATTGTGAATAACTGCTTTTCTTGAATTCTTCTGTCCATTTTCCGAACAGCGGAGGCATCCAAGCATCCATGTGATACATGTCATACAAAATTAGTTCAAGCTGATCGATGCTCATTGTCTTCTCCTTTCGTGAAAAAATAAAAGAAAAGAGCCCCTGTTAGGACTCTTCTTTAATAAATTCGCAGAATTCATCAATTGATTTTTTTAAGTCTCTTTTAGATTTCCGACTTTTGTATTCTTCGTGAAGAATTTTAACTATAATTCCGGTCAATGCTAGACCTGCTCCAATTGCTACTCCAATACATGTATCTTTAACTCCTTGGTTATAGCAAGCTTGTGCAAAGCCCGTTATCGCCTTCATAGCTTCTTCATCACTAATAAATTCAACTTCGGTATTCATTACAAATAACTCCTTTCAAATATGAATTAGCTGTTTCTTCATAAAGAGAGTTGTATTTTTCGCGTGGCAAAAGAAAGAGCCGTTGTTAGCGGCCCTTCTCCTTACAAACCAATGCTCTTTAAAATTTTCATAAGTTCGTCTTTTTCGAGTTCAGCATCTACATCCAGATGGACATGTGTCTTTCCGTCGATAACCGTTGCGTTCACCTCATTAAGTTTGAGTTCTACATCATACCCAAACTTTTTTCGGATTAGCATAGCTATCAACTTCGACAGAATACCCGTCGTGAATTTCGACCTTATTTTCATTTCGTCCATACTCCTTTTACTCCTTTCAAATATCCATTGATTTCCGTAAAAGAAGATGCGATTTTTGCGCAAAAAAGAAAGAGCCGTTGCTAACGGCCCAATCTTTTTTAATCTCCAAAAAGTTTTTTAACTTCTTCAGAAGCGAATCCTCCAAAGTATGACGCTTTGATAGCACCCATACAATGTTTTTTGTTCGTCTGTTCAGCTTTGTCATCGGATATCAGTCCTAGACATTGTCTGATATTACAAACCTCAATCATATTGACATGGTACTTAAATAAAAGTTTATAAATTGGATTTCCGTTCTTCATAAAGCGCTACCTCCTTTTCATAATACGACTTGTAAAAAATGCGCAGATCAAATCCCCCGTCTGTCAAAGACTGTTTCCCATCGCTCCCGTTTGATGGGTTTCATTTTCAGCGCCCACATAATTTGACGGACAGTAACAGTGGGGTAGAGGCCGTATGTACAAGTTCCGGAACGAGCTTCAAAGTATTCCCGAAAATCAGGATGCAAATATAAAGCGTCGGTAATCCACGGGTCAACCTCGCTCCACCATGTACTCTTGGTTTCCTCGTCAAACCTCTGCTGTATCACAGCCAGTCCTTTTTCTCCGATTTTGTATAGCGTGCAACTGTTGTAAACGGGGTGATCGCAAATATAACGGCTGCCGTACATAGACAGATAGATTTCCGGTTTATTAAAATGGTATCTCATATACACCACCAAAAAGAAAAGAGAAAGAGCCCTCGTCAGGGCCCTCTCCCTTTTGCTAATAATCTTATTTAATCTTCGTCAAATTCTCCGCAAACTTCTTCTCTGGTAGGATACAGAGCTTCATATTCCTCATCGTCTTCCATTCCGTACCGTTCCAATTCTACGGAATGGCCGCATTCGAGGCATACTAATATATCTTCCCATTCATCCTCGAACTGCATTCTTGCTCCGCATTTACTGCAAATATATCTGCCAGTGAGTAATGCGTCCTTTTGCGCGTCGTTAAAAAAGCTCATTGCAAATTACCTCCTTGATACTGTGTGGCAATTTTAAGTATAACCGCCACCTTTGAATTATCAAGAGATAAAAAGCACTTTTACATCTCTCATAATAGCGGATGCGATTTTAACGGAGAAAAACGAAGAGGCCGTGTAATATCCACGAACTCCTCGTTTCGGAACCATTTTACTTCTTGGTTGGTTTAAAACGGCTAAACAAACCTCTGAATGTCGTAGAGGTATAAGTTCCTTTCTCTTCGAACTTGAATCCCTTTCGCATCCAGAACGCGTAGAACATCAACGGCAGCACAAGCTCGGCGGCTGCAATACCAATTTTGACATACCGATCTTTGACATTCTCTTCAATCTGAGCAACCTTAAAGCCCTCATCGCTTTTACGATTCTGAGTTTTGTCCAGATACTCCATTGAAGTTTTGTCTTCATCGAGCTTCACCTTGTAAAGTTTCGCCAAGCTTTCCACTGCTGTAGAGTGCTTTTCGCTTCCTGGTTCGAGAGAAGCCAAGTTTTCGATTTCGTTCTTGATTTCCTCTTCCAACAAATTTTTAATTTCTTCGCCCATTTTACATTTCTCCTTTCGTTTACTGGGTTCCATAAAAGGAAGTGTTATTTGTGCGGAATGAAGTCTTTAGCCTTTACTCTCAGCACAACATATTTCTTTGAAACCACAGCTTCAACCCGCTTCGATAATTCCAAAAATAAAAAAGGACCATCCGGATCTGAATGGTCGACTCGAAGTGTTCCGACTAAGAAAAGCCGAAATACGATACCCGTAAAAATGGCACCTACCAAAACGCCGAGAGCAAAGGTAATTGCCATGTTCATGTGCGTCCTCCTTTTAAAATGTTTTTCAAAATTTTCAACCCGGGGAATTTTTCAAATATCAATTTAACATGTTTTTCCGTCACCTGCGTACTGAATTCTAATCTAGGATAAAAAGAAAGAGCCGTTGTTAGCGGCTCCTCTCCTTTCTAAAAAGGGTGGCTGTTTTAGATATTAACTTTAATCTGAAGCTTTTATCAGAAGCAAGCATGTCTATGGTTTCATTCGCAGTTATGTCGTATTTGGCTAAAGTACCTAGCATATGGCCTTTTCCTAAATCAAACATAAAATTCGCACATGCATAGAATGCTACTCCGATAAGCGCTGTTTTTAATGCTTTGTTCATAAATCTTCACTCCTTTCATAAAGGAGCTTGTTATTCTTGCGAACCCTTATATACGATTTTCTTCCGCAAGTCAGACCAGGTTATGTAACGTTCTTTTTGACATACCGGGCAATAGAACTTGCTTACCTTACCGCCTATGTCCGTCAGTTCGCTGCTTTCCGCCTCAAGCCTACTCTGACAGTTCGGGCAATTGAACCGATAGACCTTCTTAACAGCCACATCCACAATCTTCATCGCATCACCCTCTTTCTTGGCTGAGCAGCCAGAAGAACCGTCTGTACAAGTCGTAATAAGTGTCCTTGCAGCATGGGACAGAGAATTTGATTCTCATGTAATCATAGGAAGCCCCTTCCGTCACACCTTTCAAAATATAACAGGAAAGTTCCTCGTCCGCTTCCTTGGCCATCCGTTCGATCATGTCCATCCGATTCGAGTAAAACAGCCTTGCCATCGCGCATTTAGCAACCGGATCGCTGATGTTATTTGTCCTGCCCGGCGATATCAATTTCGGCCAACTGCTCGGGAACCCATCCAGCATGGCATACGATTTCCGCCATATCGGATACTGTAGACAGAAATGCTTCAGCTCGTAATACCGGTGTTTCTCAATCCAGTATTGGTTTTTCTCTGATACTTCAGGTCTTATCGTTGTGCTCATACCCGTTCACCTCGCCAGACATAACCCGTTTCCTGCCACAGTAACTTTGGAGAGATGTAAAAGTTGATTCGTCCGTACTTCGAATTCATCTCTTCCAGATTGGTGATAAGTTTTCCGTTCCTGGTTGCTTTACCGATGGGCAGCCACCCCGATATAATGCCGGCTCGAATCCATGAAGCGTCTTTCCCATAAACCCTCGCTGCTACGGCCACCGGTACTGAACCAGATGCAAATATAACTTCATCCATTGGCTTTTGCCTCCTTTCAACTGCTATTCTAGGTTAGAAACAGCTTTTAGTGAAAACAACTTAGGTGGAGACAGCCGCCATCGGACCATCGTCATTTCACAAGGGTAATCTTCAAAACCAAGCGTTTCGCAGGTGATAAGCCCCTCCAAAACACCGATAATGATTTCCGCTTCGTACTGCTTGTATGGAAATATAAAGTCCGGAAGTTCCCGATGCATAGCGCTGCATTTTTGGCATCGGAACCTTCGAATATCTACTTTGTTTTTGACGCCGTATTTCGTCCGTACAATTCTTTTTACGGTGTCGTAATATTTCAACTGGCCGCCGCATTTGGGGCAGGTTGATTTGCTGTCACTAATCATATTTCATCTTTTCCTCCAATCGCAGCAAGAAAAGTTTTGTGTAGGAGTTGACAATTCCTATACTTATGATATATGATTACTAATAGCAAATCAATGGAAAGGTGGTCTCTATGCTTATAAAATGTCCGGAGTGCGAATTGCAAGTAAGTGATAAAGCTGTTTCCTGTCCGCATTGCGGATACCCGATGCAGTCAAGCTCCAAATCAAGAAAGCCTCGAAACAAAAACAACAAACGACGCCGTTTACCGAACGGATTCGGACAAATCAGCGAGATTAAAAACCGTAATCTCCGCAATCCTTTCAGGGCGATGGTGAGCGTAGGAAAAGCAGAAAACGGACGGCCGATATGCAAACCTCTAAAGCCGGAATCCTATTTTCCTACCTATAATGACGCCTATGCCGCTCTTGTGGAATATAACAAGAACCCATATGATCTCGAGCCGTCTCTCACCGTCAAAGAATTGTACGAACGGTGGAAACCGGAATACTTGAAAACTCTGAAGAATGAAGCGAGCGGCAGAGCAGTAGAATCCGCCTGGGGATATTGTTCATCCGTGTACAGCATGAGAGTGATTGATGTCCGAGCACGTCATATAAAAGGCTGTATGGAAGAAGGGATATCCGTAGTACGAGGAAAAGAACAAACCCCGAGCGCATCAATGAAGAACAAGATTAAGTCACTGTTCAACTTAATGCTCGATTATGCCTTGGAATATGAACTGGTAGACCGCAACTATTCGAGAACGTTCAATCTAACCGAGGAAACCATCAAAGAAATCGTAACGGTAAAGAAAGAGCACATACCGTTTACACAAGAAGAGATGGATTTGCTCTGGCAGCATGTAGATGATAAAATGTATGTAGACGTTATCTTGATTCAGTGCTATTCCGGATGGAGGCCACAGGAAATTGGTTTGCTGGAGTTGAAAGACGTGGATCTTGAAAATGGCACATTTAGCGGAGGAATGAAAACCGATGCAGGTACTAACCGTGTTGTACCTATCCACTCAAAAATAAGACACTTGGTAGAACGGCACTATAAAGAGGCTCAGGAAATAGGAAGCATATATCTGTTCAATTACGCCAATCCAAGCAGCAGGGTCAAGAATACGGCTTTGACCTACAACAGATATCAAAAGGCTTTTGGGATGATTCGGGACGAACTGAAACTTAATCCGGAGCATAGACCCCATGACGGACGCAAACACTTTGTTACCATGGCTAAAAAATACGGCGTTGATGAATACGCTATTAAGTATATGGTAGGGCATAAGATCTCTGATATAACTGAAAAGGTTTATACACAGAGAGAATTCGAATGGCTAAAAGACGAAATAGAAAAAATAAAATAGCTTGTAATTTTTGCCTATAACAAAGAAAAAGCCTCCTCGCAGCAGGACGCCGGTTAAGGCATCCGATACCACAAGGAGGCTCTCTTTTGTATAGGAATAAGTGTATAGGAGTAATGCAGGAATAATAGATGAATTACCTACATTTCTCGGCTTTTTCTCACATCTAACTGCTCTTAAAACCGCGTATTTACTGGGCTTTAGCAGTGGGTAAATTAAGGTAAGTTTCTATAAATAAAAATAAAGTGACGAAAAAAGAAAAGAAAATATAGGCGTTTTTTGCATTGACAAATTTTGGCAATAATGGTATATATAAAGTGAATTTTGTGTATTTTTAATATTTTAATTGTTTTATATTGAATATTTATATAAATTTATTGGAGGGTTTGTCATGAAGAAAAATGCAGGATTCAAAGCCACGGCGGTTTTACTGTCTTTTTTGTTGGTTCTCCAAATATCTCCAATCACCGCCTGGGCGGACGAGCTGAACAGCTCGGCGTCAGAAACTGTTTCCAGCCAGTTTCCATCCGGAGAGGCGGAAGGAGGTTCCGCTTCTGATTTCCAGGAGCCCGGCGTTTCTTCTGAAATCCCGGGGACCGCTTCCTCAAGGGAAAGCTCCTCCGTAGAAGGGACAGCCTCTTCGGAAACAGCTTCAGAAACGGTATCGGAACAGGAATCAGGGCCGTCTTCCGATACGGAAGCATCGAGCCAGGAGGATTCCGGCTCCCAGGCCGAAGCTTCAGGGCCGGAGAAGGAAACCACCCCGGAATCTCTGGAGGAGCTTGTTGCGTCAGTTTTAGTGACCAACGGCAATGACAACCCGATCAATGAACCAGATTTGGCCTCTCAGTACGGCTATGAACTGCCCCCGGCGGAGGAGAAAGAAACCTATGAGATTTTAGGGGAGGATACCTCTCTGAGGGAAGAGTCCATCAAATATTTCCGCCTGAAGGACGGCGGGTATTTGGCGGCGGGGTATCCGGTCCCCGTTCATTATGAAGATAAGGAAACCGGAGAATTTCTTGAGATCAACAACGATCTGGAGAAAACCGCGATTGACGGCGAAACTTACTATACCAATGCGGACAACCCGTTTGAGGTTTCCCTTCCGGAGAATCTTTCCGCCGGCCAGCCGATCATTGTCTCTCAGGACGAAAATTCTATCGGCCTGACCTATTTGCCGAATGAAGACGGTCATGTGGAAGCGGCGGCCGACAGCGGAATTTTGGCTGCTCCGCCACAGAAACCGGCGGCTTCTGCTTCGCCGGGCGGAAATATCCAGATCACTAACCGCGTGGGCGCCGTAAAAACGGCAGCCCGGCCTCTCACCAGGGCTGTCACGGCGGAGCAAAAAATCGAAGAGTCCAATGAAGCCATGCAAAAGGCGGAAAAGGTGGAATCCAAGGCGCTTTATGAGACGGAGCCCAACATCAGCTTCGAATACCGGCTGGGGGGGGACTACCTGAAAGAAAAAATTGTCATAAAAGAAAAGTGCGCCCTGGAACCTTTCTGCTTTCAATTGAACACCAACGGTATGACCGCCGAGCTTCAGGAGGACCGTTCCGTGCTGATTTCCAGCGTGACGGAAGAGGAGCCCTCTTTCCTGATGAACGCCCCCTTTATGTATGACGCCGCGGGAGCCCGCACCAGTGAGGTGGAGGTCACCCTGACGGAAACCGAAAATGGGTATCTCTATACGATGACGCCCAGCGGGGAATGGCTCAATGATTCTCAGCGGGTTTATCCAGTGACCATTGATCCCCATATTGAAAAAATCACCAGCTACGCCAATGTGAAGGATACCACGGTTTCCTTTAAAACCAGAGGCGCGACTGTGGGTGCCTCTTCTTTGGAATCCAGCGCGGAAATTGCCTATTTGAAGGTGGGACGGCAGTACAACGGAAACGAGCTGGGCGCCGCGGTATACTTTGCGGTTCCCTCCAACATTCCCAAGTCCGCCAGAATCGTGCAGGCCACGATGGATGTTGCCGGTTACCGAGGCGGCCTTTCTACCTGTCCCAGCGACACCCAGATCAACGCTTACCGGATCACCAGCGACTGGAATGTAGGAAACATTAAGGAAAACAAGGTGCTGTATACGGACAGCAGTCCGAAAACTCCTTCCTATGACAGCGCCGCGCTGGACTATTTCATATATAATGATTCCGCAGAGCCTTCCAATCCATGGAAAGAAATTGATATTACCCGGGCGGTCCAGGAATGGGTCAATGGGACGCCGAACTATGGAATTTTGCTGCGGGGAGTTAATCTGCCCTCCTCCGGAGACAGACTGGCGAGATTTTACGACAGCGATAACGGTGTGGAAAACAGCGATCCCCAGTATGCATTTTGGTATCGGGATACCAGCGGCCTGGAGGATTACTGGAGCTATCACAGCCATTCCGCCGGGATCGCGGGAAACGGCTACCTCAATGATTTCAACGGCAATCTGGTGTTTATCCATGACGACGCTTCCACCGTCAGCGACCTGATGCCGGCAACGGTGAGCCATGTGTATAACTCCAGTGCGTCCAATGAAGCTTCCCGGTTCGGCAACGGCTGGCGGCTGAACGTGATGCAGACCTTGGAAGCGGTGAAATCCGGGAGCGGCGTCAATCCGACCCAGTATCCTTACGTATACACCGACGGGGACGGAACTAAGCACTATTTCTATAAAGATACCAGTGACGGAAACAAGATCAAGGATGAAGACGGGATGGGAATGGAGTACAGCGCCTATCCCAATCCTACTTATGACCTAAAGCATCAGATTACCCTAAAAGATAAGACCAAACTGATTTTTGGCACGGACAGCTATTTAAGGCGAATTATCGATACCAACGGAAACACGATTCAATTTCAGTATGGCCCCCGTTCCGATGGGAATTTTCTGGGATATATTACCGACGCTGTCGGGAACCGGATCATCATGACCTATACCAGCGATTATTCCAAGCTTACCAAAATTACGGACGAGTCGACCGGGAGAGTAACCAGCTCCCAGTATGATTCCGCCGGCAACTTAACCTCGATTACTCACAGTGACGGAGGACAAGCGGCCTACACCTATTATGGCAAGCTATTGAATTCCGTTACAGATCCTACCGGCTACGGAATGAGGTACTATTATTTAGGAAATACCTTCCGGGTTTATAAAATCCAGGAAAGATACAATAGCACGGTATCGCAGAGCATGGAACTGGATTTCAGCAAAGTAAACCAAACCACCTTTACTACCCATGGAATGGACGGCAATTATGACACCGAGAGCGACAATCAGGTAATTACTTATCAGTTTGACAATTTCGGGCATCCGGTAGCGGTTCAGGATCAGGATGGCAACGCAAATAAATACCAGTATGATACCGGCGATGAAAAAGAGCCCCACAAGCTAATGAAGGCGAGCTCCATGCAGAAGCCTGTGCTCAATCTGCTGGCCGATTATAATATGGACTCTACATGGAAAACGGCCCATAATGGTAGTTCTGCCTACACAATTACCAAGAAAACAGATACTGGACACCTAGGAAATACCAGTTATGAGGTAACTCGAAATGACGCAAACGGAGTGAGTGCGATCTATCAGACACTCACGCTATCAAAAGGAACCTATACTCTTTCAGCCTATTTAAAGTCGAAAGATGTCGGTGCTGCTCATGATGAGGAAACGGGTGCCGGCATTTGGGTTGCTCAGAAAAACAGTTCCGGAGAAACTATAAAAGTAGATATGGAGCGATCCTTAACGGGGACGACAGATTCGGAATTTGACAACGGATGGGTTCGGTTGACGCTTACGTTTACTGTGGCGGAAAATAATACCAAAGCAGAAGTTTTTGCGGGTATCGCTAATACGACTGGAACGGTTTGGATCGATAGCATACAGTTAGAAACCGGCGAGGTCGCCAATAAGCTGAATCTGATCAAGAATTCAGGCTTTCAGAGTACAACTAACGGCAAGCTGGATCACTGGTCGTTCTCGGAAACTCCGGCCGGCAGCGGAGTAGGGTCCCCTCCCAGCTATACGCAGGCGGCTTTGATCAACCCCACGATTTCCGGCAGGCCAAAGTTTTCCCAAGCGATCAATGTGCAGGGAAAAGAGGGGGACGTCTATTCCCTCAGCGGCTGGGCCAGCACTACGGGAGCGAAGCCGGGGGGCGAATTCCGCATTGCCGCGGCGTTTATCTTCGATGGAGCCCCAGCGCAATGGTTTACTGCGCCGTTTAACGAGAGCGTAACCGGCTGGCAGTTCGCCAACGGGATCGGCGTGGCTGACGACGGAGACCCCACCACCACCCGTACCTACAGCGCGATTCACGTCTATGTGTTCTATAAAGACCAGCTGAACCCGGTATATATCGATAACCTTCAGTTAGTGAAGGACAACGGCCAGAGCTATGTATATGACGACGACGGCAACGTGACCTCCTCCGCAGATGCCGCCGAGGAATCCAAGTTCAATTATGACGATCACAGCAACCTAAAGCAGATGGTGGACGTAAGCGGAAACCACTTCGGATATTATTACGATAATAAGCAAAATCTAACATCAGCCAAAAATTCTGATGGCGTAACCTATGCATTTACCTATAACAGCAAAGGACAGCCAACAGAATCGGCAACTTTTAGTAACAGCTATCTGTCTGGAATTAAGAATACTGGAGTTTACCGGATTCGCAATGGTTTGTCGGGAAAATACCTGGAGGTAAAGGGCGCCATAGACGCGAACGGCACGAAAGTGCAGCAGTATCAGTATAACGGCGGCGCCAATCAGATTTGGAAGCTGGTGAAGGACAAGGAGGGTACCTACCGGATTTATACCAAGTTAGGCGGCGGAACCCGGTGTATTGGTATTGACCTTGGCGCCGCCACAGCGGGAGGTTCCGCAGTAATTTCCGGGCCGAGTGACAGGGATTGGCAGCGCTTTACTCTTGAATATCGGGCGAGCGGATGATACCGCATCGTACCCAAACACGCGCCCAATATGGCTTTGGCGTTAGCCAGTTCCGGTACGGGTAATTCCATATTCGTGGTATTGCAGCCGAAAGCGGATAAAAAGGAACAGATTTGGTATTTTGAAGAGGTTGGCGCTACGTTGTCTGAGGCTCCTACAAGCGGTAATTCTTATGCGTTTCGTTCTATGCTGACAGGATTGTATATGGATGTAAAGCGGATATCGACTGAGGATAATACTCTGATCAATCAATATTATTATAGTGATAGCGGAGGGAAAAATCAAAAGTTTACCTTAGAGACGGTCCCCGGTCAGGACGGATGGTTTTATATTCATTCCGGCACCAATTATGATAAGGTACTCCAGGTGACAACTGCCCTGGTAGATGGAAACAAAACGGTAAGGCAGTTTGGCAAGGACGGAGGCGATGATCAGAAATTCAGCTTCACCAAAAACAGTGATGGAACCTACCGGATCACCTGTAAGGCATACCCAGGTGAATCTATAGGTGTGCCGGGAGACAGTTTTTCGCTATCTGTCACGCTGGTGTCCACCGCTCATTCTGCCTCAAGGGGAAAGGAATGGATATTAGAGAAGACGCTGACCATGCCATCCTCTGCCTCGTATACGTCCGACGGGCGGCATATCAGTTCGGTGACGGATTCCCGGGGGACGGTCACCTCCTATACCTATGATTCCAAGAACCGCATGAACACCGGGATTACCGTAGGCAGCGGCAGCGATGCTCAAAGCACCTCCTACGCCTACGACGGCCTGGACCGGGTGACCTCGGTT
>ENA-ORSL01002525-ORSL01002525.1-human-gut-metagenome-genome-assembly--contig:-NODE-2525-length-13118-cov-2.447983_pt1 | contig 13118 bp, 9 predicted proteins | sample MGYA00242190_ERZ509157 | MGnify/ENA primary metagenome ERZ509157 (study PRJEB26280, sample SAMEA2338664) | human gut metagenome | biome: human gut; feature: human-associated habitat; material: faeces...
TTACAAGGGAAAGTACCTACAGAACGCAGAGATACCTTTATCATATTCTTTTCCGTATCCTCACGCAAGAATACGGAGAAAATAATATTCTTTATGGAAAGTGGAATATTCACAAACCCTTCCGTATCTCCTTTTACATACTGGAATTTACTTTGCTCCTCTTTTGTCAGCCAAACCAATGCCGAATTGAACTGAGGAAATACTTGCATCTTGTCGTACAGCACATATCCCATCAGGCGTAAACGCCCTTCAGAATATGTATTATAAACTTTACGATAAATCTCATCCTTATCAATGCCTTTCGAAAGCAGTTCGCTGATAATGAAATAAATCTCACGGTCATTAGAATTATAAGTAAAGCCACCTGTATCGGTCATCATCCCCGTATAAATACATTCAGCACCTTCCTTGGTGATATCCTCAAAATACCCCAGACGGCATATCAACCGGAAAACCAATTCCGATGTAGAAGATATTTCAGGATGAGAAATAATGATTCTACAAAAGGCTTCCGGATTAAGGTGATGGTCAATCATCATTTTGCGTGCCGGCGACTGAGCCACAGCATCCGCCATCGCATCAATACGAGACAATGCATTGAAATCCAGACAGCAGATCACATCCGCCTCATTCAGCAGCTTATTGGCAAATTCAGTATATTTATCGTACCGGATTATATCCTTGGCTCCCGGCATCCATCTCAGAAAATCCGGAAAAGCATTGGGAACAATGACATTCACCGTCTTTTCCTGTGATTCCAAGAAATGCCATAATCCTAACGAGGAGCCAATGGCATCACCATCCGGTGACACATGGGTAACAATAACTATTTTATCAGCTCTTTCAAACCATTTTTCGGCATGGTCTATATTAGCCTGTGCAATTACTTTTGATAACATATTCAATCTTTTTCTTTTGAAATGGCAAATTTACAAATTAATTCTTTATTCACAGAAGAATACGGTAAGAACCTTTCGGAGACATATCAATATAATCCAATCCCAAACCTCTACACTCGTCCTTTAACAAATTCAATCTATACCCACCGAGCGAAGCATCCAGTATGACCTTCCTTATTTTAAATATTTTTTATAATGGGGCAATTTTTCCTTTAAAACCTTTACACAAGTACATATAATCAATATCCAACAAACTATCAACCGATCTGCTCCGCCAGCGGTTATCCACCAAAACACATATATTCATACCTTTATAATGATAAATGCTATCCTGTTGCCAAACATCTTTTTGAGGGGAAACTTTTACTTGCGAATGGGCCAGGATTAACTGAAAAGACTCCTCTTTCATATAATATAGACAACCTGAAAATCCTATAAAAAGATTGATTCCACACAAAACAGTAATCAACGATTTCCGTGAAGGAGATAACAGATAAGATAATACCACAAACAATAATACATAAAGAATACCAACCTGAAGCAAAGACAAATGTATATCGCCGGAATGTGATACAGGCAAATCCCCCACCCATTGCATACTGTCATTCAGCAACCGCAACACCCCGTTCAATCCTTTTACCACCCATATATGCAATACCGTAAAAGGAGACAAGACAAAACTTGCTACCGTTCCATAAATTATAACAAGCACTAAAGGTGCCACTATCAGATTGGCCGGTAAAAAATAAACAGGAAAATAAGCGAATTTATAAATAACCACGGGAGCTGTCCCTAACTGTGCCGCCAGCGAAACTGCCACTATCCCCCAAATATAACGAGGTACAGGGTGACGCACCCGCCAATACCGGGAAATGACAGGATAAATAAACAAAATTGAAAGTACAGCCAGAAATGACAACTGGAACCCGGTATCAAAAAGATAAAAAGGATTGTAAAGCAGCATAAAGAATGCCGCTACAGACAAGGTATTCAATGACAAAGTCCGTTCTCCTGCCGCACGCGCCGCTGTCATTAACATACACATCACCACCGCCCGTATAACCGAGGGAGGCAAGCCCACTAAAAAAGCAAATGTCCATAACAACAACACAATAATGCCACACTTTACCCATCGCAGCAGGCAACTTCTATCCAGCGGACGCAATATCCAACACAATAATCCCCACAAAACAGCTATATGCATTCCTGACAAAGCCAAGATATGGCTCACTCCCGCCACTTGATAAGTTTCACGTAAATCCTCACTCAGTTCCTCTTTATAGCCAACAGTCAAAGCCGACAATACGGCAAATTCATCTCCCGAGAATCCCCACTTCCGATAACTGTCCAGTATTTTCTCTCTCCATACACCTGCCCGCTGTTTCCATGTCAATGCCGATTTCTTGCCTGTCCATTGCCAATACCCCGGAAAGATTACGGCCGTTCCGCTAATTTGCTGTCTGAAAAGATAAGCCGCATAATCAAATTCTCCCGGAATCACCTCTCTTTCAGGAGTAGAGATACGTGTATAAAAGTTCAAATGGTCTCCACATCGTAAATTTACAGAAAGACTATCTTTCATAATATAGACTAGTATCATACGATTAACAGGAACCATCCCCCTCTCAGACATTTCTTTATCTATCCGCAATTTACAGAGATATGTTTTGGCCTTTTCTTGCGGAACATCCACTATCACCCCTTGATACATATTCTTCCCTGATGACCATTCATAGTCCACCCGTTGCCATTTTTGCTGTAGCAACAATGCCCCTACACAAAATAGAAACATAAAAACCATGCCTCCAAATAACCATCGGGAAAGGTAGCCTTGCCATTTCATCAATACAATCAAGCCAATCAAGCACCCCAATATTCCCGTGCCAGAAACAAGCACAGGCAAGGCGCCTTGAAAAAAATGATCGGATACAAAAATTCCGGCGACTAGAGGTATAGTCAACCGGAACATGGAACAAGGCTTTACAGCCGCTATATTTCGCACTTTGGTTTTAAGCTCAAAGAGATTTCAACCGATGTATCATGTCTGACATATCAGGAGCTTTGAACACAGCATTTCCTGCCACCAGCACGTCCGCTCCAGCCTCTACAAGCTGTCTGCCGGTTTCCAGGTTCACTCCCCCGTCAACCTCTATCAATGCCTGCGAACCTGTATTCGTTATCAATTCACGTAATTCCCTCACCTTATCCAGGGTATGTACAATAAATTTCTGACCACCAAAACCGGGATTCACACTCATCAGCAACACCATATCCACGTCACGGATAATATCGGCCAACATAGCTACAGGAGTAGAAGGATTCAATGTGACAGCCGCTTTCATTCCGGCATCCTTTATCTGTTGCACCACTCTATGCAAGTGTACACAGGCTTCATAATGCACATTCATCATCATTGTTCCCAAATCTTTCACTTCTTTAATGAATTTCTCAGGATTAACAATCATCAAATGTACATCCAAAGGTTTTTCAGACAACTCGGCTACATATTTCAATACAGGAAAACCAAAAGAAATATTCGGTACAAACACACCATCCATTATATCAATATGCAGCCAGTCGGCATCACTAAGATTTATTTGTTCTATATCTGCCTGTAGATTAGCAAAATTGGCAGACAACAAAGAAGGGGATATCAGAGGTCTATTCATGGTTCACTGTTCTTATTCTTTTTATACAGAACAAAGATAACCATATTTTATATAAGAACAGTGAAAAAGTTCATTTTATTTCGGCAAAGTAAACCGCACACCCAACTGTATATTAAAATTAAAAGGATGTTCCTTGCGAATCGTATTTACATTACTGCCGTCATCAAAGTAATAAACAACTCCCGGCTCCGCATAAATACCCAATTTCTCCGTAATCTTAAACTGCGCACCTGCCGCTGCGGACAAAGACCATTGCAAAGGTTTCACTTTGACATTTTCCTCCCCTCCCGAAAACTGTTCATCTTTTCCTGCATTTGATGTAGAAACACTGCCGATAATGCTCCGCTTTCCAGACACACATTTTTCTACCGCTCCACCTGCCGAGGCATACACTTCAAACCGCTTGTTACTCCATATATTCCGGTTCACTTTCAGAGGAATACCCACATAATGCAGTTTCTCTTCCCAACCATAATTGTTTTTTTCGGTTCCCGAACGTGTTTCGGATGAAAGCTGGGTATAAGTCACCCCGGTTTCTACAGCCCAATCATCACTTAAATCAAAACGAAGGGAAGCTCCAAAAGTAACAGGCATACGATATTTTATATCAGACTGCGCATCCTTTCCTTCCGACAAGTTATTGAACTGAACCAGCTTATCAATTTCAGCCCTTGTTTCCACTCCATAAGCGCTATTCATTGTTGCATTCCTTGTGCCATTAGGCAAAGGCAAATATCCATCCATACTAGTCGAGGATGAAAAGGTTCCATTACCGGTAGAAAGTCCTACCGACCAGTTTCTGTCCTTCTTTCTATGAGGAGCCACGTAAGCGTAATTCGTTTTGGCAGCCGAATAGGAAGATCTGCCGGCCTGTTTCTGCTGTTTTTGTTCCACTATAACAGATTCCTCTTTCTGCTCTTCAATATAATTTTCCTCTATTTGTATCTCTTCCACCTCTTTATTTAGCAAAACCTCCTGTTCGGCAGCCAATGCCTCTGCCTTAGCAACCCCACCAACTTTTACATGTTGTTTTTTCCCAGAGCGGGCAGCAGGAACTACCAAGGCCATAGGTTGCTCAGGAGTGATTGATCCCGGCACCAACTCATCGGGTTCGTGCATTACATTCAACTCTGCCGACTGTTTCTCCAAATAGTTTGCAGAAGGTGACTGCCAAAACCATACGGTCAATGAAGACACAACCACTAACAAGGCAACAGCTGCTACAGCCTGCCAGCGGCGCCACATCGGAATTACTTTCGGAACCGTATCCAGTTCCTTTTCCAACTGTTCCCAAAGATCAGCAGGAGCCGGTTCCGAATAGCCCTCCATCCGGATGCGGAAATTTTTTATCCATTTATCTTTTTCTTTCATTCCTATATCCTCTTTCTATAATCATTTATTTTTTTCATCAATAAGGTTTTGGCTCTGTATAATTGAGATGATGACGTATGTTCTGTAATTCCTAGCATTTCAGCAATCTCCTTATGTCCCTTTTCTTCTAATACATATAAATTAAAGACCGTTCTATATCCATCCGGAAGCTCTTTAATGAATTGCATTAAAACAGATTGGGGTATTTGCTCAAAATCATCCTCATCTCCATCTATCACATCGGGCAACTCTTCGACTATCACTTCCTGATTTGTAGAAGCTTTCTTGCGAAGATAGCCCAGTGCTTCATTTACCATAATACGTGTCAGCCATGCTTTCAATGACCCCTCTCCTTTATAAGTAAATTGACTGAATGAACGAAATATATTCAAAAATCCATCATGTAAGACATCCTGTGCCACTTCCCTATCACCTGTATAACGAACACAAATGGCCATCAATTGCCCGGCATAACGCTCATACAATTGCTTGCGTGCAAGGTTATCGCCCTTGCCGCAACGTTCCACCAATTCTGTTTCATTCATTGTTTGTGACACTTCTTTATTGGATAAATGATAAGACTGCAAAAATACTGCATCCGGAAGAATAAAATTTTTGCTTAAGCAGATTTAACATTTTTACAAGCAGTAAACTTACTATCTTCGCATTTAAGCGATAGAAACAATTCTAGAAACAGAAAATATGAGAAAATATAAAGCGACAGTTCTTGTAATAATTATGGTAATGCTGATTCCATTTACTCAGTCTTGCCTGAATGACTATGATGATGACATCTACGACATACAAGCAGAAATGCCTTTTAACGCCGCTTTAGCAACCGTAGTAACTCCCAGTGAAGTACCCGGTGAAGCAGTGATAGAAAGCGATAATGATGGAATCGCATACGTAGTGAATCCCGATAAATTAACACGTTTTGAAACAAATAATCCGGGACAACGTATTTTTTATACCTATATAAATGCAGCCAATCCGACCGGAGATGCAAGTAAGAAAGGACCTTTTATTTCTATAGATTACTTGCAGAAGATCTTAACCAAACCAATGGATACACTAAAAGAAAACGATGAAGATATTTACGGACATGATGGAATCAACCTCATCACTCCCATTATGGGTAAGACACACCTGACCCTTATGTTCCAAATATTAGGTTTCAACTCTAATATCAAACATCGGATCAGCCTTGTAGCCACAGAAGGAACTGTTCCTGACGCAAACGGATATATGGCTGTAGAATTACGCCACAATGCCGAAGGTGACAGACAGGAATATCCGAGTTCCGGTTATGTATCCTTCCCTTTATTGGATGTTCCCGGATATAAAGAGGGTAAGCTACAAGGATTTAAAATAAAAATGAATACCATTAACAATGGCGAAGAAACCGTTACAGTAAGTTATAATAAAAGTAAATCTACAAACTTTCCGTTCATACAGAAAGGTATATCCAACACAAAAATTAAATGATTCTTAACAACTCCTTGTCTTATTGTAACGAAAAGGCTGTATCCGAAAATCTTTCGATACAGCCTTTATCATTTATTCTACCTTATTATTATCCGAAGTTCTGTAGCCTCTCAAAAAATCAGCCACATTCATACGTTTCTTTCCTGCCAGCTGCAAAGTAAGCACATTAATAAAACCATCTTTTACAGCCACCTGAAAATAGGTCTTCATATCCGTACGGATATCGCCTATATTCATCTCATGGGAAGCAAAAACTTTCTCCGTTTCATATATTTTTAAAACCTGACGTGTTCCATCAGCCACACACAGTTCGGTCCATGCAGCCGGATAAGGAGACAGCCCGCGAATAAAGTCATAAATCTGCTTCACACCTTTATTCCAGTCTATACGGCAAGTTTCTTTAAATATTTTCGGTGCCGGACGCAACTCCGTTTCCTGCCGGATCAAACTTTCCTGAGGAACAGGTTTCACACTTCCATTCAAAATAGCATCCACGGTTTCCAAAACCAAATCTCCCCCCAAATACATCAGCTTATCATGTACTATTTCCACATTATCCGTATCAGCAATAGGAACGCGCACCTGTTGGATAATCTCACCGGTATCTATCTCATGTTTCAAGAAAAAAGTCGTAATACCAGTTTCCGTATCTCCGTTTATCACCGCCCAATTTATAGGAGCAGCTCCTCTATATTGAGGTAATAAAGATGCATGCAAGTTAAATGTGCCCAAACGCGGCATATTCCATACTATTTCGGGAAGCATACGGAAAGCAACTACAATTTGTAAATCGGCTTGTAAAGACCGGAGTTCCTCTATAAAAGCCTCATCCTTCAATTTCTCCGGCTGAAGTATCCTCAGACCTTGAGAAACAGCATATTCTTTCACCGGACTAGGTTGCAGCACACTGCCATGTCGTCCCATCGGTTTGTCGGGCATAGTTATCACACCTACTACATTATAGCCTCCTTCAACCAATCTTTTCAGGCTCTCCACCGCAAAATCGGGAGTACCCATATATACGATCCGCAAATCTTTCTTTTCCATATACTTACATTATTTAATCTTCAGAGAAATCAACCAATACCTGCCGGTACGAATTAAATATTTTGGACTTGGAAACAAACCCTTTGTATTTTCCCTCTTCATTAATCACAGGCAGGTTCCAGGCCTTTGTATCATCAAACTTCTTCATCACTTCTTCCATTGAATCAGTAACATTGATCCGTGCCGGAGGAGAAATCATAAATTTTTCCACCTTGAAACGATGGTATAATTCCTGACGGAACATAATATTACGGATATCATCCAATACCACAATGCCCAAAAGTTCTCCATTGACATCCACTACCGGAAACAAATTGCGTTTAGCCTGCGAAATGACTTTAACCATTTCACCTAAATCCATATCAGGACGCACTTTCTCAAAATCAGTTTCAACCACACTGTCAATATTCATCAGAGTCAATACGGCCTTGTCTTTATGATGCGTTATCAATTCACCTTTCTTAGCCAAACGCATAGAATAAATACTATGCGGCTCGAATATCATAATGGTAAGATAAGAGCTGACAGATACCATCATCAGCGGAAGGAACAAATCATACCCGCCAGTCAGTTCTGCAATCAGAAAAATACCTGTCAGCGGAGCATGCATTACCCCCGACATCAATCCCGCCATTCCCAACAAGGCAAAATTTTTCTCCGGGATATAAGGACCTACATGCAGTTCATTACAGAAATGAGCGAAGATAAACCCGGTGATACACCCCAAGAACAAACTGGGAGCAAAAATTCCCCCGCAACCACCACCGCCATTCGTTGCACTGGAAGCAAAGACTTTGAAAAGTACAATCATGGCCAAATAAACGAGTAACAAATTATCGAACCCATAAAAGATAGAGTTATTCATTACTGTATTCCAGTCATGATTGGTTACGCCATTCAGCAATAAATTAATAGTATCATATCCTTCACCATACAATGGAGGAAACAAGAAAATCAATATGCTCAGCATTGCACCGCCTATAGCCAGCTTGATATACGGATTACTATATCGACGAAATATATTCTCCACAGAATTCATAGCCCGCGTAAAATACAAAGAAACCAACCCGCACGCAATGCCTAACAGAATTGCCGAAGGAATGCGCTCCATCAGAAACGGTTCATCCATATGGAACTTGAACATGGCATCGGGACCGGTAAGAATATAAGAAACAGTAGCTGCCGTGACACAGGAAACAAGAAGAGGCAACAATGATGCCATCGTCAGATCAATCATCAAGACTTCCAAAGTAAAAACCAAGCCTGCAATAGGAGCCTTAAAAATACCGGCCACAGCACCTGCCGCACCACACCCCACCAACAGCATCAGGGTCTTATGCTCCATCTTGAATACACTTCCCAAATTAGAACCGATAGCCGATCCGGTCAGCACAATCGGAGCCTCTGCACCTACGGAACCACCAAAACCGATAGTAATGGCACTGGCTATCACAGACGACCATGTATTATGCCGCTTGATGCGGCTTTGGCGACGGGATATGGCATATAATATTTTCGTCACCCCATGACTGATGTCATCTTTCACAATATAACGAATGAACAATCCGGTAAGAAAAATACCAAAAACCGGATACACCAAATACAACCAGTTGACTCCTGTAGAATCAAAATTTTCAGTCAGAAATTCCTTGATCCATTCTACTAGAAACTTCAGAAACCATGCGGCCAATGCCGTAAAAATACCAGCAAGAAAACTTAATATAAGAATAAAGTGTTTCTCTTTTATCTTCTTTTCGCGCCATAAGATAAAGCGCTGTAACCAACTTTTCTTATTTTCGTCTATAATTGCGTCCATTCCTTTTTTTACTCTCTAATAATCTTCACTTCTCCCCCTTTACCCAGTTTGATAATGCTGGATGGTTTGGGATGCCCCACTTCATCTTGTCTATACTCCACAATATAGTCTACAGCTTGTTTTACTTCTTCACTGATTTCACTGAAGTTGGCAGGTGAAGGCTGACCGCTGATATTGGCAGAAGTCGACACAATAGCTTTACGAAACCGGAAACAAAGTTGTTTGGAGAATTCCTCAGCCGTAACACGAATACCTACACTGCCGTCCTCAGCCAGCAAATTCTCAGCCAGATTACGTGCCCCATCATAAATAATAGTCAATGGTTTTGTGGTAAACTCAATCAAATCCCAAGCTACCGCAGGTACATCACTAACATAAAAATTTACTTTTACCGTACTGTCCACCAATACAAGCATCGCCTTACTGTCAGCACGCTTCTTTATATCATAAACTCGTTTCACCGCCTCCGGATTAGTTGCATCACAACCTATTCCCCAAATAGTATCAGTAGGATAAAGAATCACTCCTCCCTTCTGCATCACTTCACAGGCTCTCTTCAAATCCTCTCTAAAATCTCCGTTCATATCGTTTTTTATTATTTGGTTCTCATTTTAACAAGTTGCAAATGTAGCAAATCCTCTTGATAATGACGAGTTAAACCCGAAAAAAAGATACCTTGATTGTTTTCCGAAACAGTCAAGGCATCTTGTCCACACAATAAGGATACTAATTCTCCCTTTATCTTCTATTTTAAAACAAAGTATTCGTATCCTCCACCAGCCTGCCCATAGCCCAAGCCGCCCGGATATTCAGTTCTCTATCCAAAATCAACACATCGGCATCCATATCTTTCTGCAATGCCCCCTTCCGGTCATCCACTCCCATAATCCGTGCCGGAGTTTCAGAAGCCATCCGCACGGCATCGGCCAGCGGAATACCAGCTTTTACCATTGTCCGTACCAATACATCCATGGTTGCTATGCTACCTGCCAATGAAGAATGATCAGCCATTTTGCATACACCATCTTCTATAATCACATTAGGATCTGTTATTTCCATTCCATCAGCAGCGGCATATGCCAAAGCATCCGTAACCAAACAAGTTTTTTCCACTCCCTTCAACTTATAAGCCAACCGAAGAATAGTAGCAGGTAAATGGATACCGTCGGCAATCAATTCAATGGTCATTCCGTCTGTCAGATAAACACTTTCCACTGTCCCTTCGTATTTATATTCACGACATTTATGGAATCCCGGCATACCGTTATAGAAATGGGCAGTATGAGTAAACCCAGCTTCAAACGCAGCTTTTATCCCCTCGTATTCCGATTCTGTATGTGACACAGCCACTAATATACCTTTTGATTTCAAATAGCGGGCAAATTCCAACGCGCCCGGAAGTTCAGGTGAAGCGTCCCAACGCTTGATGCAGTCAGTACTTTCCAATAAAGAAGTATATTCCTCTTTATCAGGATTCTTCAATTTCCCGGCAAACTGCTCACCTGCTCTTTTCGGATTCAGATAAGGACCTTCTACATGCAACCCCAACACAGGACTGTCCTTCTCGTTCATCAAGGTTTCGCACACAGTTACCGCCTTACGGATTTCTGAAAAAGGAGAAGAAGACAAAGTTGGGAAAATACTGGTCGCCCCATGCTTCTGATGCGCTTTTACAGCTGCGCGAAACGCCTCTTCCGTACATTCATTAAAATCGTGACCACCACCGCCATGAGCATGCATACACACATATCCGGGTACAATATACATCCCTTTAGCATCAATCAATTTTGCACCGATCAGTGCCAGGTCACAGTTAGTCACTTCCAATATTTTATTATCCCGTATCAGTACAGAGCCTTCGTCCAGCCAACCTTGCGGAGTAAAAATCTTGCCGTTAATAATTTGAGTCAACATGATTAGCGAGTATTAGATAATATTTATTCAACGTTTTTTTGTAACAACAAAAGTAAACACTTCTATTGAAAAAGAAAAGTAAAACCTTTATTATCTTTTTTGTTTCTTCAATGAGAATATAGGCAAAAACAAAAATATTCCAAGTATAGACATAACTAACCCGCCTATAGTACCTGCTGCCAAAGGGAACCAGAAAGCCTCTTTTCCATCTCCCACCATAAAAGGAATAAATCCCAGAATAGTAGAAACGACCGTCAGAAAGATAGGCAGAATTTTCGAATTCCATGCCTTGGTGAAGGCACGTACCGGTAATAACAGAGGATACCTTTTTCTTATCGCATTATATTCATTTAGAATATAAATACTGGCATTTACTGTAATACCGCAAAGTAATACAAAAGAAGCAAATCCCCCCTGATCAAAATTCAGTCCGAAAAGATAAAACGTAAGGAATACGCCGATATAGGATATCGGAATAACAAAAATGATAGCCAAAGGCTGTTTCAAGGAATTAAACAAAATAGCCGTCGTAAAGAAAATAATGGCGATTACAATCAACAGCAATGCGTATTGCTTGTTATCTTTCTTATTCCATGACCAGTAATCCTGCTCATTTTCGGCTGTATATCCCATAGGCAATATCTTATTAAATTCTTCCAAGTCTTTCTTCAACAGTTTTTTTCCTTGTTCGGAAGAACCGATATATTCATATTGCAGACAAAGCCGGTATTGCTGGTTTTCTTTAGCGACTTTCTGAGGTGACTGTCCCTTCCGGACAGTAGCGAAATCAGCCAGTTTATAAGAACGGCCATCAATAAAAAAGGGTATATTGACCAATCCCCATACATCATATCGTTGTCCCTGAACCGATGAAAGTTTCAATTGCTCCGTCTGACTATCAAACAACACGTTACCACAATAAATATCCCTTCCGAAAACAGGGCGCAAAGCGGCGAACAGCTGCGTGGCTGTAATATGCTCTTTCGCCATCCTCAACCTGTCCAAATCCAGATAGAACTCGCTATAATCATCTTTCCACCAAGAGAACTCCGAATTTACCGTAACCTCTTTAATACGACGGTGTAATAACAACTTCTCTTTCAGCTGTTCTGTCCAATAAGAAAGTTCGTCATAATTATATCCATACAGTTTCACACGGAAACTTCCCGCACTCTCACGCACATCGTTACTGAAGCCCTGATCCTGCAAACCATATACACTCCAGCTACCACCTCCCAAAGTCAGTGCCTTACTGATTATATTAGCTTTCAAAGTATACGGGAATCCGCTCCGCTGATTTTCTTTTGTAAAATAAATCTGGATATTAGCCTGACGCGCATTATAGATATACGTCTGAAACTGCCTGATTTCCTTGAAATCGCTCAGATAAGTTTCCATCCTCTTAATCAGCACATTCATCTGCTCCAATGTACTGCCATTAGGCAACGTAGCATAAACGGAAAGCACCACTTCACCTTCATCACGATTGAAATAACTTCCCTCGTATACTTTTTCCGCAAAAAGACGGAGGCTGCCACCTAAAGCCTTGTTGATTACCGGCTTTACCTTATCCTTGAAGGTAGGATTATCAAATACCTTATTATAATATTCCACCCATTTACCTTCTCCTTCCATCTTCTCGGGCAGCATAAATACAGGCAGACCGAACCCCAGCAGCAATAATAGGCAAGCTATCACCCTGAAACGGCATAAATAATAAATCACCCCTTGATAGAAACGGGTAAAATAGACAGTCAACCGTTTCATAAAAGTGGGTCTGAGCAGAAAACGTCTTCTTTTTCTTCTCTTTTTCTTCTCCAAACCTATTTTATCAATCATGGACGGAACAAAGAATAATGCAACAAACAAAGATACTGCCAGATTGATAATGACCACCGCTGCAAAATCCTGCAAGTT
>ENA-ORSL01002529-ORSL01002529.1-human-gut-metagenome-genome-assembly--contig:-NODE-2529-length-13109-cov-3.594837_pt1 | contig 13109 bp, 15 predicted proteins | sample MGYA00242190_ERZ509157 | MGnify/ENA primary metagenome ERZ509157 (study PRJEB26280, sample SAMEA2338664) | human gut metagenome | biome: human gut; feature: human-associated habitat; material: faeces...
CATTATTAAAATTGTAAACATTGTTTTTTTATTCATAACAACATTCATTCCTTTCGATTTATAATCATCCAATAATTACATATGGATTACTACTTGTCCCATCACCTTCTAATTTTGTATACAAATTTAGATATACAACAGGAAAAACATGAAAATCATCACCATCTACATAGTGGCCACCTCCAGCACCACCAGAACCAACATAGGCAACAATAGAAGAATTAATAGACGTAGGAGTAATCATCCATTGACGATCTGATTTATATAGCCATGAACTATTTGGAATTCCATTATTACAAAAAGAAATATTCGTATAACATGTGTCATCCACGCCATTATCAAATGTATAACCATAATCCGACGGATACATTAATCCGACTAATCCATTCCAACTTGTTGGTCTTCCACTATATACCGTTGTTCCTCTTTCTATTATATAAGCATCTGAAGCAGTACCAGAAGTAGTCGAACTTCCACCTAAATAATATGTTGTTTCACTTATTTGTGATAATGCTTTAGTATTTAAACTCCATGTATTATTTGTACAACTATATGAACTTGATTCACTTGCAATATATGTAGGCCGACATCCCAACTGATAAATTTTATTACCACTTCCATCATATATTAAATTATCACTTAAACTATATCCAGCCTTTAAAGTATAACTAGTTGGGTTTAACATATACATAAGTTGGGAATCAGTCCAATCATTAGAACCATATTCACTGGTCGAAGAACCTACTCCTATGTTTTTTGCATCCCAACTCATACTACCGATTGAAGTATCTTTTATTATCTTTATTCTTCCATCAAATACGCCAATTATTCGCCATACTTCATCATTATATGTTATGTAGTTATTTGGACTACTTCCTATATACCTATAATCTGTCGTAGCCTTTAATTGTTCTGTAGCCTCATGAGAAAATGTCCACATTTCTGCTTTTTGACTATCCGTAGCATCTGCATACATTAATGTACTTGGATTAGCTTTACTAGCAAGTGTTGTTGCTGTTATAGGCATTTTATTATAACAGCTACCTCCTAAGGACAAACTAAATGACTGATTCATGGTATCACTACTTGTTTCTGCTGAATCTAACCATATCCATAAATAGTATGTATCCGTAGTTGTTGTTGTATATTCATTACCAATTAGTAAATTAACTTTATCACCAACAGTTAAGTCTTTAAAATTACCTGAACTAACTACTCCAGTTGTATTACTTGTACTACTAGTAGTTAATGAATACATAAAATTATCACTATTAGATAATCCCGTACCAAGGCTATTAATATAAAGCCATAAATCCATATATACAGTCATTCCTGTTTCTGATATGGTAGAATTAACTGTTAATTCTCTTTTTATATAATAGTCTGTTGTACTATCATTTACTACTGTAGGCATTATAATAGCATCACCTTCTGATATATTACCTCCACCATTAGCACTACATGTAAAACTAGTACTTTTATTAAATGTTACTGTTGTATTTTGTTCACTACTTGAAGTCCAAGATAAATACGCATAAGTACTACCAGTTAATAGTATTACTCCCCCAATTACTATGAATATTATTAATAAGGTATTTTTATTCATATTTTCACCCCTTATAAACATATCATGTATTTTTCTACTTTATATTAATTATACTTAATGATTAGAATTTTGTAAATATTATTTTAAAACAAAGTTCTATTTCTTGTAAGTTCTAATACTTCTTCTTTTAATTCTTTTAAAACTTCTTCATTATCATAATTTTTTAAACACTTACATATAATTTTTCCTAAAATAGCAAATTTTTCTTCTTTAAATCCTCTTGTAGTCATAGCAGGAGAACCAATTCTAATACCAGAAGTTACCATAGGACTCTCTAAATCATTAGGAATAGTATTCTTATTTACTGTTATATTTATTTTATCTAAGACTTCTTCTGCTTTCTTACCAGTTATCCCAACAGAATTTTTAACATCTAAAAGTAACAAATGATTATCTGTTCCATTAGATACAAGTCTAATTCCCTCTTCTTTTAGTACTTTCTCTAATGTTTTAATATTCTTAATAACTTGTAATTGATATTCTTTGAACTCTGGTTGTAATGCTTCAAAAAAACACTGTGCTTTGGCTGCAATAACATGCATAAGTGGTCCACCTTGTACTCCTGGAAATACTACTTTATTAATTTTCTTTATAATATCCTCACGATTAGTAAGAATCATACCTCCTCTAGGACCACGTAATGTTTTATGTGTTGTACTAGTAACAATATCAGCATAAGGTATTGGAGACATATGAAGTCCAGTAGCTACAAGGCCAGCTATATGAGCCATATCTACCATTAAGTAAGCCCCAACTTCTAAAGCTATATCTTTAAATTTCTTAAAATTTATTTCTCTTGGATATGCAGAAGCACCTGCTATAATCATTTTAGGTTTTTCTTTTAAAGCTATTTCTCTTACCTTATCATAGTCAATTACTTCCCTATCATTATCTACATTATAACTAACAACTTCATAATCCATTCCACTAAAATTAAGTTTATGTCCATGTGTTAAATGACCACCATGAGATAAATTAAGTCCCATTATCTTATCACCATGATTAAGTAATGCTCTATATACAGCCATATTAGCCTGACTACCAGAATGAGGTTGAACATTAGCATATTTTACATTAAATAATTTACAAACATATTCTATAGCTAAATTCTCTATATCATCAACATTTTCACATCCACCATAGTATCTCTTCCCAGGATACCCTTCAGCATACTTATTTGTAAAAATACTTCCTTGTAACTCTAATATATCATTAGAAACATAATTTTCTGATGCTATTAATTCAATATTATCCCTCTGTCTATTCTTTTCTTTATCTAAAATTTCTCTTATTATCTTATCCATTATTACCTCATTAAACTTTCTGATAATTTATATAACTTTTCTAATGACTTATTTGCATCATATTTACTAAGTTTATTATTCATATTATCTAAAACATTTCTATTATGAATAATTTTATTCATAGCCCAAACTAATTTCTTAGGACGACGACAATTAATACCATATCCATTAAAGCAAACAAATCTAGCATTATATATTTCTTGTCCCCCATTTCCCTGAATAAGTAACATTGGTTTTTTCATTTCCAAACATTCTGTAACACTAATACCACCAGGTTTAGTAATTACTACATCACAAATATTAAGTAAATTATTTACTTCATTAGAAAAACCTAATACCATAACATTCTTATATCCTTCTTGTAGTACTAAATAATTAACTTTTTCTTTTAATCTTTCATTCTTACCACAAACAAATATTATATTAACATCATATCTACATTCAAGAACTTTCTTTAAATATTCATATGTAAAAGATGATCCCATACTACCACCAGCAAAGAATAAAAATGTTAATTTTCCATTATTTACTTTATATTTATTTTTTATTTTTTCTTTATCACTAGTTAAACAAAAACTCTCTGATATAGGTATTCCAAAAGAATAAATCTTTCTCTTATCAATACCATTCTTTAATACTAATTCTTTTTTAACAATATCATTACTTACAATTAATGCATCCATATAATTAATATCTTTAATCCACAATTCATGTGATTTAAAATCCGTTATAATACTTATAATTTTACTATTTATTAATCCCTTTTTATTATATATTTCCCCTATAGTAGCACCAAAAAAATGACTAGCAATAATAAGATCTGGATTATAAGACACTATATCTTCCTTTAACTTTTTATTATGAAATAAAGCCCTAGTAGCACTCTTATATCCAACAGTAGTACTTTTTCTATCAAATATCTTATACAAAGTAGTAAACACCAAACTACTTCTATGCTTAAAATTCTGTTCAAATACTTTCTTACTAATATTACCAATTATATTACCATAATCCATTATATCCATAACTTTAACTTCATACTTACCTTTTTTATTAAAATAATTATAAATATAATTAGCTACCGTCTTATGTCCAGAACCATAAGTAGCATAAATTATTAATACTCTTTTCTTTTTCATAAAACTCCTAATCTAATATATCTACCAATAAACTAATAATTTCCTTTCTTAATTTATTATTAGCATCCTCCAAAGACATATCTGAAACTTTAAAACCCTCTCCTATTTTTACTTTAGGCCTTTTACCAAATAATTTATATTCCCCATTTGAAGCAAAAGGAACAACAACACTATCCGTCTTCTTTGCCATTGATACAGCTCCAAATTTTAAAGGTAAAAGTAATGAATCATTATATTCTTCTAAAGTAATAATATTATCGTCTACCAAATGTTTTAACCCTTCCTTAGTATTTATTACATACTTCTTATAAAAATTATAATCTATTTTCTTATCATTATATAACTCTTCTAAAAGATTAACCTGTGATATTCTAACCCTATTTTTCTTAATAATTTTTTTAAATTCTTTCCTAGTATATTCTTTATCATATATTTTATAATATTTATCTATTAATTCTTCTTTACAAGATAATTCATTACGTGTTCCTTCAGGAAATATTCCAAAAACCTCATTCTCTTCTAAAATGCTAATTGCTTCTTCTTTTGCACTTTCATCTTTAATACTTCTATCTACAGGAATACATCCAGCCATTCTAAAAAACCATGCCATCTTACCATCAAAATACTCTTTCTTAGCCATATAATGTATCATTCTCTTTGTAGACAAAATAACAGGAAATTGATCATGAACATGATTATGATTACCACAAACAACAACAGGCCCTGAAACTGGAATATTATCTTTACCAGTTATCTTAATTTGATAAACAAGTTTAAAACCAAATCCTAAAAATCCTCTCAAAAAACTATAACCCTTAATATGTTTCTCCATTTTTATTACCTTCCTTAATCAACTCTATAACATTATTTTCTAATTTCTTATTCTCTACTTCTAAGTCTTCCACAACTTTATATGGTTTACCAAAAGTTATTCTAACACCTTTTTTAAGAAAAGTATATTTACCTGTTATAGAAAATGGTAGTATCAAAGCCCCACTATCACGTGCCATCTTAACAGCACCATACTTAAAAGGTAAAATTATATCCTTAGTTTTATTTACAGTACCTTCAGGAAATATTCCTACAACATAACCACTACGTAAAGCACTAATTGCTTCTTTTAAAGCTTCTGGATTATGCTTAGACCTATCAACAGGAATCATACCCGCCATCTTAAAAAATACCTTTCCAAAACCACGACATAACTCTTTCTTTCCTAAAAAATGTATGCACCTTTTCGTAGAAGATGCCACAAGTAAAGGATCAAATTTACTCGTATGATTACCAGCCAATACTACACCACCACTTTTAGGAATATTTTCAATACCATAAAATCTAGGTTTATATAATTTAAAATATAATTTTACTATAGGTCTACCTATCTTATATAACAAACTCTCCATATTACACTCACTCACTTTATTATTTCATCGATTATTTCATATAACTTCATACCATTAGATCCCTTAAAAAGAACCATATCTTCCCTTTTCAAAAATCCCTTTAAAAAATCTATACATTCTATATTACTATTAAAATGATAACTATTATTTTTATCAAACCCAGCACTAATAGCCTTATCATTAATATATCTAGCATATTCTCCAACAGTAACAAGTACATCAATCTTATTCTTAACTACTTCCATTCCAACATCTTCATGTATCTTCTTACTATATTCACCAAGTTCTAACATATCAGCTAAAACAGCAATCTTTCTTCCACTATAATTAATATTATGTAAATATTCTAATCCAACTTTCATAGAATCATAATTAGCATTATAACTATCATTTATAATATTATATCCATACTTATTCATAACCATTTCAAGTCTTTTACTAGACAAAGTTACTTTCTTAACTCCATTCAAATATTCCTCATTAGTTAAACCAAGTAAAGAACCAACAGCATACCCAACGAGCAAATTAATAATATATGCCTCATTCATATAAACATTTTTAACATTTTCTAAATACCCATCAATATCAAAAAACAAACAATTATTTCTAACATTAACAGCCCTATACATAGAATCACTATTAATACCAACAGTTATAACATTATCACTATTTTTAATATAATATTCATGTAACATATCATTATCATTATTAATAATTAACTTCTTATTATCCATTCCATCTAATATCTCTAATTTAGCCTTTAATATATTTTCACGACTACCCAAATTACCAATATGTGCAGTACCAACATTAGTAATAATACTCAAAGTAGGTTTTGCTATTCTAGACAAAAGAGATAATTCCCCCTCATGACTCATACCCATTTCTACTACCATAACATCTTCTAAAGTATAATTAAGTATAGTTAAAGGTAATCCAATATGATTATTATAATTTCCCTCTGTCTTTAAAACCTTATACTTTTCACCTAATATAGAAGCAACCATATCCTTAGTAGTCGTTTTTCCAACACTACCTGTAATAGCAATAACTTCTCCCTTAAACAAACCCCTCTTATATCTAGCTAACTCTTGTAAACACCAAACCGTATCCTTAACAAGTACTATAGTAACATCACTATACTTATCATAATCCAATTTTGAATTATCTACAATTATAGCTTTAGCTCCTCTATTTATAGCATCTTCAAAGAAAATATTACCATCGTTTACTTCTCCACGAATACCAACGTATATATCTCCATCATTTATTTTCCTACTATCAATTTTGATATTATTAATTACAATATTTTCATCACCACTAAGTAATTTACCATCACATAGTTTAATTATATCTTTTATATATATCTCCATCATATTCTCCCATAAAAATTATATCATTAAAAACAATAATTATAAATAAAAAGAACTATAAAGTTCTAAAAATTTACAAAATTAAATATTATGCCCCAAATACTAGAAATAATAACAAGTAATAAAACTATCATAATATTCTCTTTTACACTCTTATTTTGTCTAAATAATACCAGTATTCCAACACCACTGCTAACTAAAAGACCAGATATCATACTACCAAATAATATAATATCATCCAAATATAATTTAGTTATTAAAATACTACTAGCACAATTAGGTATTAACCCAACAAAACTAAGTATTATAGGAGCAATAATTTTACTATTATTTATAATCTTATCAATATATATAGAATAATCAAAACTATTAAGTATTAAAGATATGACAAATATAAATATAACTATTTTCATAGTGTGTTTTAAACTAGAAATAAATATCCCATCTTCACAATGACAATGTTCATTATCACACATTTCCTCTATTCCAACTTGACTATTAACCTTTTTCCTACTAACAAAATCAATAATAAGTCCCATAAGCATACCTAATAAAACTTTAACTAAAAGTATTTTCATAATTAAAGAAAATGATGCTCTACTAGCAATAAGTATAGGTAACATCTCATCAGAACAAGATAAAAATATAGACATTAAAGTACCCAAAGTAATTACCCTAACACTATATAAATTTGAAGCCATAGCAGTCATACCACACTGTGGAATAATCCCTAATAAAGATCCAACAATAGGTCCAAATTTATTAGTTTTCTCTAATATCTTTTTATTATTTAATTTATGTTCAATAACTTCCATAAGTATAAATGACACAAACAAAAAAGGTACTAATTTTAACGTATCTATTATCGTATCAATCAAAATATCCATCATAACTATACTTTACCTTTCTTTATCTTCTTCTAACTCTACCTCTACCCTTACTATTTCTCATACCAGAATTTATACTATATTCATCAATTTCATAACTATAATTTCCTCCAAAAGATTTTCCTTTATCCCTATCTTGATTTTGTAAAGAACAAACATTAGAAATAAACTCATCGTCATATTTATCTCTAGAAATTATAAAACTATTACTCAAGAATATGAGACATATGCTTCTTTAACAATATCTGAACATTATCAGACTGCATTCTTTCTAACAAATCATCATAAAAACATTTAATAGACATACCAAAAGATGTACCAGCTATTAAAAGTAAAAATGGTACTAAAGTAATTTTTCCCAAAGATAATCCTATAACAAATAAAACAGTTACCACAAGATGAAATAACATATCCAAATATTTAATATCATTTATCCTTTTTAAATTTCTCTTTTTATCTTCCAAATCATCAAAACATAACTGATTAATTTTCTCATAAGACTCTTCTAGTATTCTATCACATTTTAATAATTGCCTATATAGCACATGCTTAGTATCAAACCAATCTTTTACTAATTTAGTAACATCCTCATTTTTACCTTCACACTCATAATTTTGCAAAAAGTTCCTATCCATATCAATACATTTCATTGCAGTATCATAAGCCTCGTTAATTTTTGAAAGTTTAATCTTTCTAGAAACAAATCTACTCATTAACCATTTTCTTAACTTATCCATTCATAACCACTACCTTTTTCTTTTTCTTACTTTACTTCCCTTCTTCCCTACATTAGGTCTTACTTCACTTCCCTTCTTCCCTACATTAGGTCTTACTTTAGCCCCTTCCACAGTTATTTTCTCATCATTAGTTTCATTTATAGTAGTACTATCACTAGACTTACCAAGTGTATTATCACTACTTTTATTAATATCAAGTCTACTCTTACTTAAATCACTTAACTCAAACTCAACATCAAAAGAAGAAGCAAAATTAATAATTTTCTCTAAAGTTATATCTTCATATTTAATTGCCGTCCTTGCCTCAATATATTCATTAACATCCCTCTTTAAAGCATCCAAATCAAACAATAAACTTTCTATAACATCTACATAGTCTTCACTACATTCATATTTATATTTTTGAGTATCTATTATAGATTTTGATACAGATAAAATAGTACAACCTAATAAAGGCAATAAACTATTTACCAAAGAAACATCACCAGTTATAAATAGTATATTAACTATTAAAAGAAATGAAAAATTACAAATTATATTAAAAAGATAATTTCTACCCTTATTTTTTAAACTATATTTACTAAATTCTATCAAGTATTGTATAAGTTCATCAATCTTTTTATCAATTTTATTCAACATAATTAAATTTTTATTACTAAAATTATCATACTCAGAAGATGGTGCATTTATCAAAGAAAAATGCAATAAAAAAAGTATATCTCTCTTTCTCTCATTTATAAAATCATACCTTAACTTTACAATTTTATTAGTCCTTAATTCACTCTCAATAGATCTACCTACCAACATATAAAATATTTTATATATAATATTCATAACACCACCTCGTGAATTATATTATACTAAAAAAACAAAAAAAGTAAAGAAAAAGAATAGATAATCTATTCCTTTTAGTTATTTAGATTGACTATTATATGATCCATTAACTTGATTTAATCCTAAATTTACTAATCTCTTAGTAATTTCTCCACCAACTGAACCATTAGCTCTAGAAGTTGTATCTGGTCCTAAATTAACACCAAATTCATTAGCTATTTCATATTTCATTCTTTCAATAGCTTGTTTAGCTCCTGGAACTGATAATTTACTATTACGTGAATTGTTCATTGTTTCACCTCCTACACTAATAGGTTGTGAAATATTGTAAATTTAATACCTTATTTTACTTGGTAATTTTTTCTATATATTAAACATATTATAATCTCTATCTATCTTTATTGTTCCCATATCTTTAACACATTTATTAATTAAGCTTCTATAATCAAAACTATTTTCATATAAAATTGCCTTATCCAATTTAGGATTAATAACTGGATGTTTAGGTAAAAATATTGTACAACAATCTTCATATGGCAAAATAGATGTTTCATAAGTATCAATTTTTTTAGCTATATCAATTATCTCTAACTTATCAAAACAAGCTACAGGTCTTATTATTGGATAATTAGTAACATTATTAATTACTTGCATACTTGTTAAAGTCTGACTAGCTACTTGTCCTACACTCTCACCATTAATAATAACATAACCACCAATTTTTTTAACAACTTCTTCACTAATTCTATACATCATTCTTCTCATTATGGTTATCATATATGTAGAATCTATATTTTGATATATAGCTTCCTGTATCTCCGTAAAATTAATAACATGCAATTTAATAACATTTTGATATTTAGCTAATTTTTTAACTAATGAAATAACTTTATTTTTAGCCTGAATACTAGTATGTGGAGGAGATTCAAAATAAATACATTCAATATTTATACCTCTTTTCATAGCCAAATAAGCACTAACTGGAGAATCTATACCACCAGATAGCATCAATAATCCTTTTCCAGCTACACCACCAGGATAACCACCAGCACCCATAATTTCCTTCGAATAAATATATGTATAATCATGTCTTATTTCTATCTTAAGTAAATATTCTGGATTATGAACATCAACTTTTATATCAGGAGTATTTTTTAAAACTAAACTACCAATAATATTATTAAATTCATAACTAGGAATACTAAAAGATTTATCAGCCCTATTAGTCTCCACCTTAAATGTTTTAAAAGATATATTCTTAACAACATCCAATACACCATTCTTAATATCTATAACATTAGTATTAACCTTATAAGCTAAAACAATACTATGTATACCAAATATATTTCTAAGTATATCAATAATTTCCTTCTCATTCTCATCTGTCTCAATAAACATTCTAACCCTATTCTTAGTTATCTTAACATTATACCCCTTTAAAAAAGACTTAATATTGTTATATAACGTATTAACAAACAAATTCCTATTAGCCTTCTTTGTAGTTAACTCTCCATATTTAATTAATATTATTTTTTCCATATTATCCACCCATTAATGATTATAGAAAAAAAAAGACATTAAGTCAATTAATTTATAAAAGACTTAAGCCATACATTATAAATATTTATTTAACACTTCATTCAACTTATTTTTATTTATTGGCTTTAACAAATAATCATCAAATCCATTTTCCTTATAACTATTATCATACTCTACATTACTATCCTTAGTTAATAAAACAACAGGTATATCAAAATTTCTAATACTATGAAGTTTCTTAACAACCTCATCACCACTCATATAATGCAAATCCTCATCTAATAATATTAAATCACATTTTTCCAACATTTTTATCTAGTTTTATCACAAAATTCTAAAAATTAATTATCTTTCTTATACATCATAAGTAATTTTAAATCTTCCAAATCCTTACTCCTATTTAATCCCCTTTTTAATTTAATAATTTCACAAACATCTTGCACAGGTAGCCCATCTATAATTCTTTTATTACCATAAAAATACGTAACACCAAAATTAATATAATCACCCATCATATAACATTTATCTCCATTTATATCATATCTCTCAAAGACACAATCATAATTATCAAGTAAATAATTATAATAATCCCAAGTTACAGATATATCTATGTCTCTAGTATACTCCTTTATTCCATGTAAAACCATTGCAGAACTAGACAATACTACATATTTATCACAATCAAAATTATATTCATTTAATATTTCTATTATTTTTTCCCTATTTAACATACTACTCACCTTATCTTATCAACATTAGTTTTCTTAAATATCAAATAACTTAAAGAAGTATAAAACACTGTCATAATTACACTATGAGTCAAAATTTTAAATAATAACCCCACTCCATAACTACCATATCCAATAACATTTAATACTATAAAACTAACTAAATGATAAATAATTATTGCAATCAACGTTTTAATATTAATAGTAAAAATATTATTAGGCATAACATAATCCAAATATTTAACTACATAATATATTAAAACAAATATAATAACATTTAACAATATCACATTTGTATATACCATATCAAATAACATACCAAGAATTAATATAATTATCAAATATTTCTTATCATAACTAAACAAATGATAAATCATAACAATACTAATAACTGTATATATTGTTTTAAAATAACTAATACTATCTATAGAGAAATTTGTATACAAAGACATAAAACCATCTAACAAAAAAGAAACAATAACATATATCAAAACATACACCATATTAAACACTCTTTCTCTTTAAAACAGCTACATAATTAATATCTTCAAAATCAGCACTAGGTTTAACCTTAATAATCTTAGACAAATCATATTCATCAGTAATTATTGAAGAAACAGTACCCACTAATATTCCACGAGGAAAAACTCCACCTAACCCACTAGTATATACATAAGCACCATCTTCAATATGATCTGTATTACTAATACCTTCCACAATCAAAGATTTATCATTATAATTATATCCATTAATAACCCCATAATAATTTGTATTATCAGAATTACTAATTAAAACACTTATCTTATTATTTTTATCATTAGTACTAAGCAATTTAACATTAGAAGTAAAAGCCGTAACAGAAACAACTTTACCAATAAGTCCCTGTGCATTAACCACTACCATATCTACCAAAACACCATTATGACTACCCTTATCAATTGTAATAGTATTGTACCAATATGAAACATTCCTACTAATAACCGTAGCATTTAAGTATTCATATTCTGTTAATGTATGACTAATATTAAGTTCTTCCTTCATACCTTCTAACTCTTTCCTAAGTAATTTATTCTCAGCCTCTATAGAATCTACCCTATTCAAAGAATTCTTTAAAACTTCATACTTTTCCCTTATATCCCTAAGTTCAAAAAATTCACCAACTTTATCTACCACATAATTAAATGGATATAATACCACTCTTTCAATAGCTATAACACTATCCTTAACTAACCACTCAAATTTATTTAAATTCCTATCTTCCTTTAAAGTAAAGGAAAAAATAACAAACAACAAAACAATAAAAGCCATACCCAATAATACAATATATTTTAGTTTCATATCTTTCTTTTTTCTTCTCATAACATCACTTTCCTAATACTTATTATATACTATTTTATAAAAGAATAAACATAAATATATAAGTAAAAAACTAATACCACTATCATATATATATAATACACAATATTAGATAATATATCTAATTTAATACCCATATTCTTATAAATAAACAACATAACTATACCAAGTATACTAAAAAACAACCCCAATTTAAATAACGG
>ENA-ORSL01002531-ORSL01002531.1-human-gut-metagenome-genome-assembly--contig:-NODE-2531-length-13103-cov-2.429338_pt1 | contig 13103 bp, 6 predicted proteins | sample MGYA00242190_ERZ509157 | MGnify/ENA primary metagenome ERZ509157 (study PRJEB26280, sample SAMEA2338664) | human gut metagenome | biome: human gut; feature: human-associated habitat; material: faeces...
GTACAGGCAGATTCCGCACCACTTCGTCGGTTACAGGGAAATGTTCTAACTTCTCCCACGTTGACTGCCAATTTTTATTATGAGTCTGTAGCGCACCGAATATCAGGAAAGGATGTGCTACCGGCCATTCATCCCAATACATTACATCTTTCGTATAAATCCAGCTTTCTTTATCAACGACATAGGGATAGATAAAATTAATACCCTTCTCCATATTCTTACCTCCCTCTGCCGTATAAGTCCATAAATTATCATTCTTATCCGAAAGCGTCTGGCATATTGTTGCCATGGCATCCAGATTAAATAAAGAATAACCATAAGGTTTCGTACGTGCTGTCTCCAACGGAAAACTACCGTCTTCCCCCATCTGCTTAGGTAAAAGTACTTCTTTATAACGCCGCTTACAAAAATCCATCATATCCTTATCACCGGCATAACGGGCAAATACAGCAGCCTGCATCACCCAGCAAGTTCCATGATTATTCTTAGCATTCATCTCGTCTATGCCATACTGATGTGTGAACATCCATTTCAAATAATCAGCAAACCACTGTTTAGTAGACTTTATATCATCCTTAGACAATACTCCAAACTTTTCTAACTGCCATAACGATTGGGCTACTTCCATAAGATGTACCGTATCAATGATGCCAATACCACGTCCTGTAGCAATTCCCTTAATAGCTTGCGCATACTGCAAGTTAGGATTCATTTTCGTAGACTCATTCACAAACCAGGCACGCACATGCGTCAGTATCGCATCCACATATTCTTTATCCTGAGTCAATAAATAAGCAGAAGTCAGATTACCTACGATTGAACTAAAACGTATCATAGCATGACGATGAGCTACAAAATTATCCGGATTGGTCTCACCATCCCGACGCACATAAGGTCCGTCAGGATTCAAAGTATCCGGCCACCAATAATCACCCTCCGAATAAAAATCATGTATATCCCCTGCACTGCTTTGCGCAGTTTGGATCTAATTCGACCGGGAACTCGGTATTGAACACCCCCACGTAATAGTAACCGTTACCGGTTCCTCCTTTATATTCATAGCGGCACGTTCCAATATGCCCTGCTTTAAAACGCACTTCACAAAATCTTTACCGTCTTTATCCGATGTACACGAAATAGCCAGAAAAGAACAGATCCCTAAAAATAACATACCTACCTTTTTCATAATCTTACTGCACCGTTATAAATGATGTTTGGACTTTATCAGCTTTTACAGCTACACAGGAAGTACCGCCTTGCGTACGAACCTGTATTTGTGCCCGCCCGTTACGTGCCTGTACTTTGCGGGAACCGGTTGCCGTGCCCTGATTCTGTATCAGTTCTCCGTCACCGGCAATATCGAAAGAAACAAAAACTCTGGAATCAAGACACCTGATACCATTACTATCTACCAACTGGGCTTCAACTTCAACAATTCCGTCTTCATTAGAAGTAGAAGTTACCCGGAATGCATGTTCTTTCCCCCACTTCTCGGTCTGATATTCAAAGCTCAATTCATCAGCAAGAGTTTCTTTTCCAGCAGCCACTGCACGCAATGTATTCTGCCCCTTAGCAAGCTTCACATTCCAGCGCAAACCCGCTGCGGGAAAATCCTGACTATTACGCTTGCGTATCCCCTGGCTTTGTCCGTTCACAAACAGTTCCACCGATGGACAGTTAGAGTAAACCAAAACCTCTTTTTCTTCATCGGCATCTCCCCATCTCACAGGCCAACCATGCCCATAGATATGCACCATAGGCTTTTCTGTCCAATAGGATTGGAATACGTAATAGCTTTCCTTTTTCGTAAAGTCACGTTCCACCACTCCTTTCTGATTCATATAGGGTACCGGATTATCCGGACGCACCGGTGTGGAAAAGTCCTTAAACGGCCAATAAGCAGCACCGGTCAGCCAAGGCATATTCTCCTGTTCCTTCAAATGCCAATCTATCAGCTTAACGATATAACTTTCCGACCAGTCTCCTTTCTTCAACACCAGAGCCGAACCGTTCAGAGCCGCATCGCCATCACTTTCACCTTCTTTTCGTATAGGAGCAGTAGCCTCCGCATGACGTCCGGCATGGCTATCACCACCCCACTCTACATGCAGAAAATGTTTTACCTTCTCCATTTCTTCTTTGGACATCTGCTGATAATCTGTATAAACCCCACGATACCAACCAGCCCAGATAGAAGGAGAATATACATCTACAATATCGCTACAGAATGCACAACGGCGAATTGCTGTCTTACGTTCGGCATCAAGATGATGTGCCAGTGTATTCAACTCACTCATCAGGCTCCGTATCTCGCGTTGTTCAAATTCAGGAAAGTCATTCGGCCAGTCATTCTCATTACCCAATCCCCAGATTATCACTGAAGGGTGATTATAATGCTGGGTTATCATATTCGTCAACATACGTTTCGCTTGTCCGCGATAAGTTTCATTCCCCACACCACCACGGCACCAGGGAATTTCTTCCCAAACCAGAATACCCAGTTCATCACAAAGATTCAAAATGATTTCAGATTGCTGATAATGCCCCAGACGGATGAAATTCACACCCATCTCTTTCATCATTTTCATTTCCTGTATCATCTGTTCCTCAGTCATGGCAGCAGCTACTCCTGCATGATCCTCGTGCCGGGGTGTTCCCCTCAACAAGAGACGCTTTCCATTCAGCATGAAAGGGCCCTTATCTATAAACTCAAAAGAACGGAAACCGAAACGTTCACTCGTTGTTATTTTCTGTCCATTGGCTGTTACAGTAACCTCGCAAGTATATAATACCGGATGATCTACATCCCAAAGTTGTGGTTTATCAATCTGAATATCCAGCATATCCAAATCCCCCAACGGAGTTATTTTATCCAACGTACGGGCAGATACCACTTCACCTTTAGCATTCTTCACAGTAACTTCCACCAGTGCTTCACGCACATCCGCAGGATTATAGAATGTACCGGATACCTTTAACATTCCCTTTTTCAATTTAGCGTCCAATGCCGGTTCTATCCGGAGAGAAGCCACGGAGACTTCCGGAAGATACACCAGATTCAGATAACGGTAAATGCCGCCATACAAATTGAAGTCCGATAAATCCGAAGGTATCATTTCAGCATCCCGGGTATTATCACAACGAATACTTAATGGAATTTCGCCTCCAAAACGTTCAGCCTCTTTGCTTGCCAGAAAAGCTCGCACGGCATCTGTTATATCTACATTCCAACTATCATATCCACCAACATGACTACCCACTTTGGTCATATAAACATATACATCCGTCTTCTGTCCCGCTCCTTCGAATTCCAATACCACCCGTCCGTCAGGATATGGATTATCCAGCTTCAGGCGTGTTTTATACCACCCCGGTCCCTGATAGTAATTCAAATCCGGATCAACAGCATCCTCCGCATTAAAGCAGTGGGGCAACGTCACTTTTGTCCATATAGGTTGCTCTTCCGGCTGACCTTTCTTTATAGGGCGTACCAGTTCCCAGATATTGCCCACATCCTGACGGAGAAACTCCCAGTTATCCGTTAACCGGATCTTATTGCCCATCACAGGTACCTTCGCAAAGGTACCTGCAACAAAGCAACTCATCACTAACAATGCAATTATACGTCTCATACCTATTGATTCTCCACGTTTACAGAATAGCCGTACCTTCTTTCTCTAATTTAGCTTTCTTAAGCAAAGCTTCCAGGAAGTAATAGTCTGCATAAACCAAAGGCACATCTCTCTCAAAGTTGTGCGCACCTGTGCTGTGCAGCAGTAAGAATCCACGGTCACCATCTAATTGCGCACGATAGTTCTTGCTTAAGCTCTCAACAATCGTATCCGCCCATTTCTTGTATAATGCTGCTTTCTCCGGATTATACATGGACAATTCGTACATGGCACAAGCCATCACTGCGGCAGCAGAAGCATCTTTCGGTTCGTTCGGAATACCCGGAGCATCAAAGTCCCAATATGTAACCATATCTTCCGGCATGGTAGGATTGGTAAAGATGTAATTGGCTATGTGCTCAGCTTGCGACAAGAATTCCGGAAGTTTCGTCTCGCGATAACACATGGTATAGCCATACAAGCCCCATGCCTGGCCTCTTGACCAAGCAGATTCGTGATTGTATCCCTGGTGCGTATGCTTATGAAGCACGTCTCCGGTGATTGTATCATAATCGATTACATGATAAGAGCTATAATTATCGCGGAAATGATTTTTTATTGTAGTACGTGCATGTGTATTTGCAATGTTATAATACACAGAGTCACCGGTTTCCTTAAATGCCCAGTACAGCAATTCAAGGTTCATCATATTATCGATAATAACCGGACATTGCCACTTGTCACGGCTGTGATCCCAGGAACGGATACAACCAATTGTTGGCTTATAGCGGGTAATCAATGTAGCAGCAGATTCCAACAGGATATTTTTGTAGTTTGCATCATTGGTCAGGCGATAACCGTTACCAAAGCTACAGTACATTTTGAATCCCATGTCATGCGTTCCGCCATTCGTTTTCTGGTCTTCTATGTTAGCGGTAAATGCCTGTGCCTGCTTCTTCCAAAAATCATCTTGTGTATACTCATACATATACCACAATTCACCGGGAAAGAAACCACTGGTCCAGTCTCTTGATGCTACCAAACGTAAGGTACCGTTATCTTCTATCGTGCGGGGAGAAACCGGCTTCCTTTTCAGCTGTTCCTCCGGCATACTTGCTTTTGCAGAGTCTATTTGTGTAAATGCATACTTCAACTGCTGTCCGGCAAAATCAAAACTGTCTTTTACGACATCCGCTTCTTTTGTCGCTTGGCTGCATGCTCCACATACGACCAATAATGATACTAATCCTGTTTTAAATTTCATAATAGTTATTCTTACTAATGTTGATATTGATTTAAAGATTAAATTCTCCATAAAAAGATTGCGCTAAGATAGGCGATTTATCTTAGCGCAACTTTCAATATTGTCTTATTCATTTGAGATTCTATTCCAAACGATATGTAAAACATAAGCTATTTGGGAGTTTCTCCCTTATCATTATGCCTTTGCACCCACTCTGAAGGTGAATAGCCATAAAATGACTTGAAGCAGTTGGTGAAATAAGCATGGCTATTGAAGCCTGTGTAGACCGATATTTCAGAAACCGTATAACTGGATTCCAACAAGAGTTTGGCAGCTATTTCCAAACGTTTATTACGTATCAACTCTGTTGGAGAAAGCTCCGTTACCGCTTTCAGTTTCCGGTACAAGTTGGCACGACTCAACCCTAACTCCTGACTTAACAAGTCTACCCCAAGCTCCGGATTAGAAATATTCTTTTCTATAATCTCAAAGAAACTCTGCGTGAACCGATCATCCCCCGAAACAATCTCGATACCCATCGCTTCCGGAGAGAACTTCTTTCCATATAGTTTCTTCAGTTTCTCACGGGATTCCAGCAAACTGTTGATACGGCAAATCAGCACATCCATACTGAAAGGTTTCACAATATAGTCATCGGCGCCCACCGAAAAGCCTTCCTTGATATGAACCACCATGGACTTAGCCGTCATCAGTACAACCGGAATATGCCCAAGCTGTAAATCCTGCTTCACACGTGAGCACAGTTCCAGTCCGTCCATCTGCGGCATCATGATATCACTCAGTATCAAATCCGGATATTTCTCCAGACTCAGTTCCAGTGCATCCTTACCATTATTTACATCCAGCACATAGAAATAAGGATCCAGACATTCTTTGACGTAAGCTCTTACTTCATCATTATCTTCCGCCAGAAGTACAGTCCACTTCTTCTCTATCTCAAAATGCATTTCTTTGGCTGACGGAATAACGTCCTCCACTACCTGCTCTTCATCATCCTCCACCAATTGCTCCTTGCCGTAGACAGAATTGCTGATCGGAATATAAACCTTGAAGATCGTACCCGTAGGCTGATTATGAGATACAGAAATAGTGCCTTTATGCAGAAGTACGATAGAGCGTGTCAGACTCAAACCGATACCCGTACCCACATTCTCTTTATTGTCATCTTCACCCTGATAAAAAGATGCAAATATATTCTTCATATCTTCCTCCGTAATACCCTTCCCGGAATCGGTAACCGAGAGACAGGCAAACCGGGTATCGGCAGGCATCTTATTCAATTCCGCCTGCTGTTCCGACGGAAGTTCGGCAAAGGTACACCGGGACAATGAAAACACAACTTTACCATTATTCGGAGTAAACTTCATCGCATTGGACAAGAGATTAAAGACCACCTTTTCCACGATAGACTTATCAAACCATGCCGACATTCTCTCCTCACTCTTCTCAAAAGTAAATTCTATGGATTTCTTTGCTGCAAGATGGTTGAAGGCATAGTAAATCTCTTGCAGGAACAGATTCATATCCGTTTTGGCAATATGCAATTTCAATTTACCCTCCTGGTTCTTGCGCAGATCCATCAACTGATTCACGAGCAGCAATAGGCGTTGAGCATTACTGAATATCAGGCTCAGCTTATTCTTCACACTGGAAGAAAATTCCGGCATAGACACCAGATCCTGTAAAGGTGCAATAATCAATGTAAGCGGAGTGCGGAGTTCATGGGAGAAATTGGTAAACATACGTATCTTCGCCTGATGGAACTCTTCCAGTTGCAGTTTCTCCTTCTGTTTGAATTGCAATTCACGCTCCAGCTTTTGCTTCTTCGATATATAATACATGATGAGTGTCATTATAAAGACAAAAGCAATGGCATAAAACAGGTAAGCATACCAGGTTTTCCACAAGGGTGGATGCACAATGATGCGTATCTTACGTGTCTGTTGACTCCAGACTCCATCATTATTAGAAGCCTTCACTTCAAAGACATAGGTTCCCGGACTTAAGTTCGTATAGTAGGCTTCCCGACGATTATCTATATAATTCCAGTCTTTATCGTAGCCTTTCAGGAAAGTGGCATACTGATTCTGCCGGGCAAAGACAAAGTTCAGTGCGCAGTAACCGATAGAGATATTATTCTGATTATAACTCAGCTCTATTTCTTCCATACCGTCCAGCACGGTGTCCAATATTCTCGTTTCGTCTTCCGGTTCAATCACTTGGTTATTCACTACCAATTTCGTGAATACCAATGGCGGTACAAAAGAATTTAATTGCAACTCCTGCGGACTAAAGGTCACAAAGCCATTGTTACCGCTAAAACAAATTTCTCCATTGGGCAGTAACAAACCACTATGGGGAGTAAACTCATAGACTCCGATTCCATTCAAAGAATTGTAATTGGTAAACTCCTCTGTCTTCAGATTGTATTTCGAAATGCCATTGTTCGCGCTGATCCATAGGTTATTGTCGTTATCCTCCACAATGGAGCAGATATCATTCTCTATCAATCCCTGTTCCTTTGTTACGGTCTTTACAATTCCTTTCTCTTCATCGTACAAAGCGATACCGCCGCCGAACGTACCAATCCAGATACGGCCGGAACTATCACGCACAATACCCGTCACGTAATTACTAAGCAACCGACGAGGCTCTTTCTCATCCGTATCATAGTAAACCACCTCTTCCCTATTTACATCGTACTTTATCAGGCCGTCATTACGGCTGCCAATCAGCATTACCCCATCACGCAACTTCAGTATGCAGCGCGAACTGGCAAACAGGCAACTATCCTTTCCGCCATTAATAGGAAAGTGTTTCTGAAGTTCCTTTTTATCCGACAAGCGCATCACTCCCATACGCGAATCGGAAGTTATAATCCACAGACTGTTATCCTTATCACGAAGCATGGAGTAAATGGACATTTCCCCCGGTAACTGATAATAGAACGTATATTTCTTAGTACGGGTATTGAATTGATAGATAGATCCCTTATTCGTTCCGCACCAAAGTATATCATCTTCCAACAGAAGCCCTTTTATAATATTCTGACTGTACTGCAACTTTGAAGCCTTATCTATCGGATAATACGCATACTGCCTGTTTTCCAGATTATAATCGAGCAGCCCTCTGCCCTCCGTTGCCATATACAAAGAACCTCCGGGAGTAGAAACCATACAACCGTATATCCCAAACAATGCATCAAACACCGTAGCAGGATCATGGAAATCAAAGCGGTTGTTAAAGCGGCTGGAGAAACTCACTCCGCCGGCATACGTCCCCACCCATACCGTCTGGCTCCTGTCTACAAACAACGAATAAATGGAAAAGTGACTCAGATTCCCCTTTTCAAGGGAAGCATCCGTATGTTTCCAGAAAGAATTAGTAGAAAGATCGATGGTATATAGCCCGTCGAATGTACCGATAAGCAACATTCCGCGCAACTCTGATATGGCTCTGACGCTATTGCTCGTTAGAATACTGTTACCCTTATGATAGGTCACCATTTCCTCTTTCTCAAAGTTTATGCGATACAATCCGCTCAGTCCGCTTCCTACCCATAACGTTCCGTTTGAATCTTCATAGATAGTAGAGATACTATTGCCAAGCAGATGAAGTCCCGGCGTCCGGGTAGTCAGCTGCCGTTGCACTTTCATGTTCATATCGCAGACAAACAGGCCTTTCGTAGAAGTACCTATCAGAATCTGATGCTGCTTCGTTTCGTAGACTACAGAGATGAATTCATCTTTGATCTTCCCGTTCAGGTCTATACGCTGAAATACATCCATTGCAGGCACATACAGGTACAGCCCCTTAGTAGTTCCTATCCAAAGGCGATTACGGGAGTCTACCGTCAGGCAACGTACTTCACTTTTGGCAAAAGCACCGTATCGTTCGTCAACAAACGGTTTGATACGGTTGGTTTTCAGGTCGAGTTTATTCAATCCGCGTGCCGTACCAATCCACAAATTGCGGTCGTTATCTTCGGCTAAACTCCAGATATGATTATCACTCAAGGTCAGAGAGTCTTTCGGATCATGTTTATAGATCACGAACTCACTGCCATCATAACGATTCAATCCATTGCGCGTACCAAACCAGATGAAACCTTTGGTATCCTGGAATATTTTAAGCACAGAGATCTGAGACAAACCATCTTTCAGATTCAGGTTTGAGAAATAGAAGTTCTCATTATTCTGCGCAGTTACTTCCAGGGTTACTAACAAGGTTATCAGCAAAAGAATATGTTTTCTCATAGGTCAAAAAAAATGTGATAGGCTTATTTCGTCAACAACTCCGTAGCGCACCATAACAATGGAGCATGAGCGTGCAGGTCACCGGTGATTTGTTTGCGGTTCATGTAATGGTTCTTGTCATTCTTGATATTGGTTCCCTCGCATACGTTTGTTACCTCGTCTTCATCATTGATATATGAAACCAATGCCAACCATCCTTTTGTTGCGACAGGAGCATAGGTTTTCTTATCGAGCCAACCGTGTTTCACACCCACCAGCATGGCATAGGTGAACATTGCCGTGCCGGAAGTCTCTTTATACGAAGCGGGTTCATCGATCAACTGGTGCCACATTCCATCGGGGTCCTGATTTTCGAGTAAGGTAGCCATCATCTTTTTATAGGCTTCCATAATAACCGGGCGGTTCGGATTATCCTTCGGAAGTACGGAAAGCAAACGGGACATTCCGGCAGCCATCCAACCATTGCCACGTGCCCAGAAGAAAGGGGCTGTGGGAGCGTGATAGAAAAGGCCGTTCGGTCGTTGTATCTTCTCCAGGTACATCGCCATTTCAGCAGCGGCGCGGTCTATATACTTCCGGTCACCCGTAGCCAGATAAGCTTGCGACTGTATGGTGGTTATCATAAACATGTCGTCAATCCATACGCGGGTTTGCCAGGAATAGCCCTGCCCGGCATACGCTTTCTCCTCCGGCTTGGCATCGACAGGAACTTCCCATTGGGTATCAGCATACTTCATTCCAAGGTCGAAGTACTTCCGGTCGCCCAACTTCTGCATATAGATTTCAAGGGGGACAGCACCCACCACGTTATAGTCTACGTGCACCATGCGGGGAAGCATATTCTTTTCTGTAGTAAACAAGGGTTCGAAGCGTTCCTTCAGCCGTTGCTGCATATCTTTATTCTTCACGGCTTTGCTGAACCATAAAGCACCCAACCAAGTGCAGGCATCAGGATAAGTCACATAATTGGGAGCCTTTTCCGCCCGCGGATTTCCAAAGCGGGTATGAGGGGTGATCAGGAACTTGTTGACAATGCGCGTACCTATCACTTTCGGATCGGCATCTTTCATACGTTTCTTCAAATCGGCATCCTGGGCGTTCATTGTTCCACACCAGCCTGAAAAGGCGGCAAATAGGATAAGTAAAATCTTGTGCGTCTTCATTCCATAGTATTGTTAGCAGATTAATAACTATGGCAAAATTAGGGAATTTGGGTCTGAAGGGTTTGAAAGATCGTTCCAAATGCTTGAACTATTCGCTCAAAATAGCGTATATATGCCTCTCAGATAGGATAGTTCAGCGATAGAATTAGAGATTGACAGACAGATTCACCACAATCATCAAATTCTCGCTTTATTGAGATCAAATACTCACCGTAGCGAGAGTTTTTTCTCATCGTATTGAGTATTCTTTCTCATCGCATTGAGCAAATATTCTCAAAGGGGTGAGAAAGAATAAGAAACTTACTGCCTACGCTGACTATACCCTGCATAAATCATCAGCGCAAAAACGCAGGCATACGTAATGAACACGGCAGTCAGCTCCGGCGGCGTATCACCTCCGCCATACGAATGAAGGCCGGATAGGTAGTAGTTCACACCGAAGTAAGTCATCAGTACCGAAGCAAGGCCCAATACGGACATGACACTGAATGCATAATCCGAACGGAGAACGGGAAGAAAGCGTGCATGCAGGATAAAAGCATAAACCACCATCGTAATCAATGCCCAAGTCTCTTTAGGGTCCCAGCCCCAATAACGTCCCCATGACTCATTTGCCCAAACAGCACCGAGAAAGATACCTGCCGTCAGCAGATAAAGCCCTATGTGCAGGGACATTTCATTGATGATGCGGAGTTCACGGATATGGGGCTGCAACAAGGCTACTTTCGAGGGATTGCCGGCACTCATAAATGCGAGGGTAAGCAGACCGAGCAGGAAACTAATACCGAAGAAGCCATAACTTGCCGTAATTACAGCCACATGTATCATCAGCCAATAAGACTTCAACACCGGAACCAGAGGAGTGATTTCGGGGTCCATGAAGTTCAGGTTGGCAACAAACAGGATGATACCTGCAAAGAAAGCTGCCAAAGCCAACGTCATGGAGGAACGCTTGATAAACAAAAGTCCCGCCAACGCTGTAGCCCAGGCAACATATATCATGGATTCATAAGCATTGGCCCAAGGGGCACGCCCGGATATGTACCAACGAATACCGATGCCGGAAGTATGCAACAAGAAGATCAGCACAACCAGCGCCACCAAGGGAATGATAACGGTCTTAACCCAGCGTCTGGGTTTCAGCAACTGCCCTACCACGAATATCAACAGTAACAGTCCGACCGCTATATACCCCATAGCCGACCAGAAGAACAACCGTGCCTTATTATAAAACAATTCCCACGACACTTGCTTCTCTGTCAGCAGAGGTGTGTCGCTCTGCTTCTGTTGATACACGTTCATCATGGAAAGCACCTCTCCCGCACTCTCCCATGTACCGATGCGCAAGGCATCAAAGGCTTCTCCCAGATACCACGGCATGATTTTCGATACGAACAGAGAGTCTTTCCCGGAATACATGCTTAAATCATCTCCCGGAGAATACCATTTACCACTTGTATCTCCCGGCAACGGGAACAGTGCAAACATCTTTCCTTGTTGCAGGGAATACAGGATATTAATCTTTTCGTCCAGTTTCAACAGGTCCTTTTCAAGCCGCGAACGTTCGGCTGCCGGACGGGAATATGCCTTGTCTACGGCATCGGAAATCAGATAGCTGCCATCTTCACTGAATACATCAAAGAAACGGATATATTTACCTTCGGGCAGAGAATAAGCTTGCGGCAATTCTTTATTAGTCTGGCGGATAAAAGGAATATTTCCCCAGTAAGACGGATTCATAAGAAAACCGATAATGACCTGTTCGGAACTAAGTCCTTCAAAAGTATCGCTACGGTAGATCTTGCGCAAGAGTTTGTCCGTATAAGTATCTACAGGTTCAATACGGCCTGTAGGACATTGTATCTGCATTCGTCCCCATTGTTCAGCCTGTTCCGCAGGGATGGTGTTCTTCAGCAGATGTTCCGTTTCAGCCTTTTGCGCAAAGGAAAGGGTGGGAAGAAAAGCCAGTAGCAAAAGAGGAGTCACCTGTTTCAATTGTTTTGCCAGTTGGCGGAAACGGGACTTTTTATCTGCCAAGGTCAGTAACATAACGGCAAGCAGCAACAGGTATCCGGCATACGTAATACCCGTTCCTGCCGTATCATTGTTGACGGTCAGGATGGTACCCTGCTCATCAGCATCATAGGAGGACTGGTAGAGCCGGTATCCCTGCTCGTAAATCACCTTATTCATGTAGATGTGTTCGCTCCGTTCTCCCTCTTCCGTATGAATGGTCAGGAAACTCTCGAAAGAAGAAGGGCTGTGAGAACCGGGATAACGAACTAACTTAAAGTCATCCAGGCGGATGGAAAAAGGCAACGGACGTTGGTCTTCCGTCGTACACATTTGGGACACGGTTTCTCCTTCCCTGATATGCACAATGCCCTCAAAACCATACATATTGGTCACCAATGCTCCCAGCAAGATTACAATAAAGGAGATATGCAACAGTAAGACTCCATATTTGCGCTGGCTCCACAAACGTGCTTGCCAGGCAGTAGCGCAGAAATTGAGAATCAAAAGAAATTGCAGAAGATAGAAAAGCGGATTGTTATAGATTATTTCCCTTGCCATCGCCGTCCCTTGCGCCTTCTCGACAAAAGTTGCGGTAGCCAGCAGGATCACATAATGCACCAGCAATATCAATGTTATCTTCCACGAGGTGAACATCGCTTTCAGGGAGGAACTTACTTTTTTCATGTGCGGATATATCCTTTCAATTGTTTTATGATCTATCTGTCATTCTATTGAAACATTCAACGTAGCCAACAATTCTGCCAGTGCCGGTGGCGTCAGTTGCTGGGCAGCA
>ENA-ORSL01002534-ORSL01002534.1-human-gut-metagenome-genome-assembly--contig:-NODE-2534-length-13101-cov-4.607236_pt1 | contig 13101 bp, 23 predicted proteins | sample MGYA00242190_ERZ509157 | MGnify/ENA primary metagenome ERZ509157 (study PRJEB26280, sample SAMEA2338664) | human gut metagenome | biome: human gut; feature: human-associated habitat; material: faeces...
TCATCGTGTACGTGTAAAGGAGGCCGGATATGGCAAAAGCAGTTTATGTGGGCGTCGGAAGCAAAGCCCGCAAGATGAAGAAAGCCTACATCGGCATCGGCGGTAAGGCCCGCAAGGTCAAGAAGATGTACATCGGTGTCGGAGGCAAGGCGAGGCTGTGCTACAGTGCAGAGGCTGACAAATTCGGCATGGCAGCATCGCTGAGCAAGGCTAGAAGTCTGCTTGCCGGAACGACAGTTGGCGGATATGCCCTGTTCGGAGGCGGCGGTTATGATAGCGACGCCAAAAAAGGCGAGGCCATAATGGACGCATACAACGCATCTCTCACCCGAACGACTGCAGCTTCTTTAAGCGTGGCAAGGCAAGGATTGACGGCGATAACGCTGGGGAATCACGCACTATTCGTCGGTGGACGAAGCGGAAACACGTCCTTTGGCACGGTGGATGTCTACGATGCATCTCTTACCCGGACGACCGCTACAGAGCTGAGTATTGCCCGATATGACAGTGCCGCGGCAGTTGTAGGTTCCTATGCGCTTTTTGCTGGCGGCAGAAGGAATAATGGCTTATTTACAATGTCGCAGTCCGCCGTAGATGCATACAACACGTCTCTCACCCGGACGACTGCAACTCCGCTGCCCAGTAATGCATACGCCTGTGCAGGAGGCACAGTCGGAGGTTATGCAGTGTTTAGCGGCGGCAGCAGCATAAACTCGGATTCGACTCTTGTTGAAACCATTGGGGCTCTGGAGATAGTGCGCGCATATGATTCGTCTCTTACGTCCAGTCAGGCCGCGCCCTTGAGTTGCCCCAGAGCAGTCCATTCCGCCGCAACCATCGGGAATCATCTTCTTTTTGCAGGAGGATACAACAGCACTACGGGAAAATACCTCTCCACAGTAGAATCGTACGACGCCTCGCTGACCCGAAGCACTGCCGTCGAATTGAGCGGCGCAAAGAACGGCCTGGCCTCGGCCACAGTGGGCGAATACGCAATGTTTGCAGGTGGCTATAAAGGCAACAGCGATGCAGCCTATGTGGCAACGGTGGATGCATACAACACCGCGTTAACCAAGACGACTATGCCAGACTTGAGTGTCGGACGGCATGGCCTTGCATCTGCTGTAATTGGAGATTATGCGCTGTTCGCAGGCGGTATCTCAAAAATCAGTAGCACGATAGACCAATATCAGGATGTCGTCGATGTCTATTCGGCGTAATGAAAGGAGAAATCAAAATGGCACGATACAAAATTTACGACAACACATCCGACGTCATCACCCCGGTGGGCGAGAAGCTCACCGCTGAGCAGTGGCTGGACCGTTACCAGTGGGGCCGCTACACCAAGATGATCGTGGGCGGCGGCATCATCAACGGCAGCGTCGCACTGGTCTTCGACAATGAGGTGGAGCGTTACCGCAAGGCGGGCTGCGATTTCAGTGCCTGCACCACCGACGAGGACTATCTGGCCGCCATCGAGGCGTTCGAGGATAACCCGCCCATGGCAGACGCCGGCGTCTCCGACCAGACCCGCATTGCGGACGCTCTGGAAGACATGGTGGCGCTGAGCCTGCCGGACGCAGAATGAGAAAGGAGAACGAAGTTATGAGCAACAAGGAAAGACTGACCGAGCGCTGGACGCAGGGCCGCATCTCTGAGGCGATGCTGCGGGTGTATGTGCGCAAGGGCATTATCTCGAAGGCGGATTTCGAGGAGATCTGCGGGAAGAAGTACTAAACAAAAAGCAGCCGCTCGAATGAGTGGCTGCTCCGGAAATGGAAATTATTTATCTCTGTAGTGGGAACCGCACTGGACGATTTTGACTACATTCCCATCAATTCGGTAAACGATACGGTTTGCATCGTCGATACGGCGGCTCCAATAGCTGGACAAGTCTCCGCTGAGGCGCTCGGGCTTGCCGATGCCTTCATAACTGTTTCGGTCAATGTCCTTCAGGAGCTGCAGGATGCGCTTGAGCACCTTGCGGTCCTGCGTTGTCCAGTATTCAAAATCTTCCCATGCTTCCTCTGTCCACGCCTTAATCATCCAAATCGACCTCGTGGATGGTGCCGCCGGTCGCTTCCATCTCCGCGATGGACTTACGCAGACGAGCCTGGTTCTGCTCAGAGTAGAACGGGTCCACCGAAAGCTCGAAAGGTAGGCGCTGTTCACGGGTCATCTTCTTGGCCAGCATGGTGACAGCAGTGGACATGGACATCCCAAGTTCATTGCAGATGTGATCGAAATTGTTTTTCAAATCATTATCCATACGGATGCTGACAGTGGTCTGTGCCATAGTATCACGCTCCTTCTGAATACAATGTAGCACATATGCGATACAATGTCAATCAACAAAGCGAAAAGAAAGGATGAAGAAATTGGCAATCAGAGAATATTCCATGACCCGCGACTCCACCCGGCAGCTCTCGCCCGGCTTCCGTGTCCGCGAGTTCGTCTGCAAGGGCAGCGACGTCGTCCTCATCGACGACGAGCTGGTGGTGCTGCTGCAGTGCATCCGGGAGCACTTCGGCAAACCGGTACATATCACCAGCGGCTACCGCACCGCTGAGCACAATGCCGCCGTGGGCGGCAGCAAGAGCAGCCAGCACCTGCTGGGCCGGGCAGCGGACTTCTATGTCGAAGGTGTGCCGGTGGCGACAGTCGCCGCCTACGCTGAGACCTTGCTTCCCGGGCGCGGCGGCATCGGGCGGTACCCGAAGGATGCAAAGCATCCCAAGCGCATGACCGGCTGGGTACATATCGACACCCGGACGAATAAGTCCAGATGGAAGGGGTGAGACCGATGGAGACCATTCTCGCAGCGCTTATCACCGGGGCCGTGACTCTCATCGGCGTACTCATCGCCAACAACCGCAGTCAGGCTGTCACAGACACCAAGCTTGAGGAGTTGACCCGCGAGGTGCGGGCGCACAACAACTTCGCCCAGCGCGTCCCCGTGCTGGAAGAGCAGATGAAGGTGGCAAACCACCGCATCGCCGATTTAGAAGCAAACGAACATACAAGAGAAAGGAATTAAGCCATGAACGCACATATCATTACCAACCGCACCGTCTCCGCCGGTACTCTGACCCGTACCGCAGCGCTGGGCCTCGCCCTGACAAATCAGCTGCTCAGCGCAGCGGGCAAGTCTGTACTGCCCATCGACAACGCCCAGCTCGAGCAGATGATCTCCACCGGCTTCACCGTCGGTGCAGCACTGGCCGCATGGTGGAAGAACAACAGCTTCACCCCTGAGGCCATCGAGGCGGATGCATTCATGGCAAGGATGAAAAAGAGAGTGAGGTGAGAGCTGTATAGTCTAATAATGCCTCCTTCAAAATTTTTTCGAAGGGGGGCATTATTAATGGTATGGAAAAGAAATGAGGTAATGAAGCAAGAAAACCGCCTGGATTCTGATGAATCTAAGCGGTTTTTTGGTGGAGCGGGCAATGGGAATCGAACTAATAAACCACGTTCTAACGCTGTAAAATGTCAAATTTTATCCTCTTGCCAGCGCTATTTTTATCTTGAATCGTGTATCATTCTGTGCACTATACAAGAATGTTGGAAGCAACTGTGTGTTAAAAAGTGTGTTACAAATCAGCCGTTTCCCAGCAGCTTGAGGAAAGCAGCATTGACGGCCTGGGCGGTGTTTTCCGCGTCCCCGGTGAGAGCGTGGGAGTACTGGCCGAGGGTGTCCATGTTCTGGCTGTGGCCTACCAGCTCTTTGATTTCGCCCTCTGGCAGCGTCTTGACCACGCTAACAAAGGTGTGCCGCAGCTCATACACTGATATTCTGTCAATGCCGTTTGCCTTGCAATAGGCCTGCCAGCGCTTCCAGTAATACAGTTCGCTGCTGATCTCAAACACGCTTTCCCGTGTCCCTGTCACTGCCCGTTGCTGTTCCAGCACGGCACGAGCAAGGCCAGACAGCACGAAAGACCGGATTGCATTCTGATTCTTGCCCTGTGTTTCCTCACCGTGGATATTGATAGATCGGCGCACATTCACCGTGTTGCCCTGCACATCTGCCCAGCGCAGGCCCAGCAGCTCCCCCGGGCGCAAGCCTGTGAGCGTCTGGAAGCGGTAAGCGTGGATAAAGTCATCATGCACCCGTTTGCCCCTGTAAAGCGTTGTATCAATGCTGAACAGCTTTACCAGATCGGCAGGCTGCAACACGCTCTTGCCCTTATAACGGGCGCTGGCGGGTATCTGTACATCCTCCGGCAGGAACGTGGAGAGCTTTGCTTTGCGGCAGTATTTGCAGAATGCCCGGAGATCGCTGGCAATCAGCTGCAAGGTTTTGCGGCTCTTCCCGGCGGCAGCGGCCTTGTTGATGATGGTTTGCAAGTCCCGGTCTGTAAGGGTGTTGACCTTCTTTTTGCCGATGATCGGCAGCACCCAGGTGCGCCACCGGCTTTCTACGGGCTTCCAGTTGCCTGTGCTGGTGGTAAGTTTGAGATCATCTATCCATAGCTGATAGACGTTCTCGACCCGTCCGGCCTTGACTGCAATATCATTTTCCAGCCAAGCATCAGCCTTTGCATTGGCTTCCCGCTGCCCTGTCCTGCCCTGCGTGGAGCTGTAAAACTGCTTGCGCACGCCGTCTTTCTGCACGGCTATGCGCCAGCGCTGGTATTTTTCTTCCCATTGCGCGGTGTTCGTTCTCTTGTTCATCTGGCTGCACCCCCTTTCTATGTCAATGATTATATGTCAGTGGGTAGGTCGTGAAACGCGATACACCCCCGCCGCCTGCTGTGCTCTGCGCAGTAGGCTTTATTTTTTGTCGGGGTCTGGTTCCTCTGGCTTTTGGTATCCCTTTACCTGTGCAAGCGTTTCAACTTTATCAGCAACTTCTTTCAAGGAGTTTTCGCCGAACAACTTCAACAAAAATCTAAATTTTAAGATTTTATCACCATTTAGCCGCTGATCGAAAATTGCAAGGGCGGTTTGCACTGCGACATCTTGCCCGCATTCATTCAGTTTCGTCATGTAGTATACAGCTCTATCATTGTCGTTCTTGAATGTCAAATTGACAAGCCCAGATTTCACAGCTTCATCAAAGCTGATTTTTTGGAATTTTGCACCATGCTGTAAGCTGTTGTTTAGATCTTCGGTTATTGCGGCCGCTTTTTGCTCATCTGGATAAAGGTCTGTCCATGGGACATCAAGAGCGGCAGCAAAACGCTTAACTGTTTCAACTTTCGGAATCCTGCGGCCTGTTTCGTATTGAGCAAGAGTTCCTTGTGAAAGGTGCACCATCTTTGCAAGTTCGGATTGTGTCAAATGTTGCTCTTGGCGCTTTTTCTTGATAAGTTCGCCTATCTGCATTTTGAATTCCCCCTTCCTATAACTGATTATACCCTATTAAATGACTTTTGCAATATTTCAAAAAATGTCTTTTGCAATATTGACATTTGAAATCCGCAATGCTATAATCGTAATCAGCAAAAGCAATATTGCATTTGCAAATCCAAAGAAAGGAGAAGCTCACTGTGAAACTGGATTGTGTGAAGATCGTTTCAGAGATGAAACGGCAGCGGCTGACAAGCATGGATTTAGCCAACAAGGCGATGTGCGGGCTGTCAACTGTTCAGTCTGCCCGCAATGAACGCAGCATCAGCACCAACAGCGCCCGGCGCCTTGCCGCCGCACTGGGTGTTCCGCTGGAAGAACTGATGGAAGGCGAGGTGTAACGATGTATCGCAAATTTCACAAACTGCGCGTGCGGTTTGCAGAGCTGGACCTGAGCCAAGCAGAAGCAGCCCGGCGGGCAGGCATTCCGCCCAGCACCCTGACTGCGCGAATGACGGGCAGGCTGCCTTTCACAGCTCGCGACATCGCAGGCTTGTGCAAGGCGCTGGACATTCCCACAAGTGAGATCGGCGCATATTTCTTTGAAGATGCTCCAAAACCGAAAGCCGGGTGATAAGTTGAATTCTATTGCTGAAGCTGTAAAAAACCACGATGAAGCAAAGGCCTTTGCCCCTGCTGGCCGTGACGATTTCTTGCACTATCTTGACACCGTGACCACCGAAGAAGCGCTGTTCTCGCGGCTTACCTATTGGATGGTGTTCAGGGGACTGCCTGCAGAGCAAAACGAAAAGTACGAGCTGGTACGCCAACGCGCACTTGAATTGAAGCTCTGGAACGGTCTGGATTTGAAGATGGAGCGCTGGAAAGAAGCAATCCCGGCAGAGTACAAAAGCATGGGAGACGAAGCATTTTCGGCTCAGATCGGACAGGATTATGCCGACTACATAAATGGAACGCCGTCCCAGCAGGGCAAGGCAAAGCCGCTGCAGCCCTTCACGTCCAAGCAACTGTCAGAAATGACGCTGCCGCCTATTCGATATGTGGTCGATGGCGTGATACCTATGGGCATGGGGCTGCTGGTAGCGAAACCGAAGATCGGCAAGAGCTGGATGGTGCTTGACCTGTGCTTATCTGTTGCCGCTGGCGTGCCCTTTCTGGGCTTTCAGACGCGGCAGCATGGCACACTGTATCTTGCCTTAGAGGACGGCGCAAGCCGGATGCAAACCCGCATTTTGAAGGTGCTGGACGGAAAGCCCGCGCCGGAAGCTGCACGGATTCTGTTCAAGGCTCCACGAATGGACGAGGGCCTGTTGGATGCTCTGGGCGCTCTGTTGGATGATAACCCGGACATTCACCTTGTTTGCATCGACACCCTATCGAAGATCAGGCCCAAAGCAAAGGCATACGAAAACGCCTATGATGCGGACTACGATTTTGTAGGAAAGCTGAAAGAGTTTGCGGACAGCCGCGGTATTTGTGTTTTGTTGGTTCATCACACCAGCAAGCGCAAAGCAGATGATTCTTTCGAGAACATCAACGGCTCCACCGGCATTATGGGTGCTTCGGACTTTACCATTGTTCTGGACAAAAAGAACAGAATGGATGATGAAGCATCGTTCGTTCTGACTGGCCGCGATATTGAACAGCAAGACCGCGTTGTGACCTTTGACAAAGCCCGCTGCAAATGGACGATGCAGGGCACGGCGGCAGAGATCGCGGAACAGCGCCGTATTGCGGACTATGAAGCAAACCCCGTTGTTAAAACCCTGCGGGAGCTGCTTTTGCAGGGTGACGGCACATGGACAGGCAGTGCCCAGACATTGAACGATCTGGGCAAGCGATATGCCGGTGAAGAACTTGCCCCCACTTCCCAAGCTCTTGCAAAAATCATCACCGAACTGGAACCGCTGCTTTGGGAGCGGGACGCTATCAAGCATTGGGTGAAAAGCAATCCGGGCGGTGGGCGGCGTCACTGCTTTAGAATGAACCGTACTGATAATGCAGTCCCCGACCCGAATGCAATTCAGTTAAAGTGTGTTTAACTCTAAAAAATCGGGATTTTCGGGATTTTCGGGATATGCAGGCAAATAAAACTCCCGTTCTTCCCGATTATCCCGAAAATTTATAGTCCACCCAAAGGAGCAAATTTTGAAGCACACCTATTACAGCACCTGCCCCATCTGTGGGGCAAACCTAGATCCCGGTGAAAAATGCACCTGCACCGCAGAACGGAAAGGGGATGACACCATGAACGAGAACACCGACCGCAGCGGTTACATTGCCGCTATTGTGAAGCTGCTGGAAAAGGCTGATCTGCGCAAACTGCGCCTGATCTGGATCTATGTGGAGCGCATGACCCGCACCAACTAAGCCGACCCGCTCAAAAAAGAGCGCGTTGATATTTTGATCGTGCCCAGTACGGGCACAGGAAGGATTTTACCATGAACGAAATGAAGCATTTTTTCAACACCACCAGCGTTGACACCATCGGCGAGTGCCTGAACGGCGAGAAGCTGCTGAATGCATCCCGCAATGAGAAGGGCAACACCCTGTTGACCTTTGAAAGTGCCTACGAGGGCTACTCCGACCTGCTGACCATTACCCCGGACGGCTCTGTGATCGGCACGTTCATCTGTGACGAAGAACAGCAGCCCCAGACCGTCAACGATACCCAGTGCGCTGCCAATGAGATCGTTAAGATGGACGATCTTATCCGCTATGAGAACAGTGCAGAGTTTCACCGTGCATACGCCGACTTCTTGGACGCAGCGGAACTGCTGGCAGTTGATGGGCAGGCGGTGGTTACTCTGGCAGAGCTGGCACGGAAGTGTGCAGACGCGGCGCAGCTGAATGCCTATCGTTTGGCTACGCGTTACCCTGTGATGGTGCGTGCAGCACTGGGACTGCCCGACATCAACTATACGCCCGGCTTTAACCCGGACGTTGATCTTGACACCGATTCTATTTCTTCGATGCTGCCCAACTACTTCGGCCTGCTGAAGCCGCTGCATGAAGAAGATGGGTGCGACCCTAGCGAGGGCGTTGTTCTGCTGTTCCATGACAAGCCTAACGCCAAAGAACCCAGCGCAGAGCTGAAGATTGTTCCGATGGTGAACGCTGAAGGCGTGCCGGTTCTGTCTGTCAGGGTGAGCGACCTGCCCCAGCAGTAAGCCCAAGACCGCCGACAAACAACGAAGCCGCCTTTCCCTGCGCCAACAGGGACGGGCGGCAAATGGCGGGACAACGCATTGCAGTAATGTTTCCCGCCCTCATTTTAGCAGAAAGAAGAGGGATTTTCAATGTTTGGTTACACCGCTTATCAATTTTCTTGTGTCGCCCCTGTGGCGCTGATGTTCTTCGTGGGTGCCGCTGTGATGTGGTTCGGCGGCATCCGGTAAGGGGGCTTGCAACATGACGAGAGAAGAATCTTTAGAAGCCCTGTGCGTGACTTTTGAGAAGCTGGACGAGGACGAACAGCGAGGGATGATCCGGCTTATTGAGCAGATGAAGCGTGCCCATACTTTTGGTCTGGACGTCCGTTTTGACGAGCACACTTTCACTTTCTTTATCGCAGATGCAGCGACCAACACCGTTGTTGCCCCGCCGCCGATGAATATTCCCACCGTGGAAGCATGGCTGGACGACTACGAGAAGAGCGGCCAAAAGAATGACACTACACGGTGAAATTCTTGCAGTTGCGTCCGCTTTATGGTACAATATGAGCGTAGTACAAGCGCTCTTTTAGACCATTACAACTCGTAAAATTTAACGGTGGTGCGTTGAGTACATAGCGCCACCCCCACCCCTGAGAGCGTGTGACGGCCCAGCAAGCCGCTGTGCGCTCTTTTTATTTGCCGGAGGTCATTCTATACCATGACGAAGAAGAAGCTCAAGAAGTGCCCTGTCTGTGGGGCTGTGATGTACCAGTTTGCACCGGGAATCCGCTGTCTTGACTGCGAGATGAAGCAAGCCCAAGACGAAAAGGAACGGGCCCGCGTCCGTACTCTGGCATGGGCCGCATACCATGCGGAACACGGTGAACCGCTGTCACTGGGCGAAGCTGCCGCAATGGCTGATGCTATGGGCATGACCTACGGACAATACAGCCTGATGCTGTCCCAGCAAAAACGCAATGTGGCAATAAAATGACATTTAATAGCATTATATTTGCATTTTACAACGCAATGTGGTATACTGAGCATAGCAGGCGGTTTATAGCGCCGTCCGGCTCCTGACTGCTCTTTGCTGCACGGTCTGGCTGTGGGTGTGCCATGACCCACGATCAGAGCGCCCAGCATTGCAGGAGCGGACATACCCCTTGCACCGGGCTTTTCCTTTCTCCGGTGCACCATGCGCGGCATAAGGTTTGCCGCCTGCTGCTTTTTACGTCTACTCATACGGAAAATGAGGTGCTATCAATGGAGAATCCCAACCCTACCCCCAGCGCCGCCCAGCAGGCCGAAAATAACGGCTCTGAGCGGACTTTTACCCAAGACGAAGTAAACACCATCGTTGCAGATCGGCTTGCCCGTGAGCGCTCCAAGAGTGCCGAGCGCGTGGGCGACCTTGACGCACGAGAAAAAGACCTGAAAGCCCGCGAGGAAGCGTTGGAAGCCAAAAGCCAGCGCTTCAACCAGTGGGAAGCCCGGGAAGCCTGCAAGCAGTATCTGACTGATAACCATATCAGCACGGCGCTGCTGGATAAGCTGGACACCAGCGACCCGGAAGCGTTCAAGACCGCTGTAAAGGCGGTGCAGAGCGTCACCGGCAACGGGTACACCGTCACCACCACGACCACCGGCGCAAAGGTGGACACCCCGCCGATGTGGCTTTCTCAGGGCAAAGACAAAGACGCTGAGTTAAAGCGGGCTTTCGGTCTGAACAACTGAAAGAGGATCTATAAATGGCTATTGAGTTAGCAACCCAGTTCCAGGCATATACAGACGAACAGTTTTACTCCGAGAGCAAGACCAGCCTTGTAACCAACAAGGATTTCAGCTTTGACGGTGCAAAGACCATCAAGCTGTATAAGGTCAAAACCACCGATATGGAGGACTTCAACCGCAACGGCCCCATTCTGGACGGCAACAAGTCCCAGTATGGCACGATCAGCACCCTGCAGGCCACCACCGAGACATTCACGATCAACAAAGATCGTTCTTTCACGTTCGAGGTGGACAAAATGGACACGGACGAAACCAAGATGCAGGTTGCAGCCGCCAGCGCTCTGGCACGCCAGCAGCGTGAGAAGGTGTTCCCCGAGATCGACTCCTATGTTTACAGCGTGATGGCAGCAAATGCAGGCATTAAGCCGGAAGCCGCAGCCCTGACCGCTGAGAACATCTATACCTCGATCATCACGGCAAATGCCCAGATGGATGATGCAGAGGTGCCCGCATCTGATCGTGTGCTCATTCTGACCCCGACCGCCTACACGCTCCTGAAGCAGTCCAAGGCCACCTTTGACAATCAGGACATCGGTGCAGAACTGCGCAAGAAGGGCGTTATTGCCCAGCTGGACGGCCTGAACGTGGTCAAGATCGCGTCCAACCGCCTGCCTGAGAAGTTCGGCTTCATGATCGCGCATCCCGTGGCTACCGTGGCCCCGGTCAAGCTGGCAGAGTACAAGATTCACCTTGACCCGCCTTTCCTGTCCGGCAGTCTGGTAGAGGGCCGTATTTACTACGACGCGTTTGTTCTGGAAAACAAGGCAAAGGCTATCTATTATCAGGCAATCGCCTGATATGGCATCATCTGGGCGCATGGGGCAACCTGTGCGCCCTTTTTGTATCGAGGTGAGTATATTTGAAGATCAAACTTTCAACTCCCGCAGAGGTACGCCGCACGCTGTCCAAGATCGCAAATATGCTGCTGAATAACCAGATCGACCCGCAGCGGGCAACGGCTATCACAAATTGCTGCAACGCCGTTTTGAACTGCATCCGCATTGATGAACAGCAGAAGAAACTGGCAGAGCTGGAAAAGCTGCTTGACGAGGTGGAAGCGAATGGAGCTTGACCGACTGGAAAAGCGCATCAGGGCGCTGCAAGCCCGGAAAGCAGCCAGAGCTGCCACGTTTGAGCGCGTGCAGGGCATCGACCCCACCGAGCACGAAGCGGCTGTATATCACGCCCTGCATGAAGATATAGCAGCCGATGCACACACCTACTACAATCTTCCCGGTGGGCGCGGCTCCTGCAAATCGTCTTTTGTGTCGTTGGAGATCGTGGACGGCATCCAGAAAGACCCCACCGGCACCGGCTCTGCTGTGGTGTTCAGGCGGTGGGGCAGCACCTTGAGGGAATCCGTGTTTGCACAAATCCAGTGGGCTATTGACGCGCTGGGCGTGTCTGACCTGTGGAGCTGCACCGTGTCACCCATGCGCTGCACCTACATTCCCACCGGCGCACAGATCATCTTCCGAGGGCTGGACGATAACAGCAAAATCAAGTCCATCAAGCCTGCAAAGGGCTTTTTCCGCTGGGTGTGGTTCGAGGAATTCTCCGAGCTGCCCGGAGAAAACTTTGTCCGCAGCGTGATGCAGTCCGTGGGCCGTGGCGGTAAGCCTGTGGTGTTCCGCAGCTTCAACCCGCCTGTGTCCCTGAATAACTGGGCAAATAAGTTTGTCCAGCAGCCCAACGAGGAAGCGTTGACCCTGCACACGGATTACACCCAGGTGCCGCCTGAATGGCTGGGAGAGGTGTTTCTGAACGAAGCGCAGCGCATCCAAGCTCTGAATCCCAAAGTATACGATCATGAGTATCTGGGCATCCCTACCGGCAGCGGCGGCGAGGTGTTCACCACGCTGGAAGTGCGAGAGATCGCGGACGAAGAGCTTGCAATGCAATGCTATCGCTATGTGGGCGTTGATTTCGGCTTTGCATCTGACCCTGCCGCTGTTGTAGCGCTGTTCTATGACCGCAGCACCGAAACCATCTATTTTGCGGATGAGATTTACAAGCGCGGCCTGTCGAATGAGGCCCTTGCCGCTGAGATCAGGGCGCACAGCCTTGACCATGTGGGCGAAACTAGAAAGAACCCCATCACAGGCGCAGAAACAGCCCCGGAACAGGTTATTTATTGCGACTGCGCCGAGCCCAAGAGCATCATGGACTTGCGCACATACGGCTTGCAGGCGCGTCCCTGCACCAAGCACCCCGGCTGTGTAAACTACCGCATCAAGTGGCTGCAAAAGCGGACGCTTGTAGTTGACCCTAAACGCACACCCAACATCTACCGTGAGTTTTCACAATATGAGTACGACACGGACAAGGACGGCAATTTTCTGCCCAGTGTGCCAGACGCAGAGAACCATACAATAGACAGCGTTGCATACAGCCTTGACCGTCTTATTTTCAACAAGAACGAAGGAGCGTAAAATCATGCTGGAAATGCATCTGACCTGCCCGAACTGCAAAAAGACTTTTGTTGTCTATGACTGGCAGCTATGGAGAGACAGCGAGGAAAACGAGAGCTTTCAATGCCCCTGCTGCCATACTGCCCCGGATGAAGAAGCCTGTTACCGCCTGAAAGATGGCTTTTTGGAGCTGTGCGACGTTGACCGGCATTGGAACCACGACAAAGAGAGCGCACCGCTGCCGCCTGAAAAACAGAGCTGGCATATCGAGGTAAAGCCGGGCTGATAACACACTAAAAAGCAAAAGTGTGTTAAATAGTGTGTTATGGCAAAAGAAAAGAGCCTAGATTTCAACGAATCTAGGCTCTTTTTAATGGAGCGGGCAATGGGAATCGAACCCACCTCCTCAGCTTGGAAGGCTGATATAC
>ENA-ORSL01002538-ORSL01002538.1-human-gut-metagenome-genome-assembly--contig:-NODE-2538-length-13089-cov-8.628280_pt1 | contig 13089 bp, 9 predicted proteins | sample MGYA00242190_ERZ509157 | MGnify/ENA primary metagenome ERZ509157 (study PRJEB26280, sample SAMEA2338664) | human gut metagenome | biome: human gut; feature: human-associated habitat; material: faeces...
GCGCCGACGGTAAGCAGACCCTCTTCTGGGCCTCTAACTTCAGCATCGGTGTGGCTATCTTCTCTGCCGTAAACCGCTATCTGGCAAAGATCATGAACGGTTTCCCACAGTACTCAGTATGCATGCAGGAAACCCACCACGTGCATAAGCTCGATGCGCCATCAGGAACAGCCATCACCCTTGCCGAGGAAATCATCGACAACATCGATAGAAAGAAGGACTGGAAGCGTGGCGTAACCTATTGGACAGAGGATGGTCATCACGATGAGGGCGATGCTAACATCACCGATGAGGATTTGGTGATCAACTGCGTACGCGATGGCGAGGTTCCAGGAATCCACGCCGTGATGTATGATTCAGATGCTGATATGATTACCATCGAGCACAGCGCCCACTCACGCAAGGGATTTGCTCTCGGAGCTGTTCTCGCAGCTGAGTTCACAGCCAACCATACCGGTTTGCTCACTACATCAGATTTATTTAAGTTCTAAATCAGGAATCTCGGAAATATGATTTCTTGAAATATGATCTCTTGAAATATGATTTCTTGAAACAAGATTTCTCCTGAAATTAAGAAAAAAGACATGATTGATAAACAGAAACAAAACCTCAATATGAAGGTGCAGTGGGCGAAGTTCGCAGTGGTTCTCGCCCTCTACCTCCTCTTCCTGATATGGGTAGAGAGCTGGCTGGGACTCATCGTGGTTCCGTTCATCTTCGACGTTTACATCACCAAGAAGATTCACTGGCAGTGGTGGAAGGATGAAGAAGGCCCCGTGCGCTTCATCATGAGCTGGGTTGATGCCCTCGTATTCGCCCTCGTGGCAGTATATTTCATCAACCTCTTCTTCTTCCAGAACTATGTGATTCCATCATCATCTCTCGAAAAGAGTCTCCTCACGGGCGACTATCTCTTCGTGAGCAAGGTAAGCTATGGACCTCGCATCCCTGAAACCCCGCTCACCATGCCTCTGACCCAGCACACCCTGCCGCTGGTCAACGTGAAGAGCTACGTGGAGTGGCCTCACTGGGATTATCGCCGCGTGAAGGGATTGGGCAACGTGAAGCTCAACGACATCGTGGTGTTCAACTATCCTGCCGGCGACACCCTCTGCAACGAGGAGCGCTATCAGGCGAATGATTACTATCAGATGGTTTACTCCATCGGCGACCAGATACTGGAGCAGAACGGCCAGCAGCAGGATGTCCGCGTGCTGAACCCATTGCAGCAGCGCCACTACTTCGAGAAAGTGTATGCTGCCGGTAGAAACTACATCCTGAACATGCCGGGCGAATATGGCGACATCATCAGCCGTCCTACCGACCGCCGCGAGAACTACGTGAAACGCTGCGTTGGTTTGCCGGGACAGACCCTGCAGATCAAGAACCGCATCGTTTACCTGAATGGCAAGGCGAACAAGGAGCCTGATAATGTGCAATATACCTATAAGATGAAGCTCAAGGGCGAGTTTCCTGTAGAGCTTGCCGATGAGCTGGGAATCACCAACGAAGACCTCCTGATGTACAATCAGAGCGGCGTGATTCCACTCACCAAGAAGGCTTATCTGGCCCTGAAGGCGAACAAGAATCTCGTGGAGAGCATCTCCATCAATGCTGATGCAATCTATGGCGACCTCTATCCGCTGAATGCCTATACCGGCTGGACAAGAGACAACTACGGTCCGGTATGGATTCCGAAGAAGGGCAAGAGCATCCAGCTCAACTTGAAGAACCTTCCTATCTACGAGCGCTGCATCAAGGTTTACGAGGGCAACGACCTGAAGGTAGATAGCCAGGGCAACATCTTCATCAACGGCAAGTTGGCGAAGAGCTACACCTTCAAGCTCGACTATTACTGGATGATGGGCGACAACCGCCACAACTCAGCCGACAGCCGCTATTGGGGCTTCGTGCCAGAGGACCACATCGTGGGCAAGCCAATCTTCATCTGGTGGAGCCACAGTCCTGACCATCCAGGCTTCTCAGGCATCCGCTGGAACCGCCTGTTCAACTTCGTAGATAACATCAAGTAACAGAAGTTTTGAAATCAAGAAAGCAAAGATAGATTTGAAAATCGCAGTTAAATTCCTAATAGCTTTAGGTTTGTCGCTGCTCCTGGTGTGGGCGGTGCGAACCTATGCCTTCACTGTCTTCACGGTGCCTGTGGGAGGTCTTCCTCCGCAACTGCAGGCTGGCAACCGGGTGATAGTGAATAGGATTGACTGCGATTTTTTCAATCGTGGCGAGGTGGTTGTCTTCACCGATTCCGTGTTTGCTCCGGCTAAGAATCAAGCCAAGGTCAAAGGTCAGAGACAGGTTGGAAATCAAGTTCAGCCTAACCCCCGGAAATTCGTCTCAGAGGCTTATTTCATCGGTAGGATAGAGAAACTTCCGGGCGATACGATTCTCATCGATACGGTGAAGTATATCATTCCTACGGTGTGCTGTAAGCGCTGTGGCTGCAAGGATTGCCGCTTCTATCTCCTGAAGACGCCTACCGGGCAGCAGCTGGTGCACAAGCATCAGATGATAGGCAAGGCTTACAAGCTGTTCTAACTTGGAACTTTGAACTTTGAACTTGGAACTTTGAACTTTATGATTAGCAATAAGTTGCTAGAGTGGCTGCATATCATACAGTTCAAAGTACAAAGTAAAGAGTAATCATAAAGTTCAAAGTTCAAATCTCAAAGTTCAAAGTAATCATAAATCTCAAAGTTCAAAGTAATCATAAATCTCAAAGTTCAAAGTAAATTGAAAGCCCTTCTTTCCTCCACATATTTCGGTCCCATCCAGTGGTATCAGAAGCTGAACCGCTACGATGAATGCCTGATAGAGCGCCACGAGAGCTTTATCAAGCAAACCTATCGCAACCGTATGATCATCCCGACCACCAACGGCCCCCTCTCGCTCACCATCCCAACGAACCATAACACATCGCTGGCGATGAAAGATATCCGCATCTCCGACCACGCCAACTGGCGCCATGTCCACTGGAATGCGCTCCTCTCCGCCTATGGCGAGAGTCCATTCTTCGAGTATTATCAGGACGACATCCGCCCCTTCTTCGAAAAGAAATACGAGTTCCTCTTCGATTTCAACATGGAGACTACCGAGAAGATGATAGAGCTCCTCGACATCCGTCCCAAGATTTCAATCACGGAGGAGTATATTTTAAGTGAAGAACGAAGAGTGAAGAGCGAAGAAACAACGTTCGGCGGCCAAGGGGAAAGCCAATTTGATAGCATTGCTGATCATAAAGTTCAAAGTTCAAATCTCAAAGTTCAAAGTAAAGAAGTTCAAAGTATATTTGATTTCCGCGATGCGATTCGCCCAAAGAAGCCGCTTCCTGACGCTGAATTCGTTCCCAAGCGCTATTATCAGGTCTACGGGCAGAAGCACGGTTTCCAGCCGAATATGAGCATCCTGGACCTCCTCTTCAATGAAGGAAACGAGGCGATATTCTACCTATAAATAACCAAGGTAGAGTATCGCCTCTTTCCCTAATTATCTGCCTCATTTAAACACAAAAATGAGGCAGATAATTGGAAAATGAGGCAGAAAAGAAGAAATAATTCCTGTTTGAACAAGCTTTTGAAATCATCGTCCGTGCAGGCGTAAATAAAACGTTAAAAAAGCTAATCCATAGTTTTCTGCCCCTCAACTCATGGTTTTCTGCTAGGGAAGTCATGGGTTGGCCGATGTGAAATCGTAGTATTCTGCCTTCTCTTGTCCTTATTCTAACGATAAATGATGACCGGCATTGGTCATCTATTATGACCCGTTAAAGCCATCATATAAGCCCATTTAGCCCTCATCTCCCGTTGCCCCATTCTCCCCCTCATCAATCGGGCAGAGTTAACAGGTTAACAGTTAACACCCCAAAAATGCATACTCCCCCTCCTACACATATATAAAAATAAGTATATATATATTTAAATATAATAAGGTACGCAAGGGGGAGGTAGGAAAAAACAGCTGTTAACTGTTAACCCTGTTAACCCTGCTGCTCCCAGATGCTCTTTTAGGAAATTTAAACAAGTATGCTTGGTGGGTTCATCGAAAAGCCGTACTTTTGTACCCGACTATAACAACATCAAACAAAATACAACATCAAAACAATAATAACAACATAAAATGAAGAAACTGAAATTCCATATAGTAGGTCTTACCCACAATGACGTGAAAGGTCGTGAGGTAGAATACGCCAGGGAGGCAGAGGGCAGAACCATCTGCCTCGTGCCCGATGACGCCAATCCCTTTGATATGCTGGCTGTAAAGGCTTACGACAAGCAGCTTTTCATCGGCTATGTCTCAGCCCTGGAGGGCGAGGACGTAAGAGCCCTCATCATTGCCCGGAAGGGCAGGAACCTGCGCACCCGATGCCAGGGAAGCAACAGCAAGGAGGGTGCAGATGAGAAGTCGGGGCTCCAGCTGATAGTGGAGGCGCGCGTGGACGTCTCTGAGCAGGAGATAGAGCTGGCACGCAGGGAAATCTATGATGACGGAATCTATGACGGCTGGCACTATTCCGGACCCATTCTGCCCATCGACAAGCTGACCCGTTTCAGTGATTGTACCATGATGCTGGAAGGCGTCATCAACGACATCATCAGCATCCAGGAGCAACTCTCACGGGATTCAGATTCTTCTCATGATTCAGATTCCTCTCATGATTCAGATTCTTCTCATGATTCAGATTCCGCTGAAGCCGATAAGAACCCTATTGATGCCGATTCCCGGTCGGCGCTGGAGGCAGAGCTGCGCGACAACCTGGAAGAGGCTAGGGAGCGGCTCAGCAGCTTCATGGAAATACAGCGAAGCGATTATTCGCGCGAGATGACGCAGACGAGAAACCGCATTCTTAACAACCTCGACCTCATAGACGATGAGGAAATCCATCGCATGGGCGAGCAACTGTATACGGAGATGGGATTCATTACCAGTTCCGCTTATCGTGAGCGTGCAGCCCAGTCGTTCTTCGTAGATGCGCCTATCGCCATCAAGAAGAAGCAGACGGGCGCCTACGACTATAAAGACCAGCTGGACGCCATAGAAAAGCAGCTCTATGCCTTCCCATATTCGCTCTATCCCACGTTCAAGGCCGACCCGGTAGATTTCCTCCGCCAGGTATTCTATAAGCGTGTTCCTCGCAAGATGATGCTCCAGCTGCTCTCGGGCATCGTACTGATGATTATGAACGGCAGGGTGAGCGATGTGAAGCAGTGGGGCAAGCACGGCAACGAGGACTCGCTGATAGCGATGAAGACAGTGGGGAAGAAGCCTTCGGGCATTGAGTGTAAGATGAAACTCAAGGAGTTGGTGGATGAAGCTATCCTTAAAATGGCGTCTTGGCATAAGCCTAGTACGGGTAATCTTCTGATAAAAAGCCAATCCGACTGGTATCCTATATTCCGCATGCTGAATGATTGGGGAATTTTTAATACTACCAGTCAGACAGCCTTCTGCGATTACCTGGAAAAGCAATATGAGGAATTGGATAAAGGGAGCGATGAGTTGGCTCCCTGCTGCAAAAGAAAGGATCTTACGCAAGCAGCAGCGCCTATGTTTGAAAGACATGATGCGCTGGAGTGGGGGCGTCTTCATCCGAAGAAGTGGAATGTAAGGTCCGACAAGTTCAACCATTATTGCGACATCGTTGATGCCTTCAAGAAACTTATGCGAGAACAAGCCCTCCTGGAACATCTGATCCTGGAGGATCTTCTGCCGAGCAAAAAAGACGAGGAAGATGATGATGATTTTGAAGAGGAAGAGTATTAAGAGGAGGATGAAGATTGATAGATGTAGATTGATTGATGAAGACCGTCAGGCGTTCCGGCGGATTTGCAATCCGCCGTTAAAAAATGTCCTAACCTATTTAGGATCTGCGGATTTGCAATCCGCAGCAAGGAGTATGCCCGCAGCAAGGAGTATGCTTTTTCTTTTGTTGGGGGATTAAAAATCCCCCGTTTTAATAGGTCGAACCTTTTTTAACGGCGGATTGCAAATCCGCCGGGACGCCTGACGGAGTTGCGTTCTTGATAAATTAAGAAGAGGTGTGTTATGACTCTTTCCCCTCAACTATTATACCCCTTTTATACCGCTTTTCTGCCCTTTTATACCATTTCGCCTTGCTTTTATACCTTTACAATCTTATTTTCCCGGACGTTTGGAAACGCTTCTTTTATTCCTTATTTTTGCACTGCTTTTCCGAACGGTTGAGCGGCGGGAGCCTGAGTTCTCGTCTTTGGTTTAATCTAAATATTTGTTATTATGTCTAATTTTAAAATGATCTCATTTGATGAATGCAAGCAGATGAGCCGTCGCCTCATCGCCATGAACCCTAATCGCAATGCAAACATGGGGCAGATTGCTACTTATCTCCTCGATTACTACACCGAGCTCACCAAGCAGTCCTGGCTCAGCACCCTCGTGGGGCAGATTCGTGACCTCACCGCCCAGCAGAATCTGATGGGCGAGGAGCAGAAGCAGACTGAGGCCTTCAAGCAGCTCGACAAGCAGATTTCCGCACTCAAGAAGCAGTTGCCGTTCCGCTCTCCTCATTACTTCCACTTCCTCGACGACCATCGTGCCCAGAAGACCATCGACCCGGATGCCTTTACCTTCCAGACCACCGTGGACATCGACAACCCGGAGGAGGTGGAGACGGCGGTAAAGAATGCCCTGCTGCTGAACGGAATGTTTGATGATCCTGCCGAGAAGCTTCTTAGAGAGAAGATTTTCTCTGCCGATGAAATCGAGCTTTGGAAGGGAAAAGTGCTTCACGTGGAACGTTCGGCTCGTAACAAGGCGCACATCGACATCCGAATCCCTATCGGAATGACCATCGCTGAGGCGCAGAGTGCCTTCTGCAAGCTCATTCATGCCACCGAAGACCCAAGCTGCGTTACGCCTGAGCGCATCATCTTCATCACCGATGCCGTGAGCCAGATCTATACTGCCGACGACTGGTACAAGCGACTGGATGAGGAAGCCGTGGCAGAATATCGTGAGGCTTATAGAAAGAGAGGATTGGACATCGACGGCCGTCCATTGGATGTAGATTCTGCCCAGGTAAGAGCATCCCAGAATCCATATTCATCTCAGAAGTCATCTTCTCAGAATTCCTCTTCTCAGAGCTCTTCTTCCTCTTCTCCAACCGTAGATTTCCAACCCATCGAGAGCGAGGAGGAGAAGGCGAGAAGGGCTGCCAATGCTGCGCAGTATGAGCAGACATACGATGGCGTTCCTTACGAGGAGATTACCAAGGCGCTGGTGGATTTGATGGGCGGCTCTCCTGCCCATGGCAACCGCAACAACTTCATCTATCGTGAAGCCTGCCTGCTCAGATACATCTGCAACAGCGAGGCGGCTTGGATTAAGCAGGTAATCGAAATCTTCGGCGAAGACGAGGCAAAGGCGTTCGCCTCTGTAGAGAGCGCCTGCAAGGTGGCTCAGTCCTCGGAAATGCCTCAGCTCGTGAAGCAGGCGGTGGAGCTTGCCCGCAAGAACTATCTCGCCAAGCAGGCCACCGAGAAGGCGGGAATCTACGCTGATGTTCCTCCTCAGATGCCTGCCCGATTGCCTAAGCTCATCAAGCTGCTCACCAGCAAGGTGCCAGCCGATTTCAAGGCGCCTGTGGCGATGGCGGTCTTTCCTCCGCTTGCCGCTCATCTCAAGGGCGTAACCTTCCGTTACATCGACAATCAGGTGCACGAGGCGGCGATGATGAACCTGCTCGTAGCCCCTATGTCGTCTGGTAAATCGGCGGTAAATGGTCCTATCGACTGCATCATCGAAGACCTGGTGCAGATGGATAAGGTGAACCGTCAGAAGGAGCAGGATTGGAAGGACGAGGTGAACACCATGGGCGACAACAAGAAGAAGCCCGTTCGCCCGGAAGACATCTGCATCCGCATCGTTTCGCCCGACCTTACCCGTGCTGCCTACATCCAGCGTCTTGACGACGTGCAGAAGGCTGGCGGCGCCTATCTCTACTGCAAGATGGACGAGGTGGACATGCTCAGGAAGTTCAACGACCCTAGCCAGCTGATTCGTCTCTGCTGGGACAACTCTGAAGATGGTCAGGAGCGTGTGGGCACCAAGAGCGTTACAGCCCGCGTGAAGACCCGTTTCAACTGGAATGCTTCGAGCACCATTGCCGTTACCCAGAAGTTCTTCTCGGTAAGAGAGGTGGCTGATGGAGCCGTGAGCCGCCTATCGCTTGCCACCATCATCCGTCCCGATTTCGCTCCTTATCCGGTAGTGGGAGAGTATGATGCGCTGTTCAAGTCGGAGCTGGCTCCTTACATCCATCATTTGAATGCTGCCAGCGGTTTCAAGGAGTGCAGGAAGGCGCGCCAGCTTATCGAGCGACTGGGCAGTGAGATTATGGAGATGGCTCAGCTGGCTTACAACAAGCCTTACGCCGAGTTTGCCAAGCGTGGTTTGGCGAATGGTTTCCGCAGGGCCATGGTGCTCTATCTGGCGAATGGCGAGAAGTGGGAGAAGCCGATAGAGGATTTCATAGAGTGGAGCGTGAAGTATGATTTGTGGTGCAAGATGCGTTTCTTCGGCAATCAGATGCAGGAGGCGATAGATGCCGACAATCGTGCCGTGTGCCATTCATCCGGTGTGAGCAATCTTCTTCTCTTCGTTCACGATACCTTTGACAAGGCTGAGATTCAGAATGTCTGTATGGTTCATGGCACCAAGACGAAGCTTGCCATCCTCCTGTGCAACTGGAAGAAGCGTGGCTTCATCGTGAAGAACGATGATGATACCTTCTCCAAGACGGCTAAGTTCATCGCCAAGTATGGCCATTATGGAACGCCTGGAATGGCAGCGTAAGGCTAGTGAAGGGCTTTACTCTTATATATAATAAGGTGAAAGGTGTTTGAGCACTAAGAAGGGATCCATATGCAGTGAAACGCTGCGTATGGGGTCGCCTTTTTGTAACATCTCTGTAAAGGTTCTTGACCTTCATCAAGAAATCGGTGCTTTTTGAAACTTTTCTCCTAAAAAGTTTGTGTTCGAACACAGAAAGTTGTATCTTTGCATCGGAATTAAGAAAGAAGGATAAAAGATTAGTAATTTCAGGATACGAAAGGTATTGATAATAAGGGATTAAGATGGAAAAGTCAGGATACGGAAAAGGTTAATGATTGATTTCAGGATAAGAGAGGTATTAGAAATAAGGTAAAGATTGAAAATAGGGTAACATTGAAAGATTGTTAAGAAAAGGATAATGTTGAAATTAAAGTAAAGAAAGGGAATAGTTATGTTAGTATTAGGTATTGTTTTCGCAGCAGTAGTAGCATTTGCTGCAACAGTAGGCGCAGCTAGCAACAAGCTTGCTTAAGCTGCCAGTGAAGTAAGGAATTTTAAAAGTTCAGAAACAGTAATTGAAGCAAAGTAGGAAGCCAATATGGGCTTCCGAGATGGAGAAGGGGAGCCAATGGGGCTTTCCGGAATGAGGGAGCAGATGATGCTCCTTTTTTTGTTTAACATCAATATCAGGCAGATATAGATATAAATAGACGATATAGATATAAATAGATAAGGTATAAGATTATCACCTTCAAAAGTGCAGTATTAATTCAGTTAGATATCAAAATCAGCAGTTTTTAATTCATATAGGATATTATACTCAGTAGGTAAGAAACAAGTTATTATACTTAGTAGGTCAGAAAAAAGAAATCGGGTAGTTAACAGGTTAACAGTTAACAGCCCGATTTTCTTTGTTTCTCTTTATTTGCCAAGATAAGGCTTCAGGATTCTAACCCAGTTCTGGTAGCCTTTTCCGAGCAGATGCAAGCCGTCGTTGCTGTAATCCGGGTTCATGTCCTGGGTTCCAGGAACCACGAACTCAGAGAAGAGGTCGATGTAGGTCAAGCCACGTCGGTTGGCGATGTCCTTGATCAGGGCATTGAGGGCAGGAACATCTTTCTTGCGGCTCATATGGTCAACAAACATGTTGAACTTTGGGTTCAGCGGCAGAACGCTCTGCAGATAGAGTCGTGTAGAAGGAGATTCCTTCTTGATCCGTTCAGCAATCTCATCGATGTTCTTGGCGATTTCCTCGATGCTGCGGCCTCCGGAGAGGTCGTTAATGCCGATCAAGAGGAAGATCTTGGCTGGCTTGCCCTTGGTGATGACGTGGAGGCGGTCGAGAACGCCATCGGTTCTATCGCCGCTGATTCCACGGTTCTTGGCGTGTGGGTTGCCAAGCAGTTCCGCCCATTCACCTCCGTTGGTGATGCTGTTGCCCAGGAAGATGATGTCCTTCTTGCTGGTTGGGAGAACTTCAAAGAGCGTGGCTCTCTGGTCATAGAATGTAGTGTGCTTGCGTCCTTGTGCCTGTAAGGTAGTGCAGGCGCAGAGGAGGCAGATTGATAACATGAATTGTTTCATCATAATGTATAAAAGTTAGTTGTTAAAAATGTATTTTAAAGCTTTTGCCCTTTCAGGGCGCAGGGCGAAATGCTGTTTATACCCAGGGTGTTGCCCTGGGCTAGGAGCTTCTGCCCTTTCAGGGCGTGTGGGGCATAGCCTCTGCCTTTCAGGACGCATGGGGCGTAGCCTTTGCTTTTTGCATTGCCTCTGCTATTTTTTTTGGTTCAAAAACTACTTGAAAATCAGGGTGGTGAGCCTGTCTTTATCAAACAGTTCCTGAGCCACGGCTTGAATCTGGGCAGCGGTAATCTCATCCACCTGCTCGTAGAGGCGGTCAACGTTCTTCTCCCAGCCATAGTGCAGGAAGCTCTTGCCGAAGTCGAGGGCGAAGTTCTCGCGGTTGTCGCAAGCTACGCCTATCTGACCCTTAATCTGTTTCTTGGCAGCCTTGAGCTGCGCATCGCTCAATGGCTTCTGCATGAACTTATCCAGTTCCTTGCGAACCAGGCGGAGGCAGCGTTTCACATCGTGCTCATCGCAGCCGAAATAGATGCTCCAGGTGCCCGTATCGCCATAAGCCACCATCATGCTTTCTACGGTGTAAACCAAGCCGTTGTGCTCTCTGAGGGCGAGGTTCAGCTTGGCGTTCATACCCGGTCCGCCCAGCATATTGTTGAGCAGATAGAGCGGCATTCGGCGGTCGTCGTTCACATCGTAAGCGCGGGTTCCTATCATCACATGAGCCTGATGGGTATTTTTCTGCATCACGATTGTCTGGCCAGCAACTTTACTTTGAACATTGAACTTTGAGCTTTGAACTTTATGATTTGCATCGCCTGCTTCCATTTCTTCCGTAGGCGTTTCGCCAGTAGGCGTTTCTTCTGCAATCCTTTCTTCCGTAGGCGTTTCGGCGGATTTGCAATCCGCCGAGCAAACAAGCTCTCGGCCTTTTGGGCACTCTCCCAAAGCCTTCTGGATAAGCTTCACCAGCTTCTTGAAATCAATATCCCCGTATGCGAAGAATATCGCATTATCCGGTCGGTAAAGTTTCCTTGTGAACCTCAGTGCATCCTCCGTCTTGAAAGCCCGAACCTGTTCGGCTGTGCCCAGGATATTGTGCCCCAGCGGCGAACCCTTGAAGAGGATATTCTCGAACTCATCGTAAATCAGTTCGGCAGGCGAATCATTATAGCTCTCAATCTCATCGCAGATCACCTCCACCTCCTTGTCTATCTCCGCTTGCGGATAAACCGAGTGGAAGACGATGTCGGAAAGCAGGTCCACTGCTCTTGCGATGTGCTCCTTCAGGATGGCGGAGTAATACACCGTTCCCTCCTTGTTGGTGTAGGCATTCAGGTCGCCGCCCACGCTCTCCAGGCAGTTGAGAATGTGCCAGGCTTTTCGGCGCTCGGTGCCCTTGAAGGTGACGTGCTCGCAGAAGTGAGCCAAGCCCTCCTCGCCCGGCTCCTCGTTGCGGGTACCGGCGTTTATCTGATAGCCGCAGTACACCACCTGGCTATCCGATGGCAGGTGGATGATGCGGAGTCCATTGTCTAATGTATAAGTATTGTATTTCATTTCAAGGTGCAAAGTTACATTGAAAATGTAATGAATCCAAAAAAATGGGCATTTATTTTGCATTATCGCCAAAAAGAATTATCTTTGTCCCCCAAAAAATATAAATAGAGACATAAAACAATGCGTAAGGTTATAGGAATAGGAGAGACCGTGCTTGATATCATCTTCAAGAACGGCAAGCCGATAGAGGCAGTACCAGGTGGCTCATCGTTCAATGCAGTCATCTCGTTGGGACGTGCGGGCGTGAATGCTTCGTTTATCAGCGAGGCGGGCAACGACCGTATTGGTGAGTATGTGATTCAGTTTCTGAGAGATAATGGGGTGAATGCCGACAATGTGAGCATCTTTCCGGAATCGAAGTCGCCGCTCTCGCTGGCGTTCCTCGACGAGAACAACAATGCCGACTACATCTTCTACAAGGATCATCCCCACGACCAGCTGGAATTTGCCACTCCGGAAATCAATCCTGGAGACATCGTGCTCTTCGGTTCGTTCTTCGCCCTGAATCCGGTGGTTCGTCCTCAGGTGGCCGGTTTTCTGGAGTACGCCAAGAATCACGGTGCCATCCTCTATTACGACATCAACTTCCGTGCTTCTCATCAGAATGAGATCATGAAGATTACGCCTAATCTGATAGAGAACCTGGAGTATGCTGATTTTGTGCGCGGAAGCCATGAGGACTTCGGAATCCTCTACAAGAAGCCGGAGGCGGATAAGGTGTATAATGCCGAAATCAGTTTCTACTGCAAGAAGTTTATCTGCACCCAGGGCGCTGAGCCTGTAGAGGTGAGAGCCGAGAACGGCTTTGCCAAGAGTTATCCTTCGGAGAAGATGAAGCCGGTGAGCACCATCGGAGCCGGCGATAACTTCAATGCCGGTTTCGTATTCGGACTGATCAAGGATGGAATCACCCGCGAGGATATCGACCGTGGATTGTCTGAGGTGCAATGGGACAGCCTCCTGAAGAGCGCCCAGGAATTTTCCACCGAATGCTGCAAGGACATCTACAATTATGTTTCCAAGGAATTCGGAGAAGAAAAGAAGAAGGAATTGTAATTCTAGCAATACGCCCTGAACCAACGGTCACCGGCCGAAGGGAAAGGTAAAGGGCAGAAGCTC
>ENA-ORSL01002543-ORSL01002543.1-human-gut-metagenome-genome-assembly--contig:-NODE-2543-length-13074-cov-2.733313_pt1 | contig 13074 bp, 8 predicted proteins | sample MGYA00242190_ERZ509157 | MGnify/ENA primary metagenome ERZ509157 (study PRJEB26280, sample SAMEA2338664) | human gut metagenome | biome: human gut; feature: human-associated habitat; material: faeces...
AAGCCGTATCAAAACCGAAAGAAGTTTCAATCATCTCGTTCTTCAAGTCACCGTCGATAGTCTTCGGACAACCGATAACCTGAACACCGCAGTTCTTCGCAGCATAGTATTCTGCCAATACACAAGCGTTTGTGTTTGAGTCATCACCACCGATAATTACCAATGCCTTGATGCCCAATTCCTTGATGATTTCCAGACCTTTATCAAACTGTTCTACCTTTTCCAGTTTGGTACGTCCCGAACCGATGATATCGAAACCACCGGTATTGCGGTATTCGTCGATAATATCGGAAGTCAGTTCCATATAATTATGGTCTACCAAACCACCGGGGCCCAGAATGAAACCATACAGTTTGCTGTCCTTGTTCAATGCTTTGATACCGTCGAACAAACCGGAAATAACATTGTGTCCGCCGGGAGCCTGTCCACCAGACAAGATGACACCTACGTTGATGGCAGGCATATTGACAGCTTCGCCTTCAACGAACTGAATCAACGGCATGCCGTAAGTGTTAGGGAACAAGGCTTTGATAGCTTCCTGGTCAGCAACTGACTGTGTAGGTTCACCTTCCTTTACTTTTACAGCGCCTTTCAACGCTTTAGGAAGTTTGGGCTGATAAGCAGCTCTGGCAATTTGTAATGCACTTTTAGTCATATTCTATTATTCTATTTAAAGGTGTATAATTTCATTTATAATTCACGTGCAAATTTCGTTCTTTTTTCGCAAATATGAAAACGTATACAAATAAAAATATTACCTTTACCGCGAATTTAGAATTATGTATTAACTTAAAACATTACATTTATGGCAAGTAGAAGAAATTTAAAGAAAAAAATAACCAATATAGCAAGTGATTTGTTTTTAGTCAGTTTGATGGAAGGTGTTAACCGTGAAGTAGTTTGCAACTCTGTACACAATGTGATCAAACTGATTATACGCATCAGTCACACTGAACCGGGTAACGTAAAAGGTTTCTACAAGAAACTGAATGAGGATTTGAACAAAGAAATAAAAGTGGTTGCAGACGAACTGGCTAAAGCTACAAAAGCATAAGATTTAAGGAATGAAAAAAGCTATTTGTGGTTTTATCTACTACAAACTATTGGGATGGAAGACTAAAGTATCCGTTCCCGATTATGACAAATATATTATCTGTGCCGCACCGCATACCACCAATTGGGATTTGTTCATAGGCAAACTGTTTATGGGAGCTATAGGTCGCGAAACCGGTTTTATGATGAAAAAAGACTGGTTCTTCTGGCCTCTAGGCCCTATTTTCCGCTGGATGGGAGGGATTCCCGTAGACCGTAGCCGCAAGACTTCATTGGTGGACCAGATGATTAAAATTGCCAAATCGAGTCAAAAATTCCATCTGGCTATCACTCCGGAAGGAACACGCAAAGCCAATCCCAATTGGAAGAAAGGGTTTTACTATATTGCGCAAGGGGCCGGTCTGCCTATTATTCTGGTAGCTATCGACTACGAGAAGAAATGCATCACAGCCGAAAAGGTAATACATCCCAGCGGTGATTTGGACAAGGATATGCGTGAAATCAAATTGTATTATAAGAATTTCAAAGGCAAATATCCTGAAAACTTCAGCATCGGAAAAGTAGAATAACCCTTCCGTTGTAGTTCTTCAGATATGAAAACACTGATTATGCGGATTGTATTTTCACCCGCATAATCAGTGTTATTTGTATCTATTCTCTTGCTATACTCTCATCCCCATCCTCAAAATTATTCTTCTCTATCTTCACATTCCGGGTGTGAAGCAAGCGGAAACGGGACTTGTTATGATGAAAAGCCGGATAATCCGTATTCTGGCGGATCACATTGTTTTTAAAGATCAATCCGTCAATGGATTTTGCAAAAAGGACAGGGCGGTCAAAAGTTTCAAAATAGTTATCTTCAATCACTACTCCTTTTTCTCCTTTTCCACCATGGAAATATTTTTTCTGATGCTCCAAATCGGGAATCTCCGGATAAATAGAGATAACAGCTTCCGTAAACTGGAACATATTAGTCAATGCGTTGATAAAACGATTGTTACGAATCAGCACATTCCGGCAAGCTCCCGTTTCAAACCAGCCGTTACAATCACCGCACAGCAATATGGCTGTTCCTGATGTATGATCAAACAGGTTACGCTCTACCACCGTTTTCAGGGGAGTGCTGAACAGCGTACCGCGTGCACGGTTGTTACGAATGACATTATCCGCAAAATAAACTTCCGGACACCAGGACAGGTTTTCAATGCCGAAACCTTCTTTATCTGTAATCTCCGCATCCAAAGGCTCGGCAAAAGTGATACGATATTCTTTTGCACCTTTCACCATATCTTTGTCATTGGGCAGGATTTCCTTCACCCGGTTCTTTCCACCGGTCAGTTCCATGGTGGCGGAACGTACAAATTGTACTTCATCGCCATTCACGCCCCATTCGAATCCGTATGCTTGCGGATGCATGTATCGGGCAATCACCGTATGGTCATCAAGGCGTTGCTTGATTTTCAAATAAGTACCATGTACATTAATCGCATCATCCATCATTCCTTCATACAACCCGTTGCGAGAATCAATCTTCCCCCGGCAACTGGAAAAATGAGTGGCATCCGCCTGGGTGGTAAAATAACGCGGATCCTTATCGCCACGAAGGCAAACGCTGAATTCATCCAACGTGATATTTTCACATAACTGGGCCAGCAGTCCCATACCTTCGGCATAATGCACTTTCACATTCTGCAAACGGGTGTCTTTATCATTGGACAAGAATATACCCGGAGCAGGACGATAATAAGTACGAAGAGCCACCACTGTCCCCGGTTTCAACCGGGCGTCTTTCCATTGAGGAGCATGGTAGACACGTGGAGAAACTTCTTTCACCCCTTCCATAGGACACCATAAGTCACTGGTGCGGTATACCAGACGCTTTGTCTTTTCTTCAAAAGCAATTCCTCCCTGGGGAGCACTGGACCAGCCTTCACCGTATGCTTCGAAAAAACCTTTCTCATTGATACGGCATTTCACCCATGCGGCAGGTTCAAAAGTAATTCCCTCCTCTCCGCTTTCCAATATCTTGACCTGAGCAATATGAGGAGTCTCAAAATCTATGCTGAAATTACGCAAAGTACAATTCTCTGAACGAAGCAGAGAAAGTGGAAGCATACGCCCATGAAAGATAAAATCAGCACCCTGTCCGTCCACCGTCAGCCCCTTCCAATCCTCCAAAGGGAAACCTACCGTTTTCGGATTGTCCTGATCATGATTGGAAATATAATACTCACGGACAGCCGCCCCTTCAGGATGGAAATCGTAACGTCCGGATTCAAAAAGCAGGGTGACCTTATCACCCAAAGCAACTTGAGACTTGATGTCTTGTAACGCCTTCTGCAATTTGGGTGAAAGATTCTCGTGTGTGTCCGGTACCAGACCATAATTTCGCATTTCGACTACCTTACTTCCGGCAAAAGCGGAAACAGCCAGCCATACGAAGCAGAAATTAAAGATAATTCGTTTCATTTAGGTTCATTATAGATTAGTTAGAATGACAAAACTAACAAAAATTCCTAACTTCGCAACCATAAATAAAGAAGAAAACAACATGAAAAAGATATTTTTGTCCTTCCTGCTGGTAATGGCAGGAATATCACACACTTTGGCACAAGGGTTAGATGGTAACGTCTAAAAGATTTTTTCACCCGGTACGAAACATCTTATGCCAACATAGGTAAGTGTAAATTAGACCGTTATGAAGTAAATCATGACAAAAAAAGGCTGAATGTATATGCCAGCCCCAGCTTCGGCTACCAACCGTTTACCCCCGAAAAGACAGAAGCTATCTACCGGTTACTTAGACAAAGCCTACCCGGTCCTGTAAATTATTACGATATAACCATCTATGCCGATGGCAAATCAATCGAAGACCTGATTCCCAACTATCTGAGGAAGAAACAGGACAAAAGCCGCTTATGGCAACGGACAGATTATAAAGGTGATCCATGGGTAAAAAATATTTCCCGCCCCTTTACTGCCGGCAAAGGACTGGAAGGCAGACACATCGCCCTTTGGCAAAGCCACGGAAAATATTATAAAAAGGACAAGGGATGTTGGGAATGGCAACGTCCCCGCCTGTTCTGTACCACAGAAGACTTGTTCACCCAATCATTCGTCATACCTTATATTATACCCATGCTGGAAAATGCGGGAGCCATAGTTTATACCCCTCGTGAACGTGACTGGCAACGCAATGAGGTGATTGTGGATAATGATACCCATCCCCAAGGTTGCATCTATCAGGAGATAAAAAGCCGGAAAGGTAAATGGAAAACCGCCCCCACCCCGGCATTCGCTCAAAAACGATTGGTTTACCGGGACGGACAAAATCCTTTTGAAGAAGGTACAGCCCGCTTTGCCTCCACCGAGAAAAAACCGGAAAAAGCCTTTGCACAATGGATTCCCCATATTCCCGAAACAGGAAAATATGCCGTCTATGTGACTTATCAGACTTTACCCGGAAGTGTGAGTGACGCTAAATATCTGGTTTTCCATAAAGGGGGTGTCACCGAATTTCTGGTCAACCAACAAATAGGGGGAGGAACCTGGGTTTATCTGGGCACTTTTGAATTCGACAAAGGAACCAACGATTACGGTATGGTGGTACTAAGTAATGAGAGCAGACAAAAAGGAGTGGTATGCGCCGATGCCGTCCGTTTTGGCGGAGGAATGGGAAACATATCGCGCGGTGGAAAAACCAGCGGCCTGCCCCGTTATCTGGAAGGGGCACGCTATGCCGCACAATGGTCGGGTTTTCCTTATTCGGTTTACAGTCCCAGCGAAGGTAAGAATGACTATACCGATGATATAAACGCCCGCAGCCGGATAATAAACTATCTCAGCGGAAATTCTGTGTACAATCCAAAGGAGAAGGGATTGGGCGTTCCTTTTGAAATGACCTTGGGAGTGCACAGCGATGCAGGTTTTTCCAAAGAAAATGATTTAATAGGCACGCTGGGTATCTATACCACCGATTATAATAATGGTGAACTGAACGCCGGTATCTCCCGTTATGCTTCCCGCGACTTGGCGGACATGGTACTGACCGGTCTGCAACAGGATATCTCCGCCCAATTCGGTATCCGGTGGCAACGCCGCAGCCTGTGGAACCGCAATTACAGCGAAACCCGTCTGCCTGCCGTTCCCTCGATGATTCTGGAACTCCTCTCCCACCAGAACTTCGCCGATTTGAAATTGGGGCACGATCCGCGTTTCAAGTTTACCGTAGGACGTTCTGTTTACAAATCCATACTAAAATACCTGAGTACCATGCATGGGACGGATTACGTAGTCCAACCTTTACCGGTAAATAACTTTGCCATTCACTCCGGAAGTAGGAAAAACACCTTCCAACTAACTTGGCAAGCGGTAGACGACCCGTTGGAACCGACTGCCAAAGCTCAACAATACATAGTCTATACCCGTCTGGGACATGGTGGATTTGACAATGGAACGTTAGTACGCGGTACTGAATATACCTTCGAAGCCGAACCGGGACTGGTATATAGTTTCAAAGTAACCGCAGTCAACAAGGGCGGAGAAAGTTTTCCTTCCGAAATCCTGTCAGCCTATCAGGCAAAGAAAAGTAAAGGAACAATCTTGATAGTCAACGGATTCGACCGTTTAAGCGGACCTGCTACCGTAGAATCTCCTTTCTTGCAAGGCTTTGACTTGAATACGGATCCGGGAATACCTTATATAAATACACCCGCCTTCTGCGGAACGCAACAAAGCTTCGACCGCAGCCGCATAGGACGGGAGACTAAAGACGGGCTGGGATATAGCGGCAGCGAACTGGAAGGAATGTTGATAGCCGGAAATACTTTCGATTATCCGTTCATTCATGGAAAAGCCATCCAGGCAGCCGGAGGATACTCTTTTGTATCGTGTAGTGATGAAGCCGTTGAAAATGGTTTTGTCCGGCTGGCAGATTACCCCATTACAGACCTGATATTCGGAGCCGACAGGCGTCCTTTCTCCCACACATTGCAACAGTTGCTCACAACCTATTGTCAAGGAGGCGGCAACCTGATGCTCAGCGGCTCGTATATAGGAAGCAACATGAACAGTCCCACAGCACTGAACTTCACCGAAAACATATTAAAATATAGTTTCGGAGGCAGCATGATAAATTCCACTTCGGGAGAAATATATGGAGCCAACACCCGTTTCAGTATTCCCCGCACTATCAACGAGCAAACATACGCCGTACCCGCTCCCGACTGTCTGACCCCGATAGCCCCTGCTTACTCCGCTTTTGTATATAATCCAGGCAGTTACAGTGCCGGTGTCGCCTATAAAGGCAAATATCGGACTTTTGTCCTGGGTTTCCCCTTTGAAAGCATTCAGGGAGTGAAGGAAAGAGCACGGGTAATGAGTGCCATCCTGGGCTTCTTTGGCAGCAAGTGATATTTTTAAACGAAAATAAAAGGGCAAATAAGAGGTTATTTCATAAAAACGCCTAACTTTGTCCGTATAAACTATTAAAATAAAACGACTATGTACACTATACAGACTAATGCCTCCGGCACACGCAGCATGGAAATCTCAGAAGAGAACCTGCAAACTATTGAGAAATATGCTTTATTCCAGCATCTGATAGACAGCAACGGTATCGTGGACGAGTCGGTGCTGGAGAAACTGAAGTTGAATATCCGCTCACTGATAACCAGCGAGGAAGGAAATAATAAAGAGCTGCTCGACCTTTGTATTGATGTAATTTATCATAATAACATGAAAGCTTTCGGACTTCATCAACTCATTCTGCTTTATATCCAATGGGAGAAAGAGAAAAATAAAGATGAAGAAGAGATATAATAAACAATCTCTGTGTTCTCTGTAGCAAAACAAAAAAAACAGTATTTATCATTGAAAGAATACAAACTTACAGACTGGTTGCCGACAACCAAGAAAGAAGTGGAAATGCGTGGGTGGAAAGAACTGGACGTTATCTTGTTCAGCGGTGACGCCTACGTAGATCATCCTTCATTTGGTCCGGCAGTAATTGGAAGATTATTAGAGGCGCAAGGTTTGAAAGTGGCCATTGTGCCTCAACCCAACTGGCGTGATGACCTGCGCGATTTTAAGAAGCTGGGACGTCCACGCCTCTTTTTCGGTGTGTCCGCCGGATGTATGGACAGCATGGTAAACAAATACACTGCCAACAAGCGTTTGCGCAGCGAGGATGCTTATACTCCCGACGGCCGCCACGACATGCGTCCCGAATATCCCAGCATCGTTTATACACAGATTTTAAAGAAAATCTATCCCGACGTACCTGTCATTCTGGGAGGTATAGAGGCATCTTTGCGCCGTGTCACCCATTATGACTACTGGCAGGACTGCCTGCGTAAATCAATTCTGATAGATTCCGGAGCCGATTTATTGATCTATGGAATGGGCGAGAAACCGATTACGGAACTTTGCAAGAGAATGAAAGAAAGCAAAGACAGTCAGGACGGAGCCCATCTACCCTTACAAAAGGATATTCCCCACGATATACCACAAACGGCTTACCTTATCCGTAAGAAAGGATCAGTTCCGTCCGAGCACTCTGCAATTGAGTGTGTGAACGAAAAGCCAGATATCATCCTACACTCTCATGAAGCATGCCTGAAAGATAAAAAGAAACAAGCCGAGAACTTCCGCTTCATTGAAGAGGAAAGCAACAAATACGAAGCCTCCCGCATCTTGCAAGATACAGGCAATGAAACAGTAGTAGTCAATCCGCCTTATCCTCCAATGAGCCAAGGCGAACTGGATCATTCTTTTGATTTGCCCTATACGCGTATGCCTCATCCTAAATATAAAGGAAAACGCATTCCCGCATTCGACATGATTAAATTCTCGGTCAATCTGCACCGTGGTTGTTTTGGCGGATGCGCCTTTTGTACCATTTCCGCCCATCAAGGGAAATTTATTGTAAGCCGAAGTAAAGAGAGTATCTTAAGAGAAGTGAGAGCCATAACTGAAATGCCTGATTTCAAAGGCTATCTGAGTGACTTGGGAGGACCTAGCGCCAACATGTATGCCATGCGTGGTAAAGATGAGAAAATTTGCCGGCGATGCAAACGGCCGTCATGTATCCATCCTAAAGTATGTCCCAATTTGAACACGGACCATCGCCCCTTATTGGATATTTATCATTCGGTAGACGCACTTCCCGGTATCAAGAAAAGCTTTATCGGAAGCGGTGTACGCTATGACCTGTTACAATATCAAAGCAAAGATCCGGCAGTAAACCGCAGTACGGCTGAATATACCCGCGAACTGATAGCCCATCATGTCAGCGGGCGCTTGAAAGTGGCTCCGGAACATACCAGCGACCAAGTGCTGCAAATCATGAGGAAACCTTCGTTTTCACAATTTTATGACTTCAAAAAGACTTTCGACAAAATAAATAAGGAGTTGAATATGCGGCAGCAGATTATACCTTATTTTATAAGCAGCCATCCCGGATGTACGGAAGAAGATATGGCAGAACTGGCAGTGATCACCAAGAAATTGGATTTCCATCTGGAACAAGTACAGGACTTTACTCCTACTCCGATGACTGTAGCCACTGAAACCTGGTACACAGGTTATCATCCATATACGTTGCAACCAGTATTTTCCGCTAAAACACCAAAAGAAAAACTGGCTCAACGGATGTTCTTTTTCTGGTATAAACCCGAAGAACGACGTGCTATCATCAATGAATTGCGCAAAATAGGACGCGCTGATCTGATAGATAAGCTGTATGGTAAATACAAAGCCTGAGTTTTAAATTCACCACAGATTATACAGATTTGATCTGTGGTGAAACTGTTTTTTAACGTCTTGTTTACCTTTCATCGTGTTTTGACGAAACACAGGAACAGGTACATGTGTTCCAAGTTACAGATATTGATATTTATTCCCCCCTAAACTTAATTAGAAAAGCACCGCAAATATTAATTGATAAAAATACGACCTATCCTATTGAATATCATTTATTTTTTGCTATCTTTGGGCAAAACCAACTTTTAAATCAATACTGCGTATGGAAACGTATCTATTCTGGATTGTGCCCATTGCCTCCCTCTTGGCATTGGTACTTGCATGGTATTTCTACAAACAAATGATGCTTGAAAGCGAAGGAACTCCGACGATGGAGAAAATCGCTTCTTATGTGCGCCAGGGCGCCATGTCCTATCTGAAACAACAATACAAGGTGGTAGGGCTGGTATTTCTGGGATTAGTTATTCTGTTTTCTATCATGGCATACGGCTTCAACTTACAAAATCCGTGGGTGCCCATTGCTTTTCTTACCGGCGGTTTCTTCTCCGGACTGTCCGGCTTTTTAGGAATGAAAACGGCTACATACGCTTCTGCACGTACCGCCAATGCCGCCCAGCACTCCCTGAACAAAGGACTGCGTGTAGCTTTCCGTAGCGGAGCTGTTATGGGGTTGGTCGTTGTCGGCTTGGGACTACTCGATATTTCTTTCTGGTACATATTATTGGACTATTGCATTCCCACAGACGCCTTGAACCCTTCTGCTAAATTATGTGTCATCACAACCACCATGCTTACCTTTGGTATGGGAGCCAGCACACAAGCACTTTTCGCCCGTGTAGGAGGTGGAATCTATACCAAGGCAGCCGATGTAGGTGCCGACCTGGTAGGTAAAGTGGAAGCCGGTATTCCGGAAGATGACCCCCGCAATCCCGCAACCATTGCCGATAATGTGGGAGACAATGTAGGTGACGTAGCCGGAATGGGCGCCGACCTGTACGAATCCTATTGCGGCTCTATTCTGGCTACCGCCGCTTTAGGTGCTGCCGCTTTTATTGGCTCGGATGATACCGTGATGCAGTTTAAAGCGGTTATCGCACCTATGCTGATTGCGGCAGTGGGTATCGTTCTCTCTATCATCGGTATTTTTGCCGTCCGTACTAAAGAAAATGCAGGAATGAAGGAATTACTCGGATCATTGGCCACAGGAACCAATTTAAGTTCGGTACTGATTGTCGTTGCCACTTTCCTTATCCTTTGGGCATTAGGTTTGGAAAATTGGGTAAACATTTCCTTTGCTGTGGTAGTGGGATTAATAGTAGGTATCGTTATCGGCCGTTCCACCGAATATTATACTTCTCAATCGTATAAACCCACACAACGGTTGGCCGAAAGTGGAAAGACCGGTCCGGCCACCGTTATCATTTCCGGTATCGGACTAGGTATGGTTTCCACCACCATCCCTGTACTGGCAGTAGTAACCGGTATCATCTTGTCCTACTGGCTCGCTTCAGGATTTGATTTTGCCAATATTTCCATGGGATTGTATGGCATCGGTATCGCTGCCGTAGGTATGCTTTCGACATTAGGAATCACCTTGGCTACCGATGCTTACGGACCGATTGCAGACAATGCCGGCGGCAACGCTGAAATGAGCGGACTGGGCAAAGAAGTACGCAAACGTACTGACGCCCTCGACTCGTTAGGTAACACGACTGCCGCTACAGGCAAAGGTTTTGCCATCGGCTCCGCAGCTCTGACCGGACTGGCCCTGCTGGCATCCTATGTAGAAGAAATCCGTATCGGATTAACCCGGTTGGGGCAAACCATTCTGGAATTACCAAACGGCATTACCGTAGATGTTCATAACGCCAGTTTCACTGACTACATGCTTTATTACGATGTAACCCTGATGAACCCCAAAGTGCTAAGCGGCATGTTTTTGGGCAGTATGATGGCATTCCTGTTCTGCGGTCTGACCATGAACGCCGTAGGCCGAGCAGCCGCTCACATGGTAGAGGAGGTGCGTCGCCAGTTCCGTGAAATAAAAGGGATTCTGACAGGAGAGGCAGAACCCGACTATGCCCGTTGCGTACAAATATCCACCAAAGGAGCACAACGTGAAATGGTATTCCCCTCTCTACTGGCTATCATTGCCCCTATCGCTACCGGACTGATTTTTGGTGTTCCCGGTGTTATCGGTCTGCTGATAGGTGGTTTGTCCTCGGGCTTCGTTCTTGCCATTTTTATGGCCAATGCGGGAGGCGCATGGGATAATGCGAAAAAATTTATAGAAGAAGGTAATTTCGGAGGTAAAGGAAGCGAAGTACACAAAGCAACGGTTACTGGTGACACAGTAGGTGACCCGTTTAAAGATACATCCGGACCCAGTTTGAACATTCTGATTAAACTGATGAGTATGGTCGCCATTGTAATGGCCGGACTGACAGTTGCTTGGAGTTTGTTCTGATAGAAAAACGGAAAGCCGCTTCGGAGGAGGCGGCTTTCTAATTTTAAAAAAGATTCTGATAAACTATTTTTTAATACTTATCCGGATTTCCATTACTACCGAATGAATATGTAAAAGAAATCACAAACTATTTTTAGTCAAAACATTACAATTGAATTTATTCAATATCTCCACACATCTCTCCACATTAGACGGACGGATAACCACATGTGCCGTATCTCCCTGAGCAAAAGCATACATATATTCAATAAAGATATTCTCTGCTGCCAGATAGTCCAAAACTTTAGCCAAAGAACCTGCCACATTCGGGCAACTGATACATACCACATCGGTCAGCATCACGGCAAAATTCTCGGCACGAAGTACTTCCACCGCTTTTTCCACATCCGAAACAATCAGGCGAAGTATACCGAAATCAGTAGATTCCGCCATGCTGAACGCATGCATATTGATATCATACTTTGCCAATGTCTTGGTTACGTCATTTATTCTTCCGGTTTTGTTTTCCAGAAAAACAGATAATTGCTTGATTGTCATATCGCATACTTTTTTATTTTAAAATCCGATTGTCTATCACACGTTTACTCTTACCTTCACTACGGGCAATGCTATTAGGTTCCATCAGCTTCACTTCGGCACTGATGGAAAGGACACTTTTCAGTTTGTCGCTCAACGCTTTCTTCATGGCAAGCATACTTCCCATATCATCCGAGAAGAAGTCTTTGCGGACTTCCACTTGTACCTGCAAAGAGTCGAGGTTATTCTTCCTATCCACCACCAGCATATACTGAGGTTCAAACTGAGGCATATCCAAAATAACACTTTCCACCTGAGATGGGAAAACATTGATGCCACGGATAATAAGCATATCGTCACTACGGCCTACAATACCCGACATACGGATATTGGTTCTTCCACACGGACATTCACCCTCCATCAGGGAAGTCAAGTCCTTCGTACGATAACGCAATAACGGCATCCCCTCCTTTGTCAAGGTAGTAAACACCAATTCTCCCACTTCTCCATCCGGAAGACGTTCCAGCGTTTCAGGATTAATGATTTCAGGATAAAAATGATCCTCATTGATATGTGATCCATGTTGCTCCTGACATTCGTAGGAAACACCAGGTCCCATAATCTCACTTAATCCATAAATATTATACCCTTTCAATCCCAGCCGCTCTTCTATCTCCTTACGCATACTTTCCGTCCATGGCTCGGCTCCGAAAGCTCCGATACGGAGATTGATATCATTCTTGGTCAATCCCATACGTTCCACCACTTCTGCCAGATAAAGAGCGTATGAAGGAGTACAGGCAATCCCCGTTATACCCAAGTCGCGAATCAGACGGACATGCTTTTCCGTATTTCCTGTAGAAGCCGGGATAACAGTCGCCCCCAGATTCTCCACCCCATAATGTGCGCCCAACCCGCCTGTAAACAAGCCATAACCATAACTGACAGAAAAGGTATCATTACGGGTAACCCCGTATGCTGAAAGACAACGTGACATCACTTCGGACCATACAGACAAGTCACGACGCGTATATCCCACAATGGTAGGATTCCCAGTTGTCCCCGAAGAAGCGTGTACACGTACAATTTCCGAAGCAGGAGCAGCCTGAAGACCGTATGGATAATTATCACGTAAATCCTGCTTGGTAGTAAAAGGAAGTTTTACGATATCTTCGATAGTCTGGATATCATCCGGAGACAAATCCATCTCCTGCATCTTGTTACGATAAAAAGGAACATTATGATAAACCAGGTTCACCAACTTGTTCAGACGTTTT
>ENA-ORSL01002548-ORSL01002548.1-human-gut-metagenome-genome-assembly--contig:-NODE-2548-length-13046-cov-7.696251_pt1 | contig 13046 bp, 13 predicted proteins | sample MGYA00242190_ERZ509157 | MGnify/ENA primary metagenome ERZ509157 (study PRJEB26280, sample SAMEA2338664) | human gut metagenome | biome: human gut; feature: human-associated habitat; material: faeces...
GTCGCTCCGCGACATTTCCCCACACCGTGGGGAATCACCCTTTACAAGGGAGCCTTTTGGGGGAGGCGGCGAAAATCAGATTTCGGTACCGCCTACCGGGCGAATGTAGAGCACATAGCAGGTTCCCTCGCCGAAAATGCTCTCCATTATGCTCTTGTAATCCTTTAAAAGGTCGTTCGGGACGAAAGCCTGAATTGTGCCGGCAAATCCGCCGCCGTGAACGCGCCATGCGCCGCGTCCCTTTAAGATGCTCTCGGAAACAGCGAGGGCGAGAGATACGGGCTGAACGGACGGCTGTTTTACTGAAAATACGTTTTGATTATATTTGTATGATGATGCGCCGCTCTCGAGAATATACTTCTTGAAGGTCTCAAAATCTCCACCGCGAAGAGCGTCAACCTCCTTTAACACTCTTGCGTTGTCGGCATAGAAATGCATAGCGCGAAGTATGGCTCTGTCGCCTACTGCCGGGCGCAATTCTCTTATTTTTGATTTAAAATCCTCTTCGCTTACCTCGCGAAGAACCTTTTTGCCGAAAAATTCGGCTACGCTCTCCATTTCGGTTCTGATAGCAGCGTATTCGTCGGTGAGGTCGGAGTGGCTGCCCTTTGTATCGACAATGCAAAGCGAGTGGCCGCACTTGGCAAAGTCAAAGTCAACCTCTTCTATCACGGGATTTTTCGGGTCATTGAAATCTATTGTTACGAAGCCGCCGACGGAGCACGCCATCTGGTCCATAAGTCCGCATGGCTTGCCGAAATATTCGTTCTCGGCATACTGTGCTATTTTGGCTATTGTGACCGCGTCAACCTTGCCGTCGTTGTAAAGATAGTTTACCATAGTGCCGACAAGAACTTCATATGCGGCAGATGACGAGAGTCCCGAGCCCGCAATAACCCTTGATGCGGTAGTGGCGTCAAAGCCGCCTATCTTATAGCCGTATTTCTTAAAGCCGGCAAGGACACCGCGCACGAGAGCGGGTGAATGTCCCATTTCGTTGGGGTTTACCGAGAGGTCCGTAGCGTCAACAACGTCCATGGAATAGCCCTCGGATTTAACTCTTACAATGTTTTCGTCATTTTTTGAAGCCGCGGCTATTGCGTCAAGGTTGATTCCCGCCGCAAGCACTCTGCCGTGGTTGTGGTCGGTGTGGTTTCCGCCGACTTCGGTTCTGCCGGGAGCGGAGAAAAGACGAACATCTCTGTTCTTTCCGAAAAGAGCCTCAAATTCGTTTAAAAGATTTATGTACCTGTCATACTGCTCTTTAACATTTTCCTCGGTGACATAGGCTTTTTTAAGCCTTTCATCGAGAGATGCGGAGAGAATTTCTTTTTTAAGGGTTTCGGGAGTTGCCATTTTCATTTTTCATCCTTTCCTGCCGAAAAAGCTTCGGCAGTCTTTTTGTTTTTATTGTTAGCTACTATATCTATAAACTTATTGACCGCGAGTATGGAAACACCGGAGATGGTGAAGATAATCACAATCGGCAGCATAAACGCGAGTGAAAACGGGTTATAAACGTGACGACCTATCATGCTGTAAGAAATAATTTTAGGCGTGAATCCCAAAAGTGACAGCAAAATAAACTTCCAATAGTCGTATTCAAGCGCCCCGTAGAGCTGACTTATGGAATTTATCGGGAAGTACGGCACTAGCCTAAAAAGCACTAAAATCCAATCAGTACTTCTTTTACCCGATTCCATCATACGGCGAACATTATCGTATCTTGTGAGAATCTTGTGTATTGTTCCGCCGCCGAGGTGCTTGCCCCAATAAAACTTTATCGTCATAAGCAATGTCATACCGGCAAAATTCACAGCCACGGCTATCGGCGTGGGGAATACCATACCGGCTATAACACAGACCGCGGTTATCGGCAGGGGAATCAGCACTTTGCCTATGTAAATCACGAGAATCACGAGCCACTTGCTCGGAATTGACGCAACGGCCGCCTCAAACTCCGCAAGACGCTCGAGCACTTCGTCATATGCCGACGAAACATCGTTTATCTGCATAAGAAAAGTCAACACTAAAAGTGCGACTGCCAAAATCAGCAGCACACATGCTAAAATATTCAGGAGCTTTCTTCGCGTAAGTTCTCTGTCGGTCAAATCGGTACCACCCAAAAATTATTATTGCAGGGCATAGTAATAGATTATATATAATTTTATATCATATTATTGGTAAGGTCAAACAAAATATGAAAATATGAAGTAATTTTTGCCTTTTAGGTGTAAATTCCTTTGAGGTTGTGTTACAATTAGCTCAAAAGCAAAGCTTTACCGAAAGGCGGTTTTTTATATGAAGACAGTTATTCTTGACGGCAAGACGACAAATCCGGGCGATTTGAGCTGGGATTTTCTGAAAAAATACGGCGAGGTCGAGATTTTCGACCGCACACCGCGCGAAAAAATCGTTGAACGAACACACGACGCAGACATAGTCGTAACAAATAAAACTCCGCTCACAAGAGCCGAGATAGACAAAATGCAAAACGTGAAATTCGTCGCGCTCCTGTCGACGGGCTACAACGTGGTGGACTGCGCGTATCTCAAGGAAAAGGGTATACCGGTTTCAAATATACCGGCTTATTCCACCATGGGCGTGGCGCAGCTCGTATTTGCATTTATTTCGGAGCTTGCCGTAGGCGTTGCCATGCATTCGGACGCGGTAAAAAACGGCGAATGGTCAAATTGCCCCGACTTTTGCTTTTGGAAAAAGCCGCTTACCGAGCTTTCCGGCAAAACGATAGGCATAGTCGGCTTCGGAAAAATCGGCGGAGCCGTAGCCGACATAGCCGAGGCTTATAAAATGAACATCATAGCATTGTCGGGTCACGTTACCGACCAGAGCGCGCGCAAGAATTTCAGATGGGCAAAGAACCTCGATGATCTTGCGGAAAACGCCGACATTATTACGTTCCATTGTCCTCTCACAAAAGAGACGGAAAAAACCGTAAACGCCGATTTTTTGAGCAAGTGCAAAAAAACAGCGTTTATCATAAACACCTCACGCGGACCGGTTGTTGATGAAAACGCTCTTGCCGACGCGCTGAATTCGGGAAAAATCGCAGGCGCGGGAGTGGACGTGCTGTCAACCGAGCCGCCGGCAAAAGACAATCCGTTGTTCACGGCGAAAAACTGCTTTATCACACCGCACATAGCGTGGGCGGCATTTGAAACGCGCGAGAGACTTATGGGAATATTCAAAAGCAACATCGAGGCGTTTGTTTCGGGCAAGCCGATAAACGTTGTAAATCCGTAAAAGCAAAATGTGTTTGCCGTTTGAAAATTCGGCCGATGCCATACAAAAAGAGCTGTAAATTAAATTTACAGCTCTTTGTTTTTTATTCGGTTAAGGGAGTGCGTTTATCAATAAGCGAAATTGGTGTAAGCACCCTCAACGTGCATTGCGCCCTTACCGTTAACGCTGACTATTGCAATCTTGATGTTAAGCTCGGTTACCTTGCCGTCATAGGAATATTTGAATTCCTTGAGAGTGCCGTCCTCGATAACAACGGTAGCCTTAATGTTTGAATACTCAATTGCAGCGGAGTTTACGTTTGCAGCGCTTACAAAGTTCTTAATCTCGGTAGAAACCTGATCCTGAGTAAGAATGTCGTTTGTAAGTCTTGACATAGCTGTTGACTTATCAGTCTGCGGAGAGCTTGCGTTCTCAACCTCAAAGGTGTAGGTGTTGCCGTCAACCTTAAGGTTTTTAAGGTCGCTTGCCTGAAGAGAAGTAGCCTGAAGAGCGTAATTCTCGCCGTGATATTCAATCTGCTCGGCTGCGTTGCCGCCCTTTGCAATATCCATTTCCTTGTCGCCGATGCCGATGAATCCGCCGACAACGGAGTTAAGGTCAGCCTCGGAATCGATGCCCTGAATAATCTTGTTAAGAGCGCCGGTAGCATTACCAACGTCAACGGGCTCGGTATACTCAGCTGTTCTTGTCCAATGATAGCCTGCTGCAACTGCCTTAGCGGTAGCTGCGTTTATAGCCTCGGCTGCCGCTGCCGCGTCTACGCCTGTTGAAGCTGCCGCTGCCGCACCGCTGTTGTCACCGGCAGAAGCCGACGCGCCGCTCGAAGAAGAAGAAGCGGAAGCGCCCGATGAAGAGCTCGATGAAGAACCCGATGATGAGCCCGACGAAGAGCTAGATGAGCCTGTTGATGAGCCCGAAGCAGTTGCCGTACCCGTTGCTGCCGACTCCTTGCTTGCGGTTGTGCTTGCAAGTCCGTAAATGCCTGCCGTAAGAGCAAGAGCTACTACTATTGCCCAGAAACGTACCCAACCGTTTGAATGTCTGAGCTTTTTAGCTGCCTTTTCTTCGGGGGTAAGTTCAACCTTTTGTTTTTTAGCCATTGATTTCTCTCCCTTTCATTTATAAAGAAGTGATTTTATTTTTCATCATTCGGTAAATTCCGAATTCTTATCAATAAGCGAAGCCTGTGTAAGCTGCATCTACGTGCATTGCACCCTTGCCGTTAACGCTTACTATGGCAACCTTTATGTTGAGCTCGGTTACGTTGCCGTCATAGGAATATTTGAATTCCTTGAGAGTGCCGTCCTCGATAACAACGGTGGCCTTTATGTTTGAATACTCTATTGCAGCGGAGTTTACGCTTGCCGCGCTTATAAAGCCCTTGATCTCACTGGAGATTTCATCTTGAGTGAGGAAGTCATTTGTAAGCCTTGACATAGCCGTGCTCTTGTCATGCTGCGGAGAAGCCGCGTTTTCAACCTCAAAGGTGTAGGTGTTGCCGTCAACCTTAAGGTTCTTGAGGTCGCCCGCCTGAAGTGAGGTTGCCTGAAGAGCATAGTTCTCGCCGTGATATTCAATCTGTTCGGCTGCGTTGCCGCCCTTTTCAATATCCAGTTCCTTATCGCCTATACCGAGGAAGCCGCCTACAACGGAGTCAAGAGTTGCCTCGGAGTCGATACCCTGAATGATCTTGTTGAGAGCGCCTGTTGCATTTCCGACGTCAACAGGCTGAGTGTACTGAGCGGATCTCGTCCAGTGATAGCCTGCCGCAACCGCCTTAGCGGTAGCTGCGTTTATAGCCTCGGCTGCTGCCGCTGCGTCCACGCCTGTTGCTGCCGCCGCATTTCCTCCGGAGGCATTGTCACCCGAGGTGCTGCTCTGAGAACCCGACTGCGAAGAACCGCTGCCGTTTGCGCTTGTATCCCAATCGGATTTGGACGCGCTGCCGCCGGCATTCTGCGAGCCGCTCTGTGAGGGAGCTGCCGAAACCGCTGCGACGCCCTTATTGTTAAGCGAAATATAGGTTACGCTGTAAACAAGCACCACTGCAAGCAGCCAAACTATCGCTCTTTCAAAGGTTTTTCCGAATATAATTCTCTTTTCCTTTTTGCGAGCTTTTTTAGCTTCGATTTCTTCGGGAGTTAACGTGACTTTTTCTTTTTTAGCCATTAATTCTAATCCCCTTTCTGACTGTTACGAGACTATCTTTATTCGGATAGTCAAATACACCTAATAATTTACCGTAAAAATACTTAAATGTCAATGAATTATTTGATTTTTTACTTACAATTTCACAAAAAAGTTACAGAAGTCGCACTTTGCGGCGTATGTTTTGCCGTAAGCGGGATTTCGCCGCGCTTTAAAATTCGGCGTGAATACAAAAAAATGAGACGAGGGTCGTGTGTTCATAAGGAAAACAACAGAAAAAGGCGAACCCCTCGGATAATGCCGACGCATGTCCGAGGGATTAACGCATTATTGTGCAAAAAGATGTTATTTTGAAGTAAAACCGCCTTATGGAACTCAGTCAATTCGACATTTAAATTTTTTGCTCTCTTCTCGCTCGTCCGCTTATGTTGAGAGCAATCACGGTTATATCGTCGCAGCGAGCCTTGCCCTTTGCCTTTTTTGCGCGCAGGCTGATATTTTTCGCCTTGGTACTCGCTCTTTTTGCGCCACCGCTTTGCAGCTCCTCCTTTACCGCGTTGTGCGCGTATTCGTACGCACCGTCGGACGCTATAATCACCGTATCGCCGTTTTCAAGCTGTCCCTCGCATGAGGAAAACGTCGCGTCGCGAAGTATTCCGGCAGGCAGAGCCGCCTTTTTTATTTCGAGCAGCTTGCCGTTTTGACGGCGAATCACGGACGGTGCCGCTCCCGCCTTATAAAAGACCGCCTTGCCGGTATACAGGTCTATTTTTACTATATCGAGCGTTGCGAGAGACTCGTCGCGAGACTTTAAAAGGAGTGATGAATTCACAAGCCTTAAGGCACTCTGAAACCCGAAGCCCGCCTTGACAAGCCTTGCCATAAGACCCGACGCCATAGCCGAATCGAGTGCCGCACGCGGACCCGTGCCCATACCGTCCGAGAGAATCACAACGTAATTTCCCCTGCCGTCGTAAAAGCTCTCAAACGTGTCGCCGCAGAGCTTTTCATTGTCGGCCGGTATCTGTGAGCACGCGCTCTCTACCGAATACGCCGTCTTTTCGCACAGCCTTACGTTTCTGTCGCCCTTTATCACGGGCAGCTCAAATTCTCTGTCGCACGTTTCGCCGACTGCGTCACGCAGCTCGCCTATATTAAGGGAGGACGGCACCTCCGAAAAGGTGATTTCGCAAAACATTCTGCCGTTTTTGTCTCTTAAACACGATACGAAGTCGGTATCGCAGCAAAATCTGTCCCTGACCTTTTTCCTTATCCGCTCCGCCGTTTTCGTATCAAAGCTTACATCGCCGTTAAACTCGTTTTCGAGATCGCGCAGCATATCGCTTATGCCGCCGAACTGGTCGGCCGTGACAAGCCGCACCTCGTCTGTTTTTTTATCTGCCGCCTCTGAAAAGACGACGCCGAAAAACAGCCTTGAATATGTTTCGGCAAAAGAGGTCTGCCGTATACACCTGCTTGAAAACGGCGACGGGAGCTTATCGCGCGACATAACTCCGCCTTTTTTCAGCGTTTCATACATCTCGTCAAGCGCGTTCCTTGTTTCTTTGAAATTTTGCTCCCAACAAAAATCATATCTGCCGCATCCGCAGCAAACCGAGCTTTGAACCTCAAGCATCAGCTTTTCGCCGGCGCAGCTCTCCATTTCGGAAAGTCTTTTCGAAACCGCGCTCACGGAGCGTTCAATATCGTCTACGGCAGTTCTCGCCGCTTGTATTCTGCGCCTTACCTCACCGTTTTCCGCCGACGCGTTCGCCGCCGAGTCCTTCGGCAAAAGATGGCCCTCCGCCTTTATAAACAGGCTGTTCGGCAAAAACATAAACACCGCACACGGCAAAGCGGCCTCTATAATCAAAAAATACTTTTCGCTGCCGCCGCCCGAAAACATATATGCGGTGAGGAACGACGCGAAAAACGCAGGCGGTACAGCTCTTCTGCCGAGGCGCGAAAATGCGCCCGCAAGAAGGCCGCCTACGGCAAACGAAGCCGAAACGGCTCCCGTATCGGAGCTTATCGCAATAAGTAAAAACGCAAGCATTCCGCCTACCGCACCGCCCGCCTCCTTATAAATCGCGGCGAAAAAAAGCACGCCGAATACCATTATCATTCTCGCAGGGGAGACCTCAAGCACGGTAAGACCCGACAGCGAGCACATAATAAGAAATCCGGAGCCCAAAACCGCCGACGCCTCCTCAAGAGTTACGCCGCGCACGGGCTTGCCGTTTTCAAGAACATATTGTGCAGTCGAAAAGAAATACGCCGCGGCAAAGGCCGTTACGCCCTCTCCGAGGTACAAAAGAAACGTCTCACCCGTCAGCCCGTTTGCAAAAAGCACCGCCATTCCCGACAAAAAGCAAGAGAGAAACGCAATGCACGACGGCAGCAGCCTGCCGTTTCGCACCTTTTCAAATTCTCTCATAACGCGTGCGAGAACTCCGGCACACACGCTCGCCGCTATCAGTCGAAGCGACGATATGCTGTCCTGGGTCAGGATATAACCTGCCGCCGCGCCGAGACCCGCCGAGAGTATGTACTTATTTTCGGCCGCCGCGCAAAAAGCCACGCCGAACGGCGATACCGCCGACAAATTGCTCGCCGAAGCAAACAGCATACCGCATATGAAATATGCCACGTGCCGAAGCACCGCTCGCACGGGCTCGGGGAGGTCGTGTACCCTTCGCAAAACAGCCTGTCCGGTAAAATCGGAATTTTTCAAAAAAATCACCACGCCTTGTTATAATCTGCATAAAATACGCACTTTAAGAGATTATATCCGAGGCGCGGTGAAATAACCGTCGCTAAATGGGAGCGAAAATATTTTTTTATTCGGTTTAAATACGGGTTTCTGTAACAGTCGCTCGAATTACGGCTCGACGTCAAACGGCTTCTGCGGAATTACAATGGCGCAGATGATGTAAAACAGTATTCCGGGGAAGCCTGCGGTGAATAAGGTCAGTGCCGTATAAACAAGGCGGACTATTGTCGGGTCTACATCTATATACTCGGCAAAGCCGGCTAAAACTCCGCAAATCATTTTGTCTGTACTGCTTCTGTAAAGCTTCTTTTTCATAATAAACACTCCTTATTTATTATACATTATATTTATATTATCATTTTGTGCGTTTTAAATCAATCGTCGGAATTTTTTACCGATAATTCGCCGTTCTTTACGTTTACGGAGTATTCCGCCTTGCCGTCGGTGCTTTTCGCAAGCGACAAAAGGTAGCTGTCGCACGTTGATTTTTCATCAAGCGGCGTCTCGGAGGAAATTATAAATTTGATTTTATCGGGATCCCTCGGAACATCGATTTCTATATCGCCGAAGCTTTGATTCACCTCGAGCATTTTCGTAAAAACGGCGGTTTCCGATATTTCCGTCTCGCCTGCCGAGCTTTTGATTTTTCCACTCTCGGCTGTGATGTCGGACAAATCTATATCTCCCGAAACAGAATTTATCGTAAGCGTATTGAGATTTACTCCGTCTATGTCGATGTCGCCGTTGTTATTTGAAACCGTTAAGAGCGTAACGCTTTTCGGCAGGTAAACCGTAAGCTCGGCTATTCCGTAAGTGCTGCCGCCGCCGTCCAATATGATTTTATCGTCGGACAAATCGAGCTTCGCGCCGCTGTCCTTTGCTTGCTTCAGGACGCATCTTACCTCAGTGCTGTCGGAAGCCTTAATTTTAATATCGCCGTACGTGGCGGAAATTTCAAGCGCAGACCCCGACGGAAGCATTGACTTTTCTGTTTGCGACTCGTTTACCGTTTGCCCATCGTCAAAACCTATATTCGGGAAGCGCTCTTCGACAAACTCTTCAAACGTCTCGCCCGATGCTATGTGCCTTACTGCGTCCGCGCCGAGATAAGCACCGAAGCAGACCGTAAGTATAAATCCGACGACAAATATTATCGCCGCGGCTATCATGCCCTTTATAAGCCCGTCTTTCTTTTTCTTCATATTTTTCTCCCCCTTACAAATCGGCCTTACGCCATGACAGCTTTAAGAACCACGTCATAAAAAGGAATAGGAAAAGTCCTGCCGCAAAGAGCATAATCCCTATGGAAAATACAAATCCGAATGCCGCCGGCGAAGCCGCTATTGCGCCCGTTACTCCGGCGAAGAAGAGACAAGCAAAAAAGCTTGCCATCATACCTATGCTTGACGGATACACTCCTATTGCCGCGAATACCCCGAGGAAAAACAGAATTGACCACAGCATATGATTTCGCTGCGGATTACCCTTTTCCGTGCCGTAATAACCACCGCCGCACGCATTTTGAGGACGGGGAGAGGCACCGATTACATCGGACGCCTTGGTTTCATATCTCGGATTGCCGTTTTTTTCTGCGCCGTATACGGCGTCGGCTTTTTTCGGCTCGTCATTAAGATATTGCGCGGCGCAGCTTTTGGGGTCACCGAGCTCCGAGCAAATCTGCTCCTCGCTTTTACCCTCGCTTGTGCCGACGGAGAAGTGTTCTTCAAAGTCGGCTATTATATCGTCGCGCTCATCGGCCGGTAAAACGCCGAGCAGGTTGTAAAGCTGTTGTAAAAATTCGATCTTAGTCACCGTTTTCACCTCCTAATAAAGTAGACACGCTCTTTGTAAAGTCCTTCCACTCGTTTTCCAAAAGGCGTTGTGTGTCATAACCCTTTTGAGTCAGACGGTAATATTTCCGCGCGGGTCCCGATGTGGATTCGCGCAGGTACACTTCAAAATACCCCTCGGCTCTGAGCCTTTTAAGAAGCGGGTATATAGTGCCCTCCGAAACGTCTATCTGTTTACCGACGGTGTCCGCAAGCTCGTAGCCGTACTTGTCGCCACGCTTTAAAAGCGACAGCACGCAAAGCTCCAGAACACCTTTTTTAAATTGCGTATTCATCAAAACTCTCCTTTCCGGCGAAGCTGAAAACGCCTGTATTGCAGCCGTGAGCCTTGCGGCACAAAGACGCGCTTTATGTGCGGCTGCTCCGTCCTTTTAATTGCATTATAACACCCACTACCTTGCAATGCAATATACTTTGCGATATTTAATAATTTCTTAACATTTGTGCAAAGTTTGTCAATGATTTTATACCGTTACAGTATAATCCGCCGTATTTTGCGGTAAAAAAGCCGATAACAAAACCTCCTGCGACAGTTTTTGCTTCTGCCGCAGGAGGTTTGCGTATTGCGAAAAGTCCGTAACAAACATCAATTGCTTAAAACGAAATGTCGGAAACGAATAAACGGAAAACAGCAAACAATATGCCGAAATACAGGATTATATATCATCTTTGTCAATCACTTGCTGTTTGCAATTGCAGTGTCAATAAGCTTGTTAAGCTTTGCCGCCTGTTCGGGTGAAGTTATTGCACCGACTATCGGCTGACCCACTATATTGCCGTTTTTATCGACAACATATGTAGTCGGGTAAGAATACAGTCCCGATGTGAACTTTCCTGCCTCGCTGTTTGTGTCAAACCAAATATTTTTGTATGTTGCGCCTTTTTTTGACAAAATATCTTTTGCCTCGGAAATCTCCTTTTTATTGCCGTCAAGAGTAAATGAATTTATGCCGACAACCCCGCCGCCCTTTGCGGCAAGCTCCTTGTTGAGTGCCTCCAAATCCGCAAGCTCGCTTACGCAAGGTTTGCAGGAGGTGAACCAGAAGTTGACTACCGTTACGGTGTTGCCCGAGAAAAGGTCGCTGCTGTTTACGTCGTTGCCGTCGAGATCTTTACCGTTAAAGCTCGGAAATTTCATAAGCTTGCTCGCATCGCCTGCCATTCCGGCACTCGCCGCGTCAACGCATTCCCCGCTTGACGGCTTTTTTCCGCAGCCGGGATATTTTTGCTCCAGAATCGTAAGTTTTCCTTCTATCTCCTTAATCTGCTCCGCCGCAGCTTTAAGAATTTTATATTCATCTGCGCTGAAATCGCTCTTGCTCCCCTCTACCGTGCTTAAAAGGAAATCTCCGTAGTTTGTGCCGTCCTCAATCATCGGCGTATTTTTATTTGCCGATAAAAACACTTTTTCCCAAAGAGCCGAATTATTCGAGAGAATATCGTTTTCGGCTTGCAAAAGCTTATCGTAAAGCTTCGCAGCCTCGTCTGCGTCATTCGGCTCTTGTGCCATTAAAGTTTTAATATCGACATTGCTTTTTTTCTTCTCCGTTTTGTCGGCGGAGCACGCCACAAGGCCCAGCACAAGCACAAATGTCATAATAATTGCTGAAAGTTTGGTTGCTTTTGAAAATTTCACAGTTATTCCTCCGTTTTCTTACCTATTTTGATTTTTTATCATTTTTCGGCTTTTCATTGCCGCTTGAGAGTGTTTTCGGCAAATTGAAACCGTATCGAAAGCTTACCGCCTCCGTCGGACAGACACTGATGCACTTGCCGCAACGTATACATTCTGCGTGGTCGGGCGTTTTTGTAATATCAACGTCCATTTTGCACGCGCCTGCGCATTTTCCGCAGGAGACACATTTATGCTCATCAACCTTTATTCCGAACAGCGACACCTTGTTCATCAGCGCATAAAACGCGCCGAGCGGACAAAGCCATTTGCAAAACGGGCGGTAAAACAGTATGCTCAAAAATATGATTGCAATTAAAACCGCCAGCTTCCATGTAAACAGCGAGCCTAAAGCCGAACGTATTCCCTCGTTGACTGCCGCGAGAGGAATTGCACCCTCAAGCACACCCTGCGGACAAATATACTTGCAAAAAAACGGGTCACCCATTCCGACATCATTTACAATCAGTGCCGGAAGCAATACGACCGCAAACAACAGCACCGCATATTTTAAATATGTCAATGGTTTCAGTTTTTCGGTTGACAGCTTTTTGCACGGGATTTTATGCAGTAAATCCTGAAACCATCCAAACGGGCAGAGAAATCCGCATATAAATCTGCCCAAAAGCACGCCGAATAATATCAAAAAGCCCGCTATGTAATACGAAAACCGAAACTTTGACGAACCTGCCACTGCCTGAAACGAGCCTATCGGACACGCTCCGGTTGCCGCAGGACAGGAATAACAGTTAAGCCCCGGTACGCAAACCGCCTTGCCGCCGCCCGTATAAATGCTGCCCTTTAAAAAATTCGGCAGGTGTATGTTTGTTGCGAGCGTTGCCGCCGCCTGCACAAATCCTCTGTATCGGGTCAGTAAATGCGACGGCTTTTTCTTTTTCTTTTTCTTTTCCTTATCCAATTCCCACACACTCCAAACACAATCTTATCGCTTTTGCAAGTACGGTATCCGCTTCGCCTCTCATAGCACCGACGCACACCATCGCCGCCCCTGCAAGCAGCATAACACATTGAATTACGGCTTTTTTTGCCCTTAACAAACCGTTCGCTCCCTTCATTTTTGCCTCATTATATCACGGCGGGCATAAATTCTCTGTTAAGAATTGAAATTTAACAGAGATTTTATACTTTTATGTTATAATAACCTCACGAAACGAAAACAAAATCAAAGATTTTGACCGTTTCGGAGAACATTGAATGACTAAATTGCGGCTTTCGCCGCCGCACTTCGTGCCGCTCCTGCTGTCGCAGGGGAATTTATGATAAAATAACCTCACGAAACGAAAACAAAATCAAAGATTTTGACCGTTTCGGAGAACAT